>ENA-UPXC01004426-UPXC01004426.1-human-gut-metagenome-genome-assembly--contig:-NODE-4426-length-12837-cov-19.304624_pt1 | contig 12837 bp, 6 predicted proteins | sample MGYA00250047_ERZ773371 | MGnify/ENA primary metagenome ERZ773371 (study PRJEB29103, sample SAMN06111975) | human gut metagenome | biome: human gut; feature: ankylosing spondylitis patient; material... | reverse complement strand
ATCGTGGCCAACGTAAACCCGTTGAACTCGCGGGCGCGCAGCAGGTGGTCGACGTACGCGCGCGAATAATGCTGGCAAGTGTAGCAGTCGCACCCTTCCTCCAGCGGCCCGAAATCGAACTTGTGCTGGGCGCGCTTGATGTTGTACCGGCCGGCGCGCGTGTAGATCGCGCCGTTGCGGGCGCAGCGCGCGGGGGCCACGCAGTCGAAGGTGTCGCCGCCGTTCTCCACGCACGCGAAGATATCGTCCACGGAGGCGATGCCCAGCACATGGCGCGGCCGGCTCTCCGGCATCGCGTCGCAGATCCAGGCGCAAGTGTCGCCGATGATGCGTTTCTCGATCGCGCCGCCAATGCCCACGCCGTCGAAGTCCAGCGACGCGATCTGCGAAGCCGCGCGCCGGCGCAGATCCTCGTAATTCGCGCCCTGCACCACGCCATACAAGGCCTGATAGGGCTTGCCCAGCCGCTCAGCCGTCAGCCGCTGGTGCTCGTCCACGCATCGGCGGGCCCAGCGGAAGGTGCGCTCCACCGAGTCCTCCTGGTAGGAGCGGGTGTTCATCAGCGTGGTGAGTTCGTCGAACGCGAACATGATGTCTGCGCCGATTTTGTGCTGGATGCCCATCGAAATCTCAGCGGAGAAACGATGTGCGTCACCATTCAAAGGCGACTTGAACGTCACGCCGTCCTCATCCACCCAGGCCATGCGCTCCTTGCCCTTGGCGATGATGTCGTCCGACTTCATGCCGGTCACGTCCATTGCCAGCGTCTTCTTGAAGCCGACGCCCAGCGACATCACTTGGAAACCGCCAGAATCGGTGAACGTGGGCCCATCCCAGTTCATGAAACGCGCCAAGCCGCCGGCCGCGTCCAGCACGTCCTCGCCCGGGCGCTCGAACAGGTGGAAGGCGTTGGCCAGCAGGCACTGTGCGCCTAGATCCTTCATCTGCTCGGGCAGCACGGCCTTCATCGCGGCTTGCGTGCCCACCGGCACGAAGGCAGGCGTGCGAATATCGCCGTGGGGCGTGTGAATGATGCCGGTGCGACCGTATCGAGCACCGTCGCGCCCAAGTCCGCTGGCCGTGGATGGCAGGCGGGTGATTGTCTCGAAGTGGAAGGCGCTGCGGTCGCCGGGCTGTCCGGGCTGTGCGCCCAACGGATGTTCAAGAAGGCTGATCGTCATATGTTCACTTTAGGCAGAAGGGCCAGAAAAGGGCCGGAAATTGTGAAGAACTCGGTTTCGAGGGGCGGATTTCGCCGCTCCCGAACGTCTACTTCCGCTTCAAGGGGCTCCCGGTCAAGTAGGCCGGCTGCAAAAATGGCGGAATGGCGTTAAATGAGGGCCCTTGATACTCGGAATTGACCGCGCGAACAGCCCCTTGAAGTGCAAGTAGATGTTCCCGAAACAGGAAATCAGCCCCTCGAAGCCGAGATGCCCATAAGACTCTGCGATGATTACGCATAGACTTTCAATCAACGTTCAGAAAACCTCCAGATTGACTGCCTTTACTACTGAGGTAGCACACGAGAAGTGGCAATGGGCAAGTGCCCGAATAGCCGCCGAACAGACGTGATAGGAATTTAGGAAAAGGAGCAGCAATGGCTGACGAATTTAACCCGCAGGGCGTCGACCAGACCCCGCGGAATAACGAAAACCCCAATAGTACTGCCGATACCGGCAACGCCGAGCCGAAGAACCCGTTTGTGGGTGGCGACTCGGTTGATGCCGGCAACGCCAGCGATTCCAGCGAGCAGCAAGCCCCGGTTTCCTCGGCCGCCCTCGCTGCCGATCAGCAGCCTACGCAAGCCGCTACCGACACTGCCGCCACCGAGCCCATCCCGGACTACGCCTCCGCCAAGGGCGAGAGCACGGTGGTCTCCTCCTCGCCGGCTTCTCCGGCAGCACCGGCCGCAGGCCAGACCTCGGCCACAACTCCGCTGTATCGTCCGGCCCCGGAATATGGCGCTTATGGTCCGACCCCGACTCAGGCACAGGGCCAGCAGGGCGGCCAGGCCGGCAGCAATGCCCAGCCCACGCAGCAATTCCCGTTCGGTCAGCCTGCACAGCAAACCCTACAGGGCCAGCAGGGCAACCGCAATCCCTACTACACCAATAACCCGCAGCCGCAGGGCAACGGCAATCCGTTCAATCCGCCCACGCAGCCGCAGCAGAACAACGGCAACCCGTTTGCCAGCCAGTCCGGTCAGAATGGCCGGAATGGCCAGCAGCCCCAGCAGGGCGGTCTGTTCGGTTTCGGCACTCCCGGTACCGGTACGCCGAACGGTCAAGGCCCGGCCCAGCCGGGACAGCCCGGTCAGCCCGGCCCCGCCAAGCAGGGCATGTCCAAGACGGCGAGCAACATCCTCATCGCCGTGGTCGCCGCCGTTCTGGCTGCGGCCCTCTGCCTGGGCCTCGGTTACGGCGCCCTCACCAGCGGCCTGATCACCTTGCCGACCAGCAATTCGCTGTCCAACGTCAGCTCGAATAAGTCCGGCTCCGGGTCCGCCACCGCCAAGAGCGGCGAAGCCCCCGACTGGCAGACCGTCGCCAGCGATGTCTCCGGCTCCGTGGTCTCCATCCAGACCGCGTTGAGCAACGGCACCGCCAAGGGCTCCGGCGCCATCATCGACACCGAAGGCCACATCATCACCAACAACCACGTGATCTCCGGCGCCCAGCAGATTCAGGTGACGCTTGCCAACGGCAACATGTATTCCGCCACGCTCGTCGGCACTGACGCCACCACCGATCTTGCGGTCATCAAGCTCGACAACCCGCCGAGCGACCTCAAGGCCGTGGAATTCGCCGATTCCGACAAGCTCGCCGTCGGCGAGAACGTGATGGCCATCGGCAACCCGCTCGGCTACGACGACACCGCCACCACCGGCATCGTCTCCGCCCTGAACCGCCCGGTGACCGTGACCGACGATAACAACAACGAGATCGTCACCAACGCCGTCCAGATCGACGCGGCCATCAACCCCGGCAACTCCGGCGGCCCGACCTTCAACGCGGCCGGCCAGGTGATCGGCATCAACTCGTCCATCGCCTCGACTGCCACCTCATCCGACTCCGCCGGTTCGATCGGCATCGGCTTCGCCATCCCGTCCAACCTCGTCAAGCGTGTGGCCGACGAAATCATCAAGGACGGCAAGGTCAAGCACGTTGCCCTCGGCGTGGTCATCAAGTCCGACACGGTTGAAGCCGACGGCGTGACCCGCGGCGGCGCGACCATCACCAAGTCCAGCGCCACCGGCAGCGCGGTCGTCTCCGGCGGCCCGGCCGACAAGGCCGGCCTCAAGGAGGGCGACACCATCGTGGCCTTCAACGGCAACGCGGTGAACAACAACTACTCGCTGCTCGGCTACGTGCGTGCCGCGGCTTTGGGAGACAAGGTGACGCTGACCATCGTGCGCGATGGCAAGACCATGGATGTGGACGTGACGCTCGATCAGGAGGAGTCGTCGGTGAACGGTTCGTCCAGCTCCGATTCCAACGGCAACAGCCAGAATAAGCAGAACAACCAGAATGGCAATGGCCAGAACGGTTACGGTAACGGTAACGGCAATGGCAACAGCGATGGCGGCACCGGTGACGGCGGCGGCTTCTCCGACCCATTCGGCCTGTGGTAAAGCCGACTCGACAACGTCACACGGTGTTGAGCGGTAACCGCTGAACACCGTGTCAGACAAGCAAAGGCCCGTGGCAGTGAGCAAACTCCTGCCACGGGCCTTTCGTATGCGCTATTGTGCCCTGCGCCCATGCCGCCAACGTAGTTTCGATATCCGGCATGTCGCACAACGCTCGTTGATAGGGTAGGTCAAGCACTGAGTTCGGGCGACGTCCTGAACACAGCGCATAATTCAATACAAAACTGAATACATTTCTTTACGCCGTGTATCGGAAGGTTGCGCGGGAGCCGAGCAAAGCGAAGCCCCAGGCAAAGCCGCCGGTGGGTTAACAAGGCGTGACCGTAGCGCCGATTGCGCGGGCCACGCTTGCCGTACCGCAATCGACTCCGTATACGAGCGTAAGGAGCAATGATGAGCGCACTCATCAGATTCTTCACCAAAATTCTCGACATCTGCAAGCTTGTGCCGATGCTTCCGGTCGTCGTCATCGCCGCAATTCCGTTGGCTTTACTAGGCGATTGGCGTCCGTGGGGCAATGCGATGGCGATTCCGGTACTCGGCAATCCGGGCTTCGGCCAGTGGCTGGTTATCGCACTGGTGCTGATTATCGTGATTGACACTGTGCGCGGCATGATTGACGATTTGCGTCATGGGCAGGTTGGAGTCGATGTGCTGGCCGTGGTCGCGATCCTCTCCACCGTGGCCGTCGCCGAATACTGGGCAAGTTGGGCGGTGACGCTGATGATCACGTCCGGCGAGGCCATTGAGGAATACGCTCAAGCCAAGGCCGAGCGCAGCCTGACCGCGCTGATGGAGGCCGCGCCGCAAACCGCGCACGTCGTCAACCTGCCTGGCGTGGGGCGTGGGTTTGCTGCCGGTAAGGGCGATTCGTCCGATGGCTTCCGGCGTGTGGGCTTGGCATCGGCTGCCGCCGCCGCGCACCGCTTCGACACGGTGCCGGTCGAGCAGGTGCAGCTGGGCGACGTACTCATGGTGTTGCCGGGCGAAACTGTGCCGGTTGACGGCGAGCTGCTGTCCGGCACGGCCACGCTCGACCTGAGCAATATCAACGGTGAGCCGGTGCCGCGTGAAGTGTTCGCCGGCGCCCGTGTGATGTCCGGGGCGGTGAACGGCTCGACTGCATTGACCATGCGTGCCACCCAGGTGGCCGCCGATTCGCAGTACCAGCGCATCCTCGAGCTCGTGGCCTCCGCGCAGGAGTCGCGCCCGGCCGTGGTAAAAACCGCCGACCGCTTGGCTGTGCCCTTTACCGTGCTCTCGCTGGTGATTGCCGGCGTCGCATGGGCGGTGTCCGGGGTGCCGACGCGATTCGCCCAGGTGCTGGTGCTGGCCACGCCCTGCCCGCTGCTCATCGCCGCACCGGTGGCATACATCGCCGGAACCGGACGCCTCGCCGCAGCCGGCGTGCTTATCAAAGCGCAGGACGTGCTGGAAAATCTCGGCCGCGTCACGCAGGTGTTCTTCGACAAAACCGGTACGCTCACCGTCAAGCAGCCGCAGGTGGTGCGCGTCGAGATGTTGCCCGGCGCTGCAACCCGTCTCAACGAAGACCATGTGCTGATGATGGCCGGCGCGGTGGAAAGCTACTCGGTGCACATCCTGTCCAAAGGCATCGCCAAGGCCGGAACGGAGGCGATGGCCCGATTGCGCCAGCGGTTCGAGGATGGCCAGCGCCTGTGCCCAGAGCCGGAGGCCAGCTGGCCTGGCCATGGCCGGGAGTATCCGGTCGTCAAGAACATCAATGAAGACGCCGGCAAGGGCGTTTCCGGCGAGGTGAACGGACACGCGGTGCGCGTTGGCCGGCTGTCTTTCGCGGCTGCTGGGGAGGATGGATTCCTGGCGGTCGGCGAGGCTGCCCCCCTCAGCCCGCGAAGCGGCCAGCTCCCCCTAAGAGGGGGAGCTCAGCAAAAAGATGACCTGCGCACTCGCTTTGGCCTGCTGCAGCCGGATGAGATGGCGTCCTACGTGTCCGTTGACGGCCGGCTGATCGCGCGCATCGTGCTGCGCGATGTGCCGCGCGCCAACGCCAAGGCAGCGCTCGCCAAACTGCATGAGTTGGGCGTCACCGAGCTCGCCATGCTTACCGGTGACAAGCGGGCTTCCGCCAATATCATTGCCAGCGAAGTCGGCATTGACGAGGTTCACGCCGAACTGTTCCCGGAGGATAAGGTAGCCGCAGTCAGGGCCGCTACAGGAGCCGGCAAAACCGTCACGATGATGGTTGGTGACGGTGTGAATGATGCCCCGGTGCTCGCTGTTGCCGATATCGGCGTGGCCATGACCGATGGCACGTCCACCGCCGCTTCCGAAAGCGCTCAGGTGGTCATTATGAATGACAATATCGCCGCCGTGCCGCGCGCCATCGCCATTGCACGCCGCACCAAGCGCGTGATGCTTCAAGCCGTAATCGCGGGCCTTGTGCTTGCCACCATCGGCATGATTGCCGCCGCGTTCAACCTTATCCCGGTCGTCGTCGGTGCCTTCCTCCAGGAGGCCATCGACGTGGTGAGCATCCTCTGGGCCCTCACTGCCCTAATTGATCGGGACTGATTAAGAATATGAGGCTTCTGCTGTTTTTGTAGGTCAGTTGACTGACCGGGATGGTCGTATGTCGAGTCCACCGCATCGAAACATAATCGGGGCGATACGGTTGGTGACGTGGCGGAAACGGAAATCCCACCCACGAAAGCAGCAATAGCATCGGAGTTATTCATTAGGTCGATTTGACGTTTATTAGGTCGGTCCTTGGTCGGAGCGGCCCTTGAAACCCCGCCGTTCCAAGGGATGGCTTCAGCACCCTCCGACCTAATGAACGAAGAAATGACCTAATGAATGCAATCGAGGTCGTAAAGAGCCGTTGGAGGTGACGTCTTCAGCGTCATCAAGGGATTCGCCGGTTGTGCAGTATTGTTATTGTTCTGCGGCGGCTCTTTACCGTCGGCCTTCTAGCCAATCGAGGGCGGAAGTGACGCGGATTCCTTGTGAGACATAACTATGTTCAACCCGACTGGTTACGTACTGTTGCTCACACGGTATACCGAGAACATTGCCAATTAAAGTGAGGTGCCGAGCGAATCGGTCATGATAGGTTTGTCCGGATTTGATTTCTATGAGCATACGGTTGTTAGGATCGGTGAAATCCAACAAATCCACCTCGACCTTGCTGGCATCGCGGTAGAAGAATAATTGTGGCTCCTGATTGGCGTTCAAATGCTGTTTCATGGTTTCCGCAATGATGAGGTTTTCAAATATATCGCCGAACTTGGGGTGCGCAACCAGTGCTTCGACCGTCCGAATGCCCAAGAGATGGCACAGCAAGCCAGTGTCATAAAAATAGAGTTTCGGCGTTTTGACCACCTGTTTGCGTGCGTTCGTGTAGAACGGCATGAGATGGAATGCGATGTAACTTGATTCCAGAATCGACATCCATGCCTTTACGGTTCGCGGACTTACACCAAGTTCATTGGCGATGTTGGTGTAGTTTATGAGTGCTCCGGAACTGAGTGCGCAAAGAGTCAAGAATCGGCGGAAGTCAGCCAAATTGCGTACATCAAGATATTCGGAAACATCACGTTCGATATAAGTGTCGATGTAGTTCGAGAAGAACAGATTGAGCGGCATTCTCGTGTCGTAAATGCGTGGATAACCGCCTTGCAGCATAAACGTATCCGGAGTAAGGGCCTGATTCGCCTTGCATGCTTCTTGGAATGAGAACGGCAATAACTTGACCAATAGGGAAACCCATAATCTGACATTAGCAGTGCTCGTAGGTTTCCCAAACGCACAAACTATGGCCTAATACACAGAATTCCCACCACTCTCCCTCTGTCGCAACGGAAGGCTTTGCGTTAGGCTAGAGCGCGTGACTGAATCCGTGAATACTGAACTCCGCATTGCTGTTATCGGCGCTGGCCCGGCCGGCGTCTACTCATCCGATATCTTCCTGCGCCAGCTCAAGAAGCTGGGCGAAGAGCTTGGCCTCGGCACCGAAGCGCGCATCGACCTGTTCGAGAAGCTGCCCGTGCCGTTCGGCCTGGTGCGTTACGGTGTGGCCCCGGACCACCCGTCCATCAAGTTCATCGCCTCCGCGCTTGAGAAGACGCTCGACAACCCGAACATCCACCTCTACTGCGATGTGGAATTCGGCAAGGACGTGACCCTTGACGACCTGCTGGCCCGTTACGACGCCGTGCTGTTCGCCACCGGCGCGGTCAAGGACAAGCCGCTGAACCTGCCCGGTGCCGACCTTGAAGGTGTGTACGGTGCCGCCAAGTTCGTCGAATGGTACGACGGTTACCCCACCGGTGCCCGAGAATGGCCGCTCACGGCCGAGAACGTCGCCGTAATCGGCGGCGGCAACGTGGCCATGGACGTGGCCCGCGAACTCATGCGCAACGCCGACGACCTCAAGGCCAAGACCGATATTCCGGACAACGTGTACGAGGGCATCGGCCAGAACAAGGCCAAGGTGCTCCACCTGTTCATCCGCCGTGGCGTGGCCCAGGCCAAGTTCAGCGTGCAGGAACTGCGCGAGATGGAGAAGCTGCCCGGCGTGCAGCTCATCATCAACGAGGACGACTTCGATCTGGACGACGAGACCATCGAGGTGGCCGGCAAGGACAAGCTCACCCGCCAGATGGTCGAGGAGCTGTTCGCCATCCGCGAGATGGCCGAAGACATGGAAGACGACGGCGACGTCGACTTCGAAGGCAACCCGGCCGACCGAAAGTACTACGTGCACTTCAACTCCGCCCCCACCGAGATTCTCGGCGAGGACGGCAAGGTCAAGGCCATCCGCGTGGAGCGCACCGAAACCGGTGCCGACGGCAAGATGCACCGCACCGGTGAGTTCACCGACTACCCGGTCGAGGCCGTCTACCACGCCATCGGCTACAAGCCCGCCGAAGCCCCCGGCATCACCTACGACGAGCACGGCGCTCACCTGGCCAACGCCAACGGCGACGGCCGCATCACCACCGAGGCCGACGGCGGCGAAGTGCGCGACCGCCTGTACGCCACCGGTTGGGCCAAGCGCGGACCGGTGGGTCTGATTGGCTCCACCAAGTCCGATGCGCTCGCCATCGTGACCAACATGCTCGAGGATCTGGCCAAGGCCGCTGAAGGTGGCCGCGTGGCAGCCGACCGCGCCCCCGAATCCATCGATCGACTGCTGGCCGAGCGCGGCATTCGCCCGATCGACTTCGCCGGCTGGAAGAAGGTCGACGCCTTCGAGCGCGCCGAGGGCGCCAAGGAAGGTCGCGAGCACAAGAAGGTCATCGAGCCCGACCAGATGCGTGAGCTCGCCCTGGCCTGACGTTCGCCCACGCCCGTCCGGTATTCGTCCACCCGGCCGCGCCCCGTGCGGACGCGGCCGGGCTCGGGGCCGGACGGGCCGGGCGAATATGGGACATTTCTCGCGGCGCATATCCAGCAATCATTCAGCATGCGATTTTAGTGTGTGCATTATGGATGCCAAAGTACGGGTGCACGGCCATTTCAACGGCCTGAAGACAACGCTGCTGTTTGCCCTGATGTGGGCCATCATCATGCTGATTTGGTGGGCCACGGGCGGCAGTCGGCAAACCCTGAGCATCTATATCGTCATCGGCCTGATTACCACGTTCGGCACCTACTGGTTCTCCGACAAACTCGCCATCGCCTCCATGGGTGCGCGGGAAGTCAGCGAACAGGAAGCCCCGGAAATCTACCAGATCGTGCGTGAACTGAGCGCCAAGGCCGGCAAGCCGATGCCGCGCATCTACATCGCCCCCACCATGAGCCCGAACGCCTTCGCCACCGGACGCAACGAACGGCACGCGGCTGTCTGCTGCACCCAAGGCATCCTGCAGATTCTCAACGCCCGTGAACTGCGTGGTGTGCTGGGCCACGAACTTATGCACGTGTACAACCACGACATCCTGACTTCCGCCATCGCCTCTGCCATGGCCACTGTCATCTCCTATCTGGGCTATTCGCTGATGTATTTCGGTGGCGGCTCGCGAGACGACCGCGATAGTTCCGGTGGCCTCGGCCTGATCGGCGCATTGCTGAGCGTGATTCTCGCGCCGATTGCCGCGTCTTTGATCCAGATGGCCATCTCCCGCACCCGCGAATACGACGCCGATGAAGACGGCAGCTTGCTCACCGGCGATCCCGAGGCCCTGGCTTCCGCGCTGAACAAGATTTCCTACGGCGCACAGACCGCGCCGATGCGCAAAACCGCCGGCACCCAGTCCGTCTCCGCGATGATGATCGCCAACCCGTTCTCCGCGGCCGGCTTCTCGCGCTTGTTCTCCACACACCCGCCGACCGATGAGCGCATAGCGCGTCTCATGCAGATGTCCAACGAAATGAACGGCACGCCGATCGCTCCGCCCACCTACTCCACGCGCGTCGGCAGGTGACGTGCTAGGATAACTATTCGTGCCTCGTTTGGCTGAGCATGCTCGTCACGTGAGGTGCAGCAGCCGTAAGGCATGCGGACATAGTTCATCGGTAGAATGAAAGCTTCCCAAGCTTTAGAGGCGGGTTCGACTCCCGTTGTCCGCTCCATTGATTTTCAATGATTTTCATTATTTCCGGGAAAGTGTCGCGCACGATCGCAAAACTACGCGCTATTTGAGCGCTTTGCCCGCGGAACCCAGCTGCCGGCAAGCCTCGACCACGCGGGCGGACATGGAATCCTCAGCCTTACGGCCCCAAGAACGCGGATCGTAGAACTTCTTCTCGCCCACTTCGCCGTCGATCTTCAGCACCTTGTCGTAGTTCTCGAACACGTGGTCGGCGATTGGACGGGTGAAGGCGTACTGGGTATCGGTGTCGATGTTCATCTTGATCACGCCGTAGCTTACAGCTTCGGCGATTTCTTCCGGGCGTGAACCGGAGCCGCCGTGGAACACCAGCTCAAACGGCTTGCCGTTGGGGAAATCGACTATGCCGGCCGCGCTAGGCAACTCGCCTTCGGCCACCGCGCGCGCCACACGCGCCTGAATGTCGCCGAGTAGCGACGGACGCAGCTTGACCACGCCGGGCTTGTAGGCACCATGCACATTGCCGAATGTGAAAGCGGCCATGTACCGGCCACGTTCGCCCAAACCCAGTCGGCGGGCGACTTCGAGGCCATCTTCCGGAGTGGAATACAGCTTTTCATTGATTTCGGCGGAGTGACCGTCTTCCTCACCGCCGACCGCGCCGATTTCGATTTCGAGCACGGTGTGCGCCTTCTGCGACTTGTCGAGCAGTTCCTCGGCGATGTCCAGATTTTCCTTGAGCGGCACGGTGGAGCCATCCCACATATGCGACTGGAATGTAGGCTCCTGGCCTCGTGCCACCTGATCGGCCTCATGCGCGAGCAGAGGACGCACCCACTCATCCAGATACTGCTTGGCGCAGTGATCGGTGTGCAGAGCGATGGTGATGTTCGGGTATTTCGCAGCCACTTCATGTGCGAAAGCCGCCAGCGCCAGCGAGCCGGTAACGCGATCATTGACCCCCCTGCCGGAGACGTAGGCCGCGCCTCCCACGGAAATCTGGATGATGCCGTCGGACTCGGCGTCTGCGAAGCCCTTCAACGCAGCATTCAGTGTCTGTGAGCTGGTTACGTTGATGGCTGGATAGGCGTAACCGCCTCGGCGGGCGGCCTCGAGCATTTCGGCATAGCGTTCCGGTGTTGCGATCGTCATGGCTTCATTATCGCGCGAGGCATGCCCTCTAGGCTCCGTTCTTCAACCTGTGCGCTGTGCGATTGGTCACAGCATCGCCTCGTACGAGTAGAAATTCGTCACCCATTCCGGGTTGTCGCACCTCCAGCCTCGCCCTGCGTGAGACGAAACTTCGCAGGGTAGAGGGTGTACGGTAGTCTGTTTCCGGCGGAATCGTGCGAATGCGGAGGTGCATCATGCCTGGAATTGTTCTTATTGGTGCTCAGTGGGGCGACGAGGGTAAAGGCAAGGCTACCGATTTGATCGGCACCAAGGTCGATTACGTCGCGCGCTTCAACGGCGGCAACAACGCGGGCCATAGCGTGGTGGTCGGCGATGAGTCGTACGCCCTGCACCTGCTGCCTTCCGGTATTATCAACCCGAACCTGACCCCGGTGATCGGCAACGGCGTGGTCGTGGACCCGGAAGTGCTCTTCGAGGAGATTGACGGCCTGGAATCCCGCGGCATCGATTGCTCCCACCTCAAGGTGAGCGAGGCCGCACACATCATCGCGCCCTACCACCGCACACTCGACAAGGTGACCGAACGCTTCCTTGGCAAGCACAAGATCGGCACCACCGGCCGTGGCATCGGCCCGGCCTACGCGGACAAGATCAACCGTGTCGGCATCCGCGTGCATGACCTGTTCAACGCCGACCATCTGCACGACAAGGTGGAGGCCAGCCTACACCAGAAGAACCAGATGCTGGTCAAGCTCTACAACCGTCGTCCGATTGACGTGGACCAGACCACCGAGGAGCTGCTGAAGCTCGGCGAACGCCTCAAGCCGTACGTGGCCAACACCGGCCTGATTCTCAACAAGGCGCTTGACGAAGGCAAGACCGTACTGTTCGAAGGCGCTCAGGCCACCATGCTTGACGTGGACCACGGCACCTACCCGTTCGTCACCTCTTCCAACCCGACCGCCGGCGGCGCCTGCACCGGCACCGGCGTGGGCCCCACCAAGATCACCCGCGTAATCGGCGTCTCCAAGGCCTACGTCACTCGCGTGGGCGAAGGCCCATTCCCCACCGAACTGCTGGACGAGTCCGGCGAATGGCTGCGTCAGCAGGGCCACGAATTCGGCGTGACCACCGGCCGCCCGCGTCGCTGTGGCTGGTTCGATGCAGTCGTCAACCGGTACGCCTCCCAGGTCAACGGCCTGACCGACATCGTGCTCACCAAGCTCGACGTGCTCACCGGCCTGAAGGAGATTCCGATCTGCGTGGCTTACGACGTGGACGGCGAACGTCACGACGATATGCCGACCGATCAGGCCGCTTTCGCCGCCGCCAAGCCGATTTACGAGACCATGCCCGGCTGGGACGAAGACATCTCCGACTGCCACTCCTTCGACGAGCTGCCTGCCACCTGCCAGGCCTACGTCAAGCGTTTGGAAGAGCTGAGCGGCTGCCGTATCTCCGTGATCGGCACCGGCCCGCAGCGCGACCATATCATCCAGATCAATTCGCTGGTCGACTGAC
>ENA-UPXC01004425-UPXC01004425.1-human-gut-metagenome-genome-assembly--contig:-NODE-4425-length-12838-cov-21.432725_pt1 | contig 12838 bp, 10 predicted proteins | sample MGYA00250047_ERZ773371 | MGnify/ENA primary metagenome ERZ773371 (study PRJEB29103, sample SAMN06111975) | human gut metagenome | biome: human gut; feature: ankylosing spondylitis patient; material... | reverse complement strand
ACACTCTTTCCCTACACGACGCTCTTCCGATCTACAGAAATTCAAAATATCATTGCATTGAAACAGACCTACGAAGAAAAATATCAGACCACGATCCCGGTATTCGTAGCCGGTGGTATGTTTACCGCCAAAGATGCCGCACATGTCATGGAGCTTGGTGCCGATGGCATCCAGGCAGCCACCCGGTTTGTTGCCACGGAAGAATGTGATGCCAGTGACGCATACAAACAGGCTTATGTAAATGCCTCTGACGAGGATGTCATTATTATCAAAAGTCCGGTAGGAATGCCGGGACGTGCCATCAAAAATGCCTTTATTGAACGAATGCTTGCTGCACCGGATAAAATCTCCCACTGCTTTAACTGCCTGAAAGCCTGTAATCCGGCGACCGCACCTTACTGCATCACACAGGCTCTGATCAATGCAGTGGTCGGTGATCTGGATAACGGACTGATCTTTTGCGGTTCCCGCGTGGGTGAAATCACAAAAATCACTACTGTGCCGAAACTCATGCAGGAACTGACCGTATAATCACAGGCAAAAGATGGTAACATGTTATAAATGTGGATAAATCAGCATATGTTGTTAGAAATCCCTGTGGGGAAAGAAACAGCATATGCTGATTTTTTACTGATAGAAGGGAGCTTTTCTTATGCAGGCAATATTGCTATTTTTGTCAGATCTGATCATTCCACTTTTTATTGTCGTAATTCTTATGTCCGGTTTTCTAAACCGACGCAATGCATATGCAGACTTTGTAAAAGGGGCAAAAAAAGGATTGATGACAGCAGTTGATATTTTACCTACCCTTGCCGGTTTAATGGTAGCGGTGGGAATTCTGAGGGCTTCCGGACTATTAGATGCATTGACAAGATTATCAGGGAACTGGATGGAACATATCGGATTTCCTTCACAACTCGTTCCGCTGGCAGTCGTTCGGATGTTTTCCTCCTCTGCTGCCACCGGATTGCTGCTGGATGTGTATGAACAATTTGGAACGGATTCCAGAATTGGGCGGATCGCCTCGGTAATGATGAGCAGCAGTGAAACTATTTTTTATACGATGAGTATTTATTTTATGACCGTCAAAGTCAAAAAAACACGCTGGACTCTGGCAGGCGCATTGGTGGCAACCATAGCCGGAATCACAGCCAGTACAATACTGGCATCATAAATTCTTGTTTGTCGAAATATATTTCTAACTTTCCCTATTTTACAGGCTTTCCAGCCTGTGCATTAGCGAAACGATATGTATTTTCCCTTATTTTTGCCCTTATGAGATAATCGTAAGGGAAATAAGGGAAAGTTTTATTTAGTCATTGCCTGCCACTTTATCAAGTAACTTTGCGGATTCCCGCTTGGCTTTTCTTGTAGAGTGTGCATAGACATTCATTGTGGTAATCTGCTATTTCTCTTATTATTCGTGCAACTGGTATATGTTGCAATCAGGTGGTATATAAAAGGCTGGCGGGATACAAGGAGTTATTATTAAAATTGCAAACAGATAGATAAAATATATAAATCTATCCATTTGCATATAGAATTCTTTTATCTTTTGAATATTGTAAATATGATGCATAAATAGTATATTGTCAGCATAATTGATACAGATAATATAACGAAAAACAACATCATCTCCAAATATTGTATGATTACAGAAAGTAGAAATTAAGAAATTTCCTCTGTTTTCTTCTTTCTGTATTCATTTGGACTCATATGATAATATTGTCTAAACTTCCGGCAGAAATAGCCGGAACTTGTAAATCCGGTTTCTTCTGCAATGGAAGAAACCGATTTTTGAGTGATATAAAGTTGTTCAGCAGCCTGTGCTAGTCTGTATTGAATTAGATATGCTACCGGAGAACAGTGGATGCCAGTTTGAAAAATGTGTAAAGCTCCACTTTTGCTGATAGATGCCGATGCCGCAATCGTCTCCAATGTAATCTCTTCCATGTAGTGATCATGAATATACTGCATCATAGCTTGTAATCTTGCTTGTTTGTGATTTAATCGATGAATACTGTTAGAATCAGAAGTCCAGTCCATATTTTTTTGCAATATGTTCCAAAGCTGAAATAAAAGTTGTATAGTACATAATTCATTATCCGGCTTAGTTTCCTGAATAGTACAAATTTGCGACAAAAGTTGTAGCACCTGTTTTCCAAATGTGTTGGATGGACTGAAAACTTGATATGGAACAGACGAGCTTATCACAGGAAGAATATATTTTTCGTAAATGAGGCTGTTTTCGGGTGCTAATAGGGTTGGCGAAAAAACAATATTAGGTGCAAATGTACTGCTTTGTGCTTCAAAACGATGCAGGACACCGCTATTGATAAATATGCCGCAACCTTTATGTAGTTCTATTTTACTTGTACCTATAAGGCAGAGCGCAGTACCTTCAGCAGTATAAAGAAATTCTAATTCATGATGCCAATGCCAGTCAATGCGATGGAAGTCAAATTTCCAAATATTATCAGGATAGTATGCAAATGGATAACGATTGTTGCCATGCTGGATGGTTTCTCGTAGTGTTTCATCTGTAGTTATCTTAAAAGTCTCCATGCTATATTTCCTTATAAATAATAAAATTTGTTATATTGTACCACAAATATATGATTTTATACAATGACTAGATATAAAGTTTACGATATAATCACATTTATTAGAGGAGGACAAAATGAAAAGCCAATATAATAAGACAATTACAGCCTGTTTTGTAGGTTATATTGTACAAGCTATCGTTAATAATTTTACACCACTGCTTTTTTTGTTTTTTCAGAAATGCTATCATATTCCAATTTCCAAAATTACATTGTTAGTGACTTTTAATTTTGGGATACAACTACTGGTTGATCTTCTTTCTGTCAGATTTGTTGATAAAATAGGATATCGGATATCAATGATTATAGCTCATGTTCTAGCAGCGGCAGGATTATTCCTTCTTACAGTTTTACCAGAGATTTTACCAGTTTCCTTTATTGGAATTTTGATTGCTGTAATGATCTATGCGGTAGGTGGTGGACTTTTGGAAGTCCTAGTCAGTCCAGTTGTTGAGGCTTGCCCATCCGACAATAAGGAAAAAGCAATGAGCCTGTTGCATTCTTTTTATTGCTGGGGACACGCCGGAGTTGTACTCATATCAACCGTGTTCTTTTATGTGGTCGGTATAGATAACTGGAAAATATTAGCCATTATTTGGGCGGTTATTCCAATTGGAAATGCTTTTGTTTTTTCAAAGGTTCCCATTGCACCATTGCTTGAGGATGGAGATACCGGACTTGGATTAAAGGAATTGTTTCGGATGAAAATTTTTTGGATTTTGTTGATTATGATGATATGTGCAGGAGCAAGTGAGCAAGCAGTAAGTCAATGGGCCTCTGCTTTTGCAGAAAAAGGTCTTGGAATTTCAAAGGCAGCCGGCGACTTAGCAGGGCCGATGGCATTTGCGGTTCTAATGGGAATATCAAGATTGTTTTATGGTAAGTATGGTGACCGTATCAATTTGGAACACTTTATGATTTATAGTAGTTTTTTATGTATTTTATCCTATTTAGGGATTTCATTATTCTCGATTCCGCTATTAAATCTGATTGCCTGCGCTGTCTGTGGGCTTTCAGTGGGAATCATGTGGCCTGGAACTTTCAGCAAGGCATCAGCAGCTTTGCCCAAAGGGGGAACAGCCATGTTTGCATTGCTGGCATTAGGTGGAGATATAGGTTGTTCAGGAGGTCCTACATTGGTTGGAATGGTATCAGGAGCTTTTGGGGATAACCTAAAGATGGGAATTTTGGCAGGAATTATTTTTCCAGTGTTGCTACTTATAGGAGTCATTCTTTGCAGAAGACAAAAGAAAATTACTAATTATAATACAGTGAAAAGTAGGCACTAAATATAGCTGCTTATTAAAATAAAAAAGAAAGTGAGAAAAAAGATGGAATTTTTGAAAAACAATCCTAAATGGATACGTCAACCAAAGCAGGTACAAATTAGTGAGGATAAAGTTGTAATTCTTACAGAAAGGGGTACCGACTTATGGGCACGCACTTATTATGGTTTTCAAAATGATAATGCTCCAGTATTTCAAGTTGAAACAACGGACAAGTACTTTTCTTTTATTGTTAAAACAGAATTCGAGAGTACCTGTCGTTTTGACCAGTGTGGTGTGGCTATGTATTTAAATAGTGATAATTGGTTTAAGGCATCCATAGAATATGAGAATAAAAAAATACAGCGATTGGGAAGCGTTGTAACCAATCATGGATATTCTGACTGGGCAACAACAGACATATCCTCTGATATTAAAAGTATGTGGTATCGTTTTTCACGAAGGGACAGTGACTACTGTATTGAATGCAGTGAGGATGGCATAAATTTCAGACAAATGCGTATTTTCCATATGTGGGAAGGTGCAGAAAAAATTACTTATGGAATATATGCATGCAGCCCGACAGAAGGCTCATATAAGGCAACATTTTCAAATATGCAGATTACGGAATGTAAATGGGAATCAGATGCAGACTGGCGTGATTGATGATATGATTTCTAAAGATAAATCTCATATGAGAATCATTATCAGTTAAATTGAATAATAAATATAAGCCAAAAATAATCCCCGAAAAATTTTAGAATTTTTGGGGATTATTTAACATTATAAATAAAGAGTGTCCTCTGCATCCACCGAGCACGATGATAATCCCCTCTTTTAGTATGCCGAATGTCATTTCGCTCTATTACCGCTTAATTAAGATATTAGATTTTGAACTATTATTCTATCCAGAAAACCTTGTGTTCTTTCCTTTTTGTGGCTACAGGTATTTCACCATCAATATATCCGACTGCACAATGACCTATACCTTCCCATTCACCTTCAACACCTATTTCTTTCAATAACTGCTTATACTCCGGCAGTTCAAATTCTTCCTTTGCCCTATGAATCCAAATGCTGCCAAGATTAAGTGAATGGGCAGCCAGCATCATATTTCCCATAACAAGGCTTCCATCATATACACGATTTGCCCATGTTTTATCTGCTAAAACGATAAGAATGACCGATGCGCCATAAAATGGATCAAAAGATTCTTCCCAACCGCCTATCTGGGTGTTTATTTTCGCAAGTCTGTCACGCAATTCTTTATTTGTTACGGCAATCGTAATCGTTGCCTGTTTTCCCATACCATTAGCAGCATATAAACCGGCTTCTATGATTTGGTTTAAGTCATCCTTTGAAGGCATATCAGGTTTAAACTTACGAATGCTGCGACGATCTTCCATAGCTTTAATTACTTCATTCATTTGTTATTTCTCCTCGCAATCAATTCGTTCTATCTTGAATATAACAGGTCTGGTGCCATCTGAGCAACAGGTAATCATTGTATTTTCTTCTAGTATAATAATGGTGTAGTCAATCAAGACTACTTGGTTAATAAGTTTCTGTAAATCAGATAACAAAAGAAGGGATTCTTCCTTCATCAGATGTTATCCATAATAATTATCATGTCTGACGGTTCCTGATAGACACCAGATAAAACATAAGGTATTATCTCTTAGGATAGGACAAAAAATGTTCATCTCCTTGGGAAGTCACTTCTGTGACTGATACCTGCAAGAAAGTCAATTAGTCCATTCGACAGGGTTTTATGTTTTAGCTGGTTGGGAGCCGGAAGGCCATACCCGAATAACGCGCTAGGTTGTGTACCTGCCAGATTGGAAATGGATTCCTATCAGAAAGGAGCTATTGCTCATGTCAAACAAAGTTAAGGACAACGGCAGTGTTCTTTATCAAATATTTGAGAACACTTGGGTTTTCTACAATCAATGATGTTTTTGCGGAAAATGCGTGGTATTTTAGAAATGCACTTGTTCGTGCGAACTATACGAACCTGCAAAAGGGAATTCACGAAACAACAGAATATCTCGAGGTGTTTCTTAGAAATCTGCTTTTGAACGAGAAAAATGAGCTTCACAATAAAAATCTTCATATAAGTGGAATTTTGAATGAAGAAAAAGTGGACATTGGAGATACAAAAGTGGATATTAAGAATGAGAAAGTGGACATTCAAGACCAAAAAGTGGATATTGAAAGTGTACTTTCCGAAAAAGGCAGCGATTTCTCGATAAAAACGACGGTTCATATCCATAGACTATTTGAGAAGTTTGGTTTTGATGAAGTATTTGGAAGAAGTGCAGTTATGGAACTTCTTGAGCTGAAAGGTTCAGGTGCTTCAAAACTTCTTTCCGATTTGGTACAGGCGGATATTATTGAACCAGTATCCGGTCATGGAAAAGGAAAATATAAATTTAAGAAGTAAATAATTTCAAGGATTCAGGAGAAAAACATTATTTATACGATGGGGGAAGTTATCAATAGTTATTTTTTGATGATGTGATATTGACAAAATGTTGTTGTAGATGTATTGTGGTGATAGGAAAATAGTAAAAAACATCATGAAAATGGGAGAAAAATAAATGGAAAATGAGAGAAGGTCTGACTTTTGTACTTCGTGCAGAAGAAAAACATCATATAAAATGCGTAAGAAAATTGTCCCAAAAGTGATTAAAGACAAAACTTATGAATTTGAAATTGCTATTGCAGTATGTGAGGAATGTGGAAAGGAGATGGATATTCCTGGCCTTTTGGATGCAAATATAAAATCTATTGACGAACAATACAGACAGGCGGAAGGTGTAATTAATGTTGGTGATATTTAGAAATTGATGCAGGAAGAAAAATTCAATAGGGATATGTTATTGATGGTGGATGAAAGACAAAAAATTCAGTGAAAATGTAATTGGTAATTATTATGATAGTGAAAGATATTATAAAAATGAAACTTTTAAGGCATATATAAAAGATATTTTAGAATACTGTACAATGGAATATTATCGCGGAAGATAAAAAAGTGGAAAATGCAGACAAATGAAAAGGAGAGGATAAATATGTTATTATTTTCAACAATTCTTGATGTTGAGAAAACTCTAACGAAAGAAGCTTTTATAAAATTGGTTTTGGAATGGAATCAAGGTAGTCCCCACGAGAGTAATGTTATCAAAGAAATCAATTGGAATGGGGAACGTAATATAAAATATGGAGATGAAAAATTATGGATGGAGATTGAAGAGTATAGAAATAAAAATATTATTGCTGTTAGATTTGAGAAAGTTGAAGAAGATGGTGCAGTTTGGGATAGTGATTATGTCATGAATTTTCAAGATATGAAAATGTCAATTAGGCTGGATCGCAGTTATCTTGAGGAAGCTTTGATAGTTGATAGTAAATTTTCGGCACCATATTTTATTACGTTGCTAATAGAACGAGGATTTGTAAAGAGAGACGGATTGCTGGATGTTCTGAAAAAACCTATATTTATAGATGATACTAATATTCAGATGCTGGCAGATATTATTAATGGAGAAAAAAACTATAAATTGCCTGTTGTATATATTTCAAAAACATATAACGACGAGGACCCGGTAAATGTTGGACTTTTAGCAAACAAATTAAAAGGTGTTGCACACATTCTTGTTCAGAAAAGTAAATCTACGAATAACAGATTGAAAGTCTTATGTAATAATAATAATGAGTATTTTGGTGCTATAGGAATATATTTTCCAAACCAGGCAATGAGGAGGGTACGCTATTTATATAGATTTACAACAGGAATTGATAATTATTTATTAGAAAAAGTTATCCGGGTTGTTATTCAATATTGTAATTCTCAGATGGTAGAAACATTGTATACATGGCAAGGTGTTAATAATTCACTTTTAAGAGATAGACTTTTAAGTCAAAAAGAAGAAAGAGTGAAGATTGAAGAAGAACGGCGAAAAGCACTTTATGAGTTATTGCGGATAAAAGGGGATCTTGATAAAACTCAAGAAAAAATGCAGCAGAAGGCAATAGAAGAGGCGAAAACTGAAGCAGATAAAATTTTAGACGGTTTTGAAGAAGATATGCAAAAGCTTCAGGAACAAGTAGAACAGTTGTCGCGTATGAATGATGCTTTAACAAGTGAAAATTACGGACTTCGTTCAAAAATTAACTCTGTTAATAAAGTGCCAGTAATTTTTTTAGGAGATGAAGAAGAGTTTTATCCTGGAGAGATAAAAGAAATGATTCTTGATGCTGTGAATGAGTCGTCGAAATCTGTAGCTCCAAAAACAAGAAGAAATGATGTTTTTAATGATATTTTAGAAAAAAATATGTATGAAGGAGTATATGAGAAAAGAGAAAAAATTATAAAAAATATATTTAAGGATTATAAGACTATGTCAGGTGTAATGCGGCAGGAACTTAAAGATATTGGATTCGAAATAACAGATGATGGAAAGCATTATAGATTGACCTATTATGGAGATGAGAGGTATAAGACAACTGTCGCAAAGACAGGAAGTGATTGGAGGGAAGGAAAGAACATAGCAAGTAATATTTTGAAAGATATGATGTAGCAATCCAAGTCTAAGAGATATATTAGAGCAATTTAAGTATTTTTTATGAAAAAAGTTGTAAAGTGAGGTATCAAACGTAAAGAATTAAGCCATTATTTGAAGAAATAGTTGGTTATGAAGTGGTTAATAAGTAAATAATCTCAAGGATTCAGTGAGTGGCCTATTTGGCATGGGGAAGTTGTCTCAAAATAGAATAGTTTGTTAAATGAATGGGCAATTCTGGTTGGAGTTGTCCATTTGTTATGCATTTCGGTATGAGAAAATGCTATTATGGTTATGACAGTAGAAGGAAAAAAATTCGGCAGGTTCATTATATCTTTTTAAATGAGAAATTAGATGTTTGAAAAAAGTGACACTTTGATAGTGCTACATTGTGAACAAACTGCTATAACTTGAAAAAATGCATTATTTATGGTATGATGTCAAATGAATAGATGTAACTAAAGTTAAGTAAAAATGAACAGTATCCCTTGATGTGCTTATGAGAATTTGCAAAGTATTTCATTGTGATATTGGCGATGTATGTGAAGTCATATTAGACGAATGATATGAGGAGGTCTGAAGATGGCGGCAAGTGGTAAGAAAAATATGTTTAACGAAGCTACCCGTGTTCAAATGCCAGCAATGGTTCATTTGACACGCCTTGGTTATACCTATTTCGGGAAAATAACTGAAGATGTGGCAAGCACAGTATATGACCCTGATACCAATATTTTAATTAACGTTTTCAAGGAGCAGTTCGCACGGCTTAATCCTACCCACGCAGGAGAAGCGGAACAGACATTGAAAACTATTAGGCAGGAATTAGATAATGATGATATAGGACGTAGTTTTTACGAGCGTTTATCGTCTGTTTCGCCTGTTAGATTGGTGGATTTTGAGAATCCAAAGAATAATACATATCATTTTACCGCCGAGTTCACCTGTAAGCGTGACCAAGATGAATTTAGACCGGATATTACACTGTTTGTGAATGGACTTCCGCTTGTATTTATTGAAGTAAAGAAGCCGAATAATCACGGTGGTATGGTTGCAGAAAGCAAGAGAATGAACCAAAAGAGATTTCCTAATAAAAAATTTAGGAGATTTTTGAATATTACACAGTTGATGATTTTCTCTAATAATATGGAATATGACACTATGGGTGGTATTGTTCCGGTTCAGGGAGCATTCTATTGTACGACAGCAAAACAGTCTGCACCGTTCAACTGTTTTAGAGAAGAAAATCCTACTAATTTGGATATTGCACCTTATAATGCAGATTTCCCATATAAGGATATTGACCCGATTGTTGAAAAGAAGATATTGACTGACTTTAATTGTCAGGTTATTCATACTTCTCCGGAATATCAAACAAATTTAGATACTTATACACCGACCAACCGTGTACTGACATCTATGTGCAGTCCTGAAAGATTGCTATTTATATTGAAATATGGAATTGCCTATGTTCGTTTTCATAAAGAAATAAATGGCAAGATAGAGTTTATTGAGCAGAAACATATAATGCGTTATCAACAGATGTTTGCTGCCTTAACAGTAAGAAGTAAGATTGATGAAGGTGTCAATTCAGGTGTTATATGGCATACTCAAGGTAGTGGAAAGACAGCCCTTTCTTATTATCTTACTTATGTTCTTTCTGACTATTTCAGCAAGCAAAATAAAGTTGCAAAGTTTTATTTCATTGTTGACCGTCTTGATTTGTTGAAACAGGCTTCAGAAGAATTTGAAGCTCGTGGATTGGTTGTAAAAACGGCAAGTTCCCGTGCTGAACTTATGGAGCAGTTCCGTAACAATCAGGCACAAGAGGGAAATACGGGAAAACCTGAAATTACAGTTGTAAATATACAGCGTTTTGCTGAAGATAGGTCAAAAGTTGACCTTCCTGCGTATGCAACGAATTTGCAGAGAGTGTTTATTATTGATGAAGCACATAGAGGGTATAAACCAGAAGGCTCATTCTTGGCTAATCTTCTTGATGCGGATAAAAATGCTATAAAGATTGCTTTGACAGGAACCCCGCTTTTGAAAGAAGAAAGAGAATCTTGGAGAGTTTTTGGTAATTATATTCATACATACTATTACGACAAATCAATTTTAGATGGATATACTTTGAAAATTATCCGTGAGGATATAGAAACTCAGTATAAAGAGCGACTTTCTGAAATTTACGAAAAACTTGAAACCTTGGTAGAAAAGAAAGATGTAAAGAAAAGTCAGATTGTTGAACACGATAATTATGTCAAAGAGTTGCTTAGGTATATTATTTCTGACCTAAAGAGATTTAGACAAATTCAGGGAGATAATACGCTCGGCGGTATGGTCATTTGTGAAACAAGTGAGCAGGCAAGGAAGCTGTTTGCATATTTTGATGAAATTCAAGCGGAACTAAATAAAGACGCTTCTATGAAAAGTCATTTGCGAGCTGGACTTATACTTCACGATAGTGATGATAAGGATACGAGAGATAAGATTATTGACGACTTCAAAAATAATATGACAGTTGATATTCTTATCGTTTTCAATATGCTTCTTACCGGATTTGATGCACCAAGATTGAAACGTCTGTATTTTGGAAGAAAATTGAAAGACCATAATCTGTTGCAGGCAATTACAAGAGTCAACAGACCATATAAAGAAAACCATTATGGATATGTCATTGATTTTGCCAATATAAAAAGGAACTTTGAGGAAACAAATGAAGCGTACCTTAAAGAGCTGAACCGTTTTAATGACCCGAATGAAGTTGGTGCGGGAAATGAAACAGATACATTCAAACAGGTTATTGAAGACCCGGCAGAACTTATTAAACAAATGCAGGAAGTGCAGCAGGTTCTTTTTAACTATACCACAGATAATGCGGAAGAATTTAGCTCGGAAATATCCACGATTGAGGATAAGCAGGAATTGCTCAAACTTAAAAAAATTCTTATTGCTGCTCGTGACTGTTGTAATTTGGTAAGAACCTTTGGCGATGATGAGTTGAAGGAAACATTTGCAAAAATGGAATTAACAAAGTTGCCTTCATTGATTTCAGAGGTGCAACATCATATTGATAATATAAATCAGAAAGAACTTTTTGCAAGTGATGATACCACGAAATTGCTTGTCAATGAAGCAATGGAGGATATTACATTTAATTTCAGCAAAATCAGTGAAGAAGAATTGAAAATCGTCGGTGGTAAAGACGCAGTAACAGAAAAGTATAAAAAGACTGTTCGTGCTTTTACACAGAATATCGACCCTGATGACCCTGAGTTTATTACTTTGCAGGAAGCATTTTTGCTTCGCTTCAAGCAACACGGTTTTGAACCTAAGAGTGTATCTGAGATTGAGGAGCAAGGAAAAGAACTGGAAGATATTCTGAAAAAGCTTGATGAATTGCAGAAGAAAAACACGGTTCTGCTGAGAAAATACAATGGCGATGCGAAATTCGCAAGGGTTCATAAAAGAATCAGGGAAGAAAATCTTGCTCGAAAAGCAGCAAATAAACAGCCGATTGTTTCAGAGTATGATATGTCTATTATGAATGTTTTGCTTTCTATTAAGTCTGATATTGACCAGAAAGTGTATGACAGAAATGATATATTGAAGAAAGACGCATATTTTGAGAGAACAGTTATGACACAAATAAAAGCAGGCATTGATAAGTTGGGAGTAGCAAGTGCTCGTGAGGATAGAGTATTTATACAGAGCAGGATTACAAAACAGTATCTTGACCAGTACAACCAGACTTATTCAGTGGCATAAAGGAGAACACAATGGAAGAAACAAAGACGATAAAAGAAAAAACCATAGAGTTGATAGATGCCTTAAAAGCAACTTGTCAGACCTATGGTATGGGAAACGATGGTAACGAATATAAAATTATCACTCAGGTTTTCCTTTATAAGTTCCTTAATGACAAATTCGGATATGAAGTAAAAAAAGTAAGTACGGCTCTTAAAAATGCCGAAAAATGGGAACTTGCTTATGCAGAAATGTCAGAAGATGACCGCTTGGATATTTTTGATAGTTTACCGTCAGATATTCCATTACTTAATCCGGAACATCTTATTGCCAACTTATGGAATCAGCAGGCAAAAGGCGATTTTGATTTAATCTTTGACAGCACGATGACAGATATAGCAGATAAGAATATTGATATATTTTCAACACAAACTGCTCAGAACACGAAAATACCGCTTTTTGAAAAGCTGACACAGTATGTAACAGACGATACAGCAAGAGCACCTTTTGCCCGTGCGTTGGTTGACAAGTTAGTAAATTTCTCTTTTGAAGAAGCATTTGAGAAGCACTATGATTTCTTCGCAGATATATTTGAATATCTGATAAAGGACTACAATACCGCAGGCGGTGGTAAGTATGCAGAGTATTATACTCCTCACGC
>ENA-UPXC01004423-UPXC01004423.1-human-gut-metagenome-genome-assembly--contig:-NODE-4423-length-12845-cov-7.225329_pt1 | contig 12845 bp, 13 predicted proteins | sample MGYA00250047_ERZ773371 | MGnify/ENA primary metagenome ERZ773371 (study PRJEB29103, sample SAMN06111975) | human gut metagenome | biome: human gut; feature: ankylosing spondylitis patient; material... | reverse complement strand
GCAAGTGTGGAATTTGTTCGCTTTCAGCGAACAAATTATGCGCGCGGCAGACTGCAAGCCTTTTGTCAAAAAAGGGCGAAGCCCTTTTTTGACAAGCTGATTACATTCTGGCGGCGTAGTAGTTCATCAGGCAGCCGTCCAGGATGATCTCCTTCTCATCCTGGGTCAGGCCCCGGACGTGGAGCAGCAGGTCATGGGTGCTGCCGTCGCGGCAGATGACCTGGGCGGGGATGTCCTCTGCGCCGTTTTCGATGGCGGCCCGGATGCCGGGGACGAACACGCAGTCGCCGGGCTGATAGTCGAAGGGCGTGCCCTGGTCGATGGTGAAGGGCAGGATGCCCCAGTTGATGCAGTTGCTGCGATAGCGCTTGGTGGCGTATTCATAGCAGATGTTGGCGAAGCCGCCCAGGACCTTCTGGCAGGAGGCGGCCTGCTCCCGGGCGGAGCCGTCGCCGGGCTTGTTGGCAAACACGCAGGAGCCGAACTGGGTGTTCTTAGCCAGGGCCTGGGCGTCGCCCACCCGGCCCAGAACCTCCAGCAGGGAGGCGGGGACGTCGCCCTGGCGGCGCTGGGCCTCCCGGGCGGCCACGTCCTTGGCCCGGGGGACATACTCCGGCACCCGGCGGGACAGGGTGAACTCCGCCAGACGCAGGGGGTTGGAGCGATAGGAGGAGGTCTCGCCGGAGGGGATCAGCTCGTCGGTGGTGGTGACGGGATCGTGGATCACGGCGGCCAGCTCCACCAGCAGGTTCTCGGTGAGATTGTACATCTTGGGCCAGTCGGTGATGTTGGGGCCCATGACCAGCTCCACGCTGGGATCGGCCTTGCCGAAGCCGTAGTACAGGCGGTTGTCATACACTTCCTTGTCGAAGTGATACTCGTGGTGAACGGGGGTATAGTCCACGTCGGTGGCGGCGGTGATGCGGCCGCCGTTGGCGGCGGTGGCGGCGATGGAGCGGGCGTCCATCAGGCACACGGCGGCAAACTGGCCCTCGCCGGGCTTGGAGCCCTCGCGGTTGGGGAAGTTGCGGGTGGTGTGCCGCAGGGACAGGCCATTGTTGGCGGGCACGTCCCCTGCGCCGAAGCAGGGACCGCAGAAGCTGGGCTTGATGATGGCGCCGGAGGCCAGCAGGTCGGCGGTGGAGCCCACCTTCATCAGCTCCAGGGACACGGGCACGGAGGTGGGGTACACGTCGAAGCTGAAGGCGCCGGAGCCGGTATAGTGGCCCCGGACGATATCCGCCGCCTCGGTGATGTTGTCAAACAGACCGCCGGAGCAGCCGGCGATGACGCCCTGGTCGGCCCAGACGGCGCCGTCGTGGATCTTGCCGGTGAGCTGGGGGTTGGCCTTGGGGAAGCGGCGCTTGGCGTCGGCCTCCACCTTGGCCAGCAGCTCCTGGGCATTTTCCAGGAACTCGTGGATGGTCCAGGCGTTGGAGGGATGGAAGGGCAGGGCGATCATGGACTCCATCCTGGACAGGTCGATGGTGATCATCTTGTCGTAATAGGCGTCCTGGCCCGGGTGCAGGGGCTTGTAGTCCTCGGGCCGCTTGTGGGCCTCATAGAAGCCCCGGGTGACCTCGTCGGTCTCCCAGATGGAGGACAGACACGTGGTCTCCGTGGTCATCACGTCGATGCCATTGCGGAAGTCGATGGGCAGGCTCTTGATACCGGGGCCTGCAAACTCCAGAACGCAGTTGTTCACAAAGCCGCTTTCAAAGGTGGCCTTCACCAGGGCGATGGCCACGTCGTGGGGGCCGATGCCCTGCCGGGGCTTGCCGGTGAGATACACCAGCACCACCTTGGGCATGGGGGTGTCCCAGGTGTTCTTCAGCAGCTGCTTGGCCAGCTCCGGGCCGCCCTCGCCCACGGCCATGGTGCCCAGGGCGCCATAGCGGGTGTGGGAGTCGGAGCCCAGGATCATGGAGCCGCACTTGGCCATCTGCTCCCGGGCGTAGGAGTGGATCACGCTCTGGTTGGCGGGGACGTAGATGCCGCCGTACTTCTTGGCGGCGGACAGGCCGAACATATGGTCGTCCTCGTTGATGGTGCCGCCCACGGCGCACAGGCTGTTGTGACAGTTGGTCAGGGCATAGGGAATGGGAAATTCCTTCATGCCGGAGGCCCGGGCCTGCTGGATGATGCCCACATAGGTGATGTCGTGGGACACCATGGCGTCAAACCGGATGCGCAGCTGCATGGGATCCGGGGACTCGTTGTGGGCCTGCAGGATCTGCCAGGCCATGGTCCGGCGGCGGGCTTCCTCCCGGTCGGTGGCTGCCGTCTCCTGGGGGACGCCGTTTACCAGGTACATGCCGTGGTCGGTGAGCTGGATCATAATGGATATACCTCCTACACATTTCCTCTGCGGCGGGCGCAGAGTCCTTCTTTTTCTGGTCCATGTTAAATGTAGCACACCCGCCCGGGGTTGTGAATCGGTTTTCCGCAAAAATCCCGCCCGGGGCGCATTTTCTCCATTAAGCACATGAAAACACCGAATGGTTTGGTAAAAATGCGTTCCGTGCAGGGCAGACTTGCAAAATGTTTCGCCAGAATAGAATCTGTAGCCCGGTTTACAAAATCACAAGGCAGGCGTCCGGTTTCATACTGCAAAACCGGCAAGGGAAATTGCACAAATTTTCCGTCTTAAGGACAAACTTGCGACACCTGTGCGTATGTGACAAACAAAAAGAGCAGGAATACACGATTCCACGCTTTAACTTGACAAAGGGATTGGCGTATGATAAGCTGATAGGAGTTTACAACACGTCAACTATATAAAGGAGGTCATTTGATATGCGTGTTCGCGATATGGAGATCGGTGAGGTGCAGGAGCGGTTTGCCAACCTGGTGTGGGACCATGAGCCCATCCCCTCCGGCCAGCTGGTGAAGCTGTGCGAGCAGGAGCTGAACTGGAAAAAGCCCACCACCTATACGGTGCTGCGGAAGCTGTGCGAAAAGGGGCTGTTTCAGAATGTGAACGGAGTGGTGTCCTCGGTGATGAGCCGGGAGGAGTTTGCCTCCCGCCGCAGCGAGCAGTTTGTGGACAACGCCTTCCACGGCTCCCTGCCGGCCTTTGTGGCGGCCTTTACCGCCCAGAAGGGCCTGTCTGCCCAGGAGGCGGAGGAAATTCAGCAGATGATCGACAAATTCCGGAAGGAGGAGTGACCGTGCTGAGCCGGATCTTCCTGGCGGTGGCGGGTATGAGCGCCAACGCCGGACTTCTGGTGCTGGCCATCCTGGCGGTGCGGCTGGTGACCCGGCGGCGGATGCCCAAGTGGGGCAACTGCCTGCTGTGGGGGCTGGTGGCGGTGTGCCTGATGTGCCCGGTGCTGCCGGAAAGCGTTCTCAGCGTCCGGCCCCAGCCGGGGCAGGCGGCGCTTCCCGCCGCCGCGGCCATGGAGACGGCCTCCCCCGGAGCGGGGATCACCCTGACGGACCTGGCCTGGGTATGGCTGGTGGGCATGGCGGCGGTGCTGGGCTGGGCGGCTGTGAGCTATCTGCGGCTGCGGCGGCAGGTGGCGGCCTCCATCCGGGTGGGGAAGCAGGTTTACCTCTGCGACGACATCTCCTCCCCCTTTATCCTGGGCATTTTCCGGCCCCGGGTGTATCTGCCCTCGGGGCTGGAGGGGGAGACCCTGCAAAGCGTGCTGCGCCACGAGGGGGCCCATCTGCGCCGCCGGGACCACTGGTGGAAGCCGCTGGGCCATCTGCTGGTGGCGGTATACTGGTTCCACCCCCTGATCTGGGCGGCGTATGTCCTGCTGTGCCGGGACATTGAGCTGGCCTGCGATGAGCGGGTGGTGCGGGATATGAACCGGGCCCAGCGGGCCGCCTATTCCCAGGCCCTGCTGGACTGCGCCATGCCCCGGCGGCGCAGGCTGGTGCTGTGTCCCCTGGCCTTCGGCGAGGTGGGGGTCCGGGACCGGGTGAAGTCGGTGCTGCACTATCGCCGCCCCGGGGTGTGGCTGTCGGCGGCGGCGGTGCTGCTGTGCGCCGCGCTGGCTATGACCTTTCTCACGGAGCCAAAGCCCGCCCGGACCGGGGTATCCCCGGAGGCCGCTTCCGGTCAGACGGACCCCGACCGGCTCCAGGAGGTCAGCTCCAAGGTCCTGATCGTCTCCTCCACCCTGGACCCCGCCGCCCAGCGGATCAGCTACACGGTGCAGCTGACGGAGGAGCCGGAGGACTGGATCGCCCAGAAGCAGTGGTACGGCGTGGCCAGCTACGCCGACGTGGAGATCTTCTACCCCGAGGCGGGGTCTTACTATCGGCAGACGGATGTGCCCCATCTGCGGTTTTATGAGTGGGGCCTTGCCGACCAGCCCACGGACCTGGAATCCCAGCGGCCGGACACGGGCACCCGATACAATGACTACATCGTGGATTCCGTAACGGTGCTCAGCGTGGACGGGGTGCAGCACTCGACCTTCCGCCGGGTGGGCCAGTCCCTGCTGCTGGAGGAGGACACGCATTACTCCGGCGGCAGCGTGTCCTTCCACGCCTGGCTGCAATAACATCCATTACATAACGGAAATCAAAGAAGGGGGGAAGGCCGTATGTTTGCCAGACACGGCATTCAGAACGCCCTGCGCACCCGCAGGAGATCGGTGGCATTTCTGCTGCTGATGACCCTGCTGGTGACGCTGCTGGGCACATCCCTGGGGCTGAGCTTCGCCCTGCAGGAGACCCTGCGCCAATGCCGGGAGAATTATTCCACCATCGGACTGGTGGAGTATTTGGGCCCGGGCTATCCCTCCACCGCCCGGGTGGTGGAGGACGCCGGAGAGGTTCTGACGGAGTTTGAAAGCAAGCTGGACCGGTCGGACCCGGCCCTGGTGGACTGGGAGCCCACCCGCATGGCCCTGGGCTATACCCCGGCGCTGGAGTCGCTGACGGACTACTCCGTGCTGGAAAACCGCTTTGCGCTGGTGATCCGGCTGACGGAGCAGGCCACCCGGCGCATCAAGGGCCAGGACCCGGATTTCTATCCGCTCCTGGACCCGGACGGTCAACTGGTCTGGCAGTGGGGCACGGGTACCCCGGACCGGGAAGTGAAGCTGCCGTATTACTATGCCAACGTCGTCGAGACCCTGTTCAGCGGCGAGCGGCTGGCTGCGAATCAGCCGGTGCTGCTGGACGTGCAGGAGGGCAGCAGCGCCGACCTGAGCCAGGATTACAATATGCCCTCGGACACCATCTGGAAGGCCGGGCACTACTATCTGGTCCAGGGGGTATACACGGAAAACGAGCTGCTGGGCCCGTCCTATAAGCAGCTGTGCCCCGAGCCTTACCAGGCCAACGGCGTGTCCCTGAGTCAGGTCAGCGCCATCGACATCACCCAACCCGATGGCACCTGCGCCCAGCTGGACGGCAGCACCGATATCGAGGCCGTGGGTCGGACCTTCCAGGTCACCAGCCACAGCCTGACGGCCCAGGCTACAGACCGCCCGGCGGACCTGCTGCCCTTCCAGCAGAGCGAGCTGACCCTGGTCCAGGGGGACTACTACGCCTCCGGCAGCAAGAGCTGCCTGATTTCCCAGACGCTGGCCGATGACCTGGGGCTGGACGTGGGCGGCAGTCTGCCCCTGTCCCTGGCCGTCCGGGAGAACACCCTGGTCCCCTACAGCTATTGGAACAGTCAGGGCTTCGATGCCCAGGACACCTATACCGTCAGCGGCATTTTCTCCGCCAACGAGGAATACGACTCCATGGTGTATATCCCGGTGCGGGAGGATGTGGACATGACGGTGAACCACTGCTCCTATACCCTGGGGCAGCTGCAAATTCGGAACGGACAGGCCCAGGCGTATGTGGAGCGGCTGCAGCAGCTGCCCGGCTCCATCCAGATCACCGTATACGACCAGGGCTACACCGCCGTGTCCCAGTCCCTGGAGGATATGCTGCGGATGGTGCAGATCATCGCCGGTGTGTGCCTGGCGGTAGGCCTGGGCTTTCTGGTGCTGTTCGGCTATCTGCTGGTGTATCGCCAGCGGGGCGTGGGCCGTACCATGATCCGCGTGGGCGCTGCCCGGCGGAACGTGCATACCTATTTCCTGTTCTGCGCCGGAACGGTGGCCCTGCCTGCGGCGGTGCTGGGATGGATCCTCAGCCGGTGCGTGGGGCTGGGCGTTCTGAAGCTGCTGGAGCTGATGCTGGAAAACGGCGCGTCGGCGGAGCTGTATTTCAGCAACACCGCCCTGGCCATGCAGCGCACGGCCACGGAGTATCTGGCAGCCCCGGGCTGGGGGATCCTGGCTCTGATCGCCCTGGCCACCCTGGTCCTGGCGCTGGTCTCCTGCCTGGTGTTCAGCGTGGTCAGCCTGGAGCGGCGGCATAAGCGCCGCCGGACCCGGCATACCGCCCAGGGCGCCCGGTCCCGGAGCCTGAAGGGCGGAGCCCTGACCTATGCCCGGCTTTCGGCCCGGCGAGGGGGCTTCCGGTCCCTGGTGCCGGTGCTGGCGGGCGTCTGTGCGGCGGTGCTGTTCTGCCAGCTGACGGGCACCGTCACCCGCTATGACCAGCAGCTGATGAAGCTGCGCTCGGACAGCTCCGTCCGGGGCTTCCTGACGGATATCCGCGGCCAGTCCACCAGCGGGCTGGCCCTGGGCGACGGCGTGGTGGAGGGGATCAGCCAGATCCCCGGCGTGGCCGATGTGACCTATCTGACCACCGCGCCCTACTATTTCAACGGCTTCTACCGGGACGGCAAGTTCGCCGGAGGTCCCGGCCAGCGGGAGCAGCCCATTGGCTCCTTTGCCGCCGAGCGATATGAGGACGAGCTGCGGTCCGGGCCCAAGCTGGTGTTTACCAACAGCCTGAAAGGCGCGCCGGAGTTCCTGTCCCGCACCTCGGTGGAGGTGGAGTGGCTGGAGGGCTATGACGAGGGCTTCCTGGCCGCCGACCCCACGCTGGAGATCGACCCCAACACCGGTCACATCGTGAAGGATAAGCCGCCGGAGAACCGCTGTGTGATTCCCACGGACATGATGGACGAGTACGGCATCCGGCTGGGCGACTGGATCTGGTTGGAGGCTATCACCTATCCCTACACGAAATCCAACGACACCCAGATCATCCAGGTGGCCTTCCGGGTGGTGGGAGCCTTTGTGCAGACGGGCCGGGCCAACAACATCTATGCGAACCTGGATATGCCCAAGTATTTCCTGGACCTGTCCATGGCCTCCGTTTATGAATGGAGCACCCAGGATCTGCCGGGCGGGACCATCCTCACCCGGGGCGGCATTTGTATGCGGCAGGCGTACAGCGGGGCCACGTTCTCCATCCCTAGCTGCACGGACCTGACCTCCGTGAAGCAGGCCCTGCACGACATGGGACTGTCGGAGGTGGGGCGGATCAGCAGCATCCGCAACTTCGTCATCATCAACGACGCGGCGTACCTGACCACGGAGCGGGCCGCCGCCCAGCGCCTGTGGTATATGCAGCACCTGTTCCCGGTGGTGTATGCCATCGCCCTGGGCCTGGCGTATCTGCTGGCATTTTTACAGGTGCAGTCCCGGCGGCGGGAGCTGCGCACCATGCGCAGCGTGGGCGCGGACCGGAAAACCGCCTATGGAAGCCTGTTTTTGGAGCAGCTGATGCTGGCCGCGCTGGGAGCCGTCCTGGGAGCGGGCCTGTGCCTGGTCCTGGGCTGGGGCAGCAGGCTGGGCCTGGGCCTCACCGCCGCCTTTGCCGTGCTGTGGCTGCTGGGGGCCCATGGGGCCCTGTGCCGGGCCAACAGCCGGCATATTCTGAAAAACCGCAGGGAGGTTGAATGATATGCCGATTCTGGAATTGAAAGACGTGCGCTACAGCTACAGTCCCGAGAAGGTGGTGCTGCGGGGTGTGAACTGCGTCTTCGAGTGCGGCACCCTGTACGCCCTGGTGGGCAAGTCCGGCGCGGGCAAGAGCACGCTGCTGAGCCTGATGGCGGGGCTGGACCTGCCGGAAAGCGGCCAGGTGCTGTTTGAGGGCACCCCCACCGGGGACATGGACCTGGACGAATACCGCCGCCGGAAGGCCGCGGTGATCTATCAGGACTTCGCCCTGTTCCCCATGCTGACGGCCCTGGAGAACATCGAGTACCCCATGGAGCTGTGCCATATGGACGCCAAGGAGGCCCGGCAGCAGGCTTTGGAGCTGGCCCGGCGGGTGTCCCTGCCGGAGGAGCTGCTGGACCGCTATCCCACCCACATCAGCGGCGGCGAGCAGCAGCGTGTGGCCATCGCCCGGGGCCTGACCATGGACCGGCGGCTGCTGCTGGCAGACGAGCCCACCGGCAACTTAGACAGCGAGAACAGCGACAACATCATCGACCTGCTGCTGAAGCTGGCCCATGAGGAAAACCGCTGCGTCATCGTGGTGACCCACGACCTGTCCGTAATGGACCGGGCCGACGTGGTGTACCGCATCAACGATGGCCTGCTGGAGCGCCGGTAACGGAAAAAACGCAGATAATAAGAGGGAGAGGCTTCGGCCTCTCCCTATTGCGGTTGGGCTATTGCTTTTTCTTCTGGCGGGACTCGATCTTCTTTCCCGCCCACTGGGCCAGCTTCAGGCAGGCGGCGGTGGCCGCCGTCAGCAGTGCGCCGCCCAGGGCCAGCTGCTTTTTCATGTTCATGGCCGGATCAATAGGCCAGCTTCTCGGTGAGGTACGCCTTCAGCTCGCTGATGGGAATGCGCACCTGCTCCATGGTGTCCCGCTCCCGGACGGTGACGCAGTGGTCGCCGGGGTTCTCGCCGTCGCCCACGGTGTCAAAGTCCACGGTGATGCAGAAGGGGGTGCCGATCTCGTCCTCCCGGCGATAGCGCTTGCCGATGGAGCCGGTCTCGTCGAAGTCCAGCATAAAGTCCTTGCACAGGTCGTTATAGATCTCCATGGCGGGCTCCGACAGCTTCTTGCTCAGGGGCAGGATGGCCGCCTTATAGGGGGCCAGAGCCGGATGCAGGTGCAGCACCACCCGGACGTCGTCCTTGCCGTTCTTGTCCTGGCCCACTACCTCCTCGTCATAGGCGTCGCACAGCACCGCCAGGACGCTGCGCTCCACGCCCAGGGACGGCTCCACCACATAGGGGATGTACCGCTGGTTGGTCTCGGGGTCGAAATAGGTCAGGTCCTTGCCGGAGGTGTTCTGGTGCTGGGTCAGGTCATAGTCGGTGCGGTCCGCCACGCCCCACAGCTCGCCCCAGCCGAAGGGGAACAGGAACTCAAAGTCCGTGGTGGCCTTAGAATAGAAGCACAGCTCCTCGGGGTCGTGGTCCCGCAGGCGCAGGTTCTCGTCCTTCAGACCGATGGAAAGCAGCCAGTTGTGGCAGAAGGTCCGCCAATACTGGAACCACTCCAGGTCGGTGCCGGGCTTGCAGAAGAACTCCAGCTCCATCTGCTCAAACTCCCGGACCCGGAAGATGAAGTTGCCGGGGGTGATCTCGTTGCGGAAAGACTTGCCGATCTGGCACACGCCGAAGGGCAGCTTGCGGCGGGTGGTGCGCTGGGTGTTGACGAAGTTGGTGAAGATGCCCTGGGCGGTCTCGGGACGGAGATACACGGTGTTCTTGGCGTCCTCGGTGACTCCCTGGAAGGTCTTGAACATCAGGTTGAACTGGCGGATATCGGTGAAATTATGCTTGCCGCAGGAGGGGCAGGGGATGTTGTGCTCCTCAATGAAATCCTTCATCTCCTGCTGGGTGAAGGCGTCGATGGGCTTGGGCAGCTCTACGCTCTCCTGCTGGCACCAGTCCTCGATGAGCTTGTCGGCCCGGAAGCGCTCCTTGCACTCCCGGCAGTCCATCAGGGGATCGGAGAAGCCGGACAGGTGGCCGCTGGCCACCCAGGTCTGGGGATTCATGAGAATGGCGGCGTCCTGGCCCACGTTATAGGGGTTCTCCTGGACGAACTTTTTCCACCAGGCCTTCTTCACGTTATTTTTCAGCTCCACGCCCAAAGGACCGTAGTCCCAGGTGTTGGCCAGGCCGCCGTAAATTTCGGAGCCTGCGAAGATGAAGCCCCGGTTTTTGCACAGGGCCACGATCTTGTCCATGGTCTTTTCCGTGTTTTTCATGTGTCAAATCTCCTTTATGTGATGTTTTTGGATGCAAAATAAAAGCCGCCCTGAGCCATAACAGCTCAGGGCGAACGAAATAACGTCCGTGGTTCCACCTGAATTTGGATACATCCACACTCTTGTGCCTGTAACGGGGCCTCCGGCGGGCATTTCCTCCCGCGGCTCCGGGCTGCCGCACCCATCATCGCCTGCAACAGGTTGAGAATAACACGTTTCCCCCCGGGAGTCAAGGAAAATTTGCGGCTTATTCCAGGGACATGACGTACACCTGGCAGGGGTTTCCTTCGTCCCACAGGGTGGGGAACACCTCAAACTCCCGGAAGCCCAGGGCCAGATAAAATCGGTTGGTCCGGTCGTACTCCTCATATTTCCCCATCTGCACGGTTTTCACCTGCATAAAGGCGTACCCGGCCCCGGCGGCGGCGTCCCTGGCCTGCCGGAACAGCTGGCGGCCTATACCCCGGCGGTGATACTCCTTCCGAATGCCCATGACGTACAGCTCCACGGTGGCGTTTCCCGTTTCCTTCAGACACAGAAAACCCACCGGCCTGTTCCGGTCATAGGCGCAGAAGAATATCCTGCCTACACTTTCCCGGATATACTCCTCCCGGGCCTCCGGAATGCCGAACCACTCCGGCAGCGCCTCCAGAATCAGGCGCGTTACGGCCTGTTTTTCCGCCGCATCGGTAAGCTGTCTGATTTCCATAAATCCCCTCCGTCACATGGGAGACGTGACCCACAGGTATCCCAGCACGGCTATGCTGACGGCCATAACGGCCAGCACCCCGCCGCCCAGTGCCTTGCGCCCGGACCGGAAGGCAATGACCGCAAGGCCGGTCAGGGCCAGATAGGCAAGCAGTAAAATAAAGGTAAATCCCATAACGACCTCCTTAAAAACACTGGAATGCCCTGTATTCTATCACAAAACCGGATCATCCACAAGCCGCCGCATGAAAATTTGCGGCTTATTCCGCCGGGTCCGCAGTTTCTATGTATAGCTCCTCCGCATCCTCCAGCGCGCGGCGAAGAACGCTTGCATAGGGGATAGCCAGGGGAATCTGCTCCAAGGGGTCGATCACATCGTCCACAGCTCCGCACAGCAGGGCATACATTTTCTGATAGTCCGCCATTTCGCACCTCCAAATCGTCTACGCATAGCCTATAGTAGCACGCGTAGCCTATTTTGGCAAGCCCTTTCGGATATGCTATAGAAAAAAGTCCGGGAGGTGCAGCATGAAAACCAACGAGGCGGTCCGGGACCGCATTCTTCGTCTTTGCCAGGAGCATGACATGACCATCAACCGGCTGGCCACGGTCAGCGCACTGCCGCCGTCCAGCATCAAGAACATCCTGTATGGGAAAAGCCGGAATCCGAAGCTGCTGACCATCAAGCTCATCTGCGACGGCCTGGGGATCACCCTGGGGCAGTTTTTCACCGCCCCGGAGTTTGACAACCTGGAGCAGGAGCTGGAATAAAATAAGAAGGATGTCCTCAGCGGGCCGCGTCAACCCCGGCGGGTTCGGGCGGGGCAGAGCCCACGCCCTGTAGGCCCTCTCAGTCACCTTCGGTGACAGCTCTCCCAAAGGGAGAGCCAAGTCCGTAGGGCCCGCTGCCCTCAGCGGGCCACGCCCCCGGAAATAAAAAAGGACGTCCGGCGGGACGTCCTTTGGTTTGGTTTCATCAACCGATCTGATTCAGCTTCAGAGTCAAAGCGCTCTTCTTGTGGGCTGCATTGTTCTTGTGCATCAGACCCTTGGCAGCGGCCTTGTCGATGGACTTCACCGCGACCTTGTAAGCGCCCTCGGCCTCGGTGCGATTGCCTTCCACGGCAGCAGCCTCGAACTTCTTGATAGCAGTCTTCAGCGCAGACTTGTTGGCCTTGTTGCGAGCGTTACGAACCTCGGCGATCAGCACGCGCTTCTTAGCAGACTTGATATTCGGCAAACCAAACACCTCCCCGGCGATAAATTTTCGTGCACGGGCACCTAAATACCCAGGCAGGTTAGTATTTTACCAGCTTTGTCCGAAAATTGCAAGCACTTTTTGAAATTTCTCTGCACTTTTTCACATATTTTCTCTCCCCTCGGGGGAAACTGGGCCATAGCCACAAGATTTAGTAGCATCAGGGGGGCGATGACCATAGATATGAGCACGACGCGGACGGACCTGGCCCTGGAGTCGGTTCAGGCCGCCCGTTCCGGGGCGGAAACGGGGACCATTTCCGGGGTGCGCAGCCGGGAGCGGACCCGGGAGGGCTATGCCGTTACGGACATCCGGGTGGAGGATGAGGACGGGGCCCAGGCCCTGGGCAAGCCCGTGGGGCGGTACGTTACCGTGGACCTGGGGCCGTATTTCCGCCGGGAGGCGGACTATTTCGACCGGGGAGTCCGGTGCCTGGCGGGGGAGCTGGCGGCGCTGCTGCCGGAAGCAGTGCTTTCCTGGCTTGAGGCGCTCTCCGTACCAGCTTCTGGCTGACCGCTGACTTCCGCGCTGCTGCTCTCACTGCTGCCGGACGTCCCTGAAGCAGCGGACGCCGGCCCGGCCGTGCCGGCAGCGCCGTCTGACCGGGCGCAGCCCGCCAGCAGCACAGAGGCGGCCAGCAGGACTGCAGCTCCATTTTTTAAAGCTCTGAATAATTTGTTCTTCATGTGATTAACCTCAATTCTGCTATCCGTCATTTCTTCGCTGCAGCGACAGCGGCATCGAATAATTTGTCGGTTTTATCTGTACAGCCGAACAGCACACCGTATACTTTGATCCATTCATACTGGGCAAGTTCGCTC
>ENA-UPXC01004420-UPXC01004420.1-human-gut-metagenome-genome-assembly--contig:-NODE-4420-length-12851-cov-5.149914_pt1 | contig 12851 bp, 12 predicted proteins | sample MGYA00250047_ERZ773371 | MGnify/ENA primary metagenome ERZ773371 (study PRJEB29103, sample SAMN06111975) | human gut metagenome | biome: human gut; feature: ankylosing spondylitis patient; material... | reverse complement strand
TGATTAAATATACCCACATCGAGATAATGTAAGTTCTCACGAACATTACTTACTGCTTCATTGTGTATGTTTTTGATTGACCGTAGTCATATCTACTCACAAGTTCATGTACACTCCACAGTCGTAAATTCCCGAAATAGCCTTCGGTACATACTTACATTTGCGTTTTAATTATGCAATGCTGTAAGTTTCTGCATCTCTCAAATTAAGTGCAGCATTGAAATCTCTGTCTTCGATATAACCGCATCTGCATTTGAAAATCCTATCTGAAAGTTTCAAATCTTTTTTGATGGATCCGCAGCAGTGGCAGATCTTAGATGATGGATACCATCTGTCTACTACTCGAAGCTCAATTCCACTTTTATTGCATTTAGTCAGCAGCTTCGCTCTAAACTCATAGAACTTCTGCGAAGCAACCGCTTTTGAGAGATGCCGGTTCTTCATCATGCCTTTTACATTTAAATCTTCAATCGTTATGTAAGATGGCTTGATTTTTACCATCTCTGCGATTGTCTTGTTGATGTAATCGGTACGGATATTATCTATCCTATGGTGAAGTTTTTGTACTTTGAGCTTTTGTTTTTGTATATTTGCTCTTTGGGTGGCGTCTCCTTTCTTTAAATTTTCGTATTTACGAGAAAGACACCTTTGTTCTCGAATAAGTTGTCTCTCAAGTTTTTTAAGTTTTGCTGATTTGTTAATGTTTTGATATGTTCTGCCGTTTGATACAATGGCAAAATCTTTTAGTCCGAGGTCTATGCCAATCCCTTCGTCGAAATGATTGATTGTTTTGTTATCAGAGACCTCCACAAGAACTGAAACATAATACCTGTCAGCCTTTATTGAAACCGAACCGCTTTTAATCACGTACCCATCTTTGGTAGTTGGTATATATCCTTTTTCCTTGATACGAACCCAGCCAAGTGATGGAATTTTAATTCTATGCCTTTCACAATGGCAATCCTTCGGACTATTTTTTACAAAATACATCTTTACATCAGATTTGCCTTTCTTTTTGAAATTAGGAAAAGCACTTTCGTGATTGAAAAATCTTGTAAATGCGGTCTGTCCGTTATTTACTGACTGTGTTACAGCCTTTGAATATGCTTCCTTGATCCACGAATACTCCGGATGTTGTGGAAGATATTCGTTATTAAGCCAGATTCTAAATTTATTGCTGCTCATAAATTTTTTCCCATCTTCGTGGAGCTTTTTGTTATGAGCCAAATAGAAGTTATAAATAAATCTGCAAGTTCCTATTGTTTTACGAATCTTGGTTTTCTGCTCCTCTGTCGGATTTATTTCCGTCTTGAAGCTCTTTAGCAATTTCCTCATCTCCTTCTATCTGTTTTTTATACTTACGAAGTCCATACAACCGGCAAGAGAACACATGAAGAATTGAAACTATATCCTGCACAAGTTCTTCCTGCGGTGACAGTTCCTCATTATTCACTATCACTATAGTTGTATTGAACTTCATACAGAATTTTTCAAACCACTCGTACCCAAATCTGATGAATCTGTCTTTATGGGTTACTAGTATGGTTTTGATTTTTCGTTTCATCACTTCATCTAATAATTCGTTCCACTTTTTGCGATTATAATTAAGACCACTTCCATAGTCTTCAATACATTGATCTACAATGATGCCTTTCGCATTGCAAAACTGGCGTAGAAATGCGACTTGATTTTTCAAATCATCTTTTTGGTTCCTTGTAGATACTCTGGCATAAATAACTACCTGACGTTGGTCATTTTCGATATTTATACCTTTGAATTGTAGATACTGGTCATAAGTGTAATAACGTCTATCAGTTGGAGTTCGGTTTGCCTTTAGAGTTCCCTCCCTATCCCAGCGTTGCAATGTCTTAACAGACACGCCTAAAAGTTCAGCAAAATCTTTTGGCTTATAATTTGTGATATTTGATGTGTTCATAATACATTTGCTCCTTTGAGTATACTTAAACACATTTAATCACATTAGTCAACGCATTTATTTACTTAATATTTCTCCTGCTTCTTCTGTCGGCTCTCTTGTCCCTTATGGCTTTCGCCGACCTTCGCGCCTCATCATAGCACATATTTTTTCAAAAATCCATACAATAATCATATATCGATCAGGCAGGGAGGTATCTCTATGGACACACTGCTTTCCGTCAGTCATGTCTCGTATTCCTACCACACATTGTCGGGTGAGACCCCGGCACTGTCAGATATTACCTTCTCTGTAAAAGAAGGAGAATTTCTATCTATTGTTGGTCCCAGCGGCTGTGGTAAATCCACGCTGCTTTCACTGTTGGCCTCATTGATGGAACCGGAATCAGGTACGATCATTCTTCGAGGGAAGCCTCTGGCTCCTCACACCGCCAATATCGGATATATGCTGCAAAAAGATCATCTCTTTGAATGGCGCACCGTCTACCGGAATATTGTGCTCGGTCTGGAGATTCAGAAAAAAATGACTCCTGCGTACCTTCATCATGTGGATCAGCTGATGGAGGCTTATGGGCTGTGGGCATTTCGTAATTCCAGACCTTCTGAATTGTCCGGTGGCATGCGGCAGCGGGCAGCCTTGATCCGTACACTGGCCCTCGACCCAGAGCTATTACTTCTGGATGAACCATTTTCTGCTTTGGACTATCAGACCCGTCTGACAGTCTGTGATGATGTGCGGCAGATCATCCGTCAGGAAAAGAAAACAGCTATTCTTGTGACCCACGATCTGTCTGAAGCCATCAGCATGGCTGACCGGGTGCTGGTCTTAAGCAAACGCCCTGCGACGATCCATCTGGATCTTCCGACCATCTTCGAAGATCAGACTCTCTCTCCTATGAACCGGCGGCAGGCACCAGAATTTCAGGGTTATTTCAATCAAATATGGAAGGAGCTGAATCACCATGGATGAAACAAGTTCCCTTCAGTCTGCCTTCTTAAAGAAGCACCGGCAGCATCATCATCTGGTATTACTCTTACGGCTTTTTGGATGTATTCTCTTTCTGGGCCTCTGGGAGATTAGCACCCGTCTGTCCTGGATCGACTCCTTCATCTTCAGCAGTCCTTCCGGAATCCTTAAGACTTTAGCCGTCATGAGTAGGGATGGATCCCTCTTTCTCCACACAAAAGTCACCTTATATGAGACATTGGTCAGTTTTCTGCTTGTCATCGGCATCAGTTTTCTGACTGCCACTCTTCTTTGGATCTTTCCAACTGTCTCCGAGATACTGGAACCCTGGCTGGTAGTTCTCAACAGTCTTCCAAAATCTGCACTGGCACCGCTTCTAATCGTATGGCTTGGAAGTGGCTCTTTCACCATCATTGTTGCCGGCATGTCTGTCGCTGTCTTTGGCAGCATAATCAGCATGTATACTGCATTTCGAGAGACTGACAGCGAGAAGATCAAACTCATCCATACTCTTGGAGGCGGCAAACGAGAAGCTCTGTGCTATGTGATCTTCCCTTCCAGTCTGCCTTCCGTGATCAGCATTCTCAAAGTCAATATCGGTCTCTGCCTGGTCGGTGTGATCATCGGAGAATTTCTCGCCGCCAGAGAAGGTCTTGGATATCTGATCATCTACGCCAGCCAGATCTTCAAGCTGAACTATCTGATCACCGCTCTCATGGTGCTGTGTCTGATCGCCTTGATCCTCTACACCATTATTCAAAAATTTGAGCACCAGATCAAGAGAAGCCGGTCCTGAACGAACCGGCTTCTCTTTCTGTTCTTCATAATATTTTGTGACCTGTACACGAATTCAGTCCCACTTTTTCATCGCGCACTCTCTACAGCCTTCACAATGGCCCGCTCCATCACATGGGCTGCCAGTGTTCCGGTCACATTGATGTCTGCTTTCACATCACCGATGGATGCGGCATAAATACTGTCTCCATCTGCCATAGTTCCCACCGGATTAATACAGCGGGCATAGGCATTTCTTGTCATGGATGCGATCTTGTTCATCTGTGCTTTGTTGAACTGGCCATTGGTGATCACTGCACCAATGGTGGTATTTCCCGTAAACAGGTTCTGCGGACAGCCAAGCTTCCACAGTTCCTCGCAGCTGTCACCGAATGCTGTTCTGCCTTCATTCATAAGACCTGCAATCTTCGCTCCATTTGCAGGATCAAAAATATCTCCCAGGGCATTGACCACAACGACTGCTGCCACCTGAAGTTCTCCTAATGCCATGGCATAACATCCGATTCCGGTCTTGGAAGCACGTTCCATACCGCACAGCTTTCCAACAGTCGCACCCGTTCCAGCTCCCACATTTCCTATTGCGGTGGCTGGATGCTCCAGTGCCTGCAGGCAGGCTTCATATCCCATCTTCGCATCCGGGCGGATCGTAGCACTTCCCAGTCCCAGATCAAAGATACAGGACTGACATACCAGCGGAACCTTCGCAAATCCCGTCTCAAATCCAATACCATGATCTTCCAGACAGCGCATGACTCCATCGGATGCTGCCAGTCCATAAGCGGATCCGCCAGACAGTACGATAGCATTCAGCGGATTGTCCGCTGTCACCGGCGAGGTAAGCGGTGTCTCTCTGGAAGCCGGGCCTCCACCGCTTATATCACAGCCTGTCACTGCTCCTCTGTCTTTGTCAAACAGAAGCACCGTCACACCGGTCTTCGCCTCCTGATCCTGTGCGTGTCCCATGGACAGTCCCTCTATCTCTGTGAGCGATATCTCATGAATCAATGCCATGTTCTCTCTCCTCTATACTCTGTGCAGTGCTGCACCCAGTGTTCTTGAGATCGCACCTGCAAGAACGAAGCACACAACTGCCTCGATCAATCCCTGAACGCCCACGAAGGCTACAACAAAGGTAAACGGATTGCTCACACCAAGAGCAGATACAAATCCCTGAATATATTCGGTGTTATAAAATACTACTACCAGACTGGTCATAAAAAACAGAGTATTCAGAAGCGGACAGGAAAGACTTGCCACCAGATAAGCTCCGTTTTTCATAGATTTTTTCAATGCCTGAAAAATCAGTCCACAGAGCAGTCCTTCCAGAAGTCTTGGTACGATACACACAAATGCAGTTCCCAGCGGATTGATGGAAAACAGCATCGTTCCAAATGCACCCATTCCAAAACACTGCATAAAGCTGGTGATTCCAAATGCAAGTCCACAGATCGCTCCGCCCTTTGGTCCTAAGATAATGGCTCCTACAGCTACCGGTACGGTCAGGAATGTGATGGAAAGTCCCATGGTCTGAAAATATCCCAGCGGGGTAAATGCCATAACGAAGATAATGGCTACCATCAGGGCCAGTTCTACCATAAATTTGGTACGTGCTGCGTGTTGGTTGTTCATAATAAGTTTTCTCCTCTTCTTCTCCGATGAAACGGCGTATCAATACGTCCCCTGTCTCTCGGAATATAAAATATGGTCAGCAATATAAAAAATTTCTGCTGTCTATGGGGATCTATGAACGTAATAACGGGAAAAACACACAAAAAGAAACTGTCAGTGGGACAGTCTTAAGATACATGGCAAATTTTCGCGAACAGTTGCCGCCAGCTCCGGTCAGCACTCTTCTTCTTTGCTTTGTATATAAATAAATGAATGATGCGTTTTCACTCAGGAATAACGTTCTTTTCTACTATACCATTTTTTTCAGAAATCGCAAGAGAAAATTTCAGATTGCCATTCGTTTCAGTTTTTGTTATGATGAATCGGAAGACATGCTTTAGGAGGTATTATCATGGAGAAAATTGCAAGTTTTACCGTTGACCATATCCGCCTGATCCCGGGAGTCTATGTATCCCGCAAGGATTCTGTGGGCGATTCTGTTGTAACCACATTTGACCTTCGTATGACCAGCCCCAACGATGAACCAGTCCTGAACACAGCTGAAGTTCATGCTATTGAGCATCTGGGTGCGACATTTCTCAGAAATCATCCGGTCTATGCGTCCAAGGTCGTATATTTCGGACCTATGGGATGCCGTACCGGCTTCTACCTGATCCTGGCTGGAGATTATGAATCCTCCGACATTGTAAATCTGATGATCGAGATGTATGAGTTCATCCGCGACTTTGAAGGCGAGATTCCTGGTGCCTGCGCAAAAGACTGCGGAAACTATCTGGATATGAACCTGCCTATGGCAAAATATGCTGCCCGCAAATATCTGGATGAAGTTCTTTATGATATTACTGAGGATCGTCTGAACTATCCAGACTAAATATTATAACTGCCTGTCCACTGTCAGGCACACACTAAGATGCCGCAAGACCATCTTCTGATGGATCCTGCGGCATCTTTTTTCTCTTTCCTATCGAAAACTCTTTACCCAGTTGATCAGGGAATTGTGATACACATTTTCCATCACATCCCGGCGCATCTGATCGGTGATAGGACCGTTTTTGGCCATTTTGTCGAGAATTGCCTGCTGCAGTTCCTCAATAGTCATCTCTTCGTAGGCTTTGTTGGTCGGAACTTCGATCTTATGCTCCGGTGCTGTCACCTTCGCTGCCTGCCCGGACAACTCCGGCCTTAGTTCCTTTGTCTGTACATTCTCCGGCCCAGTCACCGGCATCGCTACCTCAACTTTAACTGCTTTGAATTTCACCGGCTCTATCGGCGTACGCTCCGGTTCTTCTGCTCCGCCTTCTTCCGGAATCCAGATTTCTCCACTGTTTGGCTGTAAGGTTACATTGATCTGACCCTGTTCCACCGGAACTTTCATTCCGCTCAGTGCTCCCACATAAGCTCCGCCATTGCCGGCTGCCACATGGATCTGTGCCGGATTCTCATCATTATTGACCGTCACTACCACAGATGTTCCATTCAGATCTCTGGAAAATGCATACTGACGATTGGTCAACAAAAGTTCTTTATAATCGCCCAGACTTAATGCTTTCGTCTGCTGACGAATCTTCCCCAATGCGGTGATCAGTCTGGTACACGGATTTTCCGTTGCTGCATTTTTGTAATCAGCCAGCTGCAATGCAGGGCGCAGAGAATCGTCACTGTAGCGCTCCTTCTTTCCTTCTATGCCAAATTCCGATCCATAATAAATGGAAGGGATTCCCGGCAGGGTATACAACAACACATGTACCGGGAAGAACTGTGCCTTATTCTGCAATTTTGTATAGATCCGCTCCACATCGTGGTTGTCCACAAAATTATAGAGCTTCAGTCCATCTGGTCGGTTGCCTCCCATCTCATAAAGACGGCGGACCGTATGTGCAATTTCAAAATAGTTGTGATCGTTGTGCCCGGAGTACAGTGCTTTGTGCAATTGATAGTTGGTCACAGAATGAAGAGTTCCTTCATTTACCCAACGGGTATAATCCCCATGGATCACCTCGCCCATGAGCCAGAACTCCGGCTTCACTTCATTTGCCGTCTGACGTAGGGCTTTCATAAAATCAAAATCCAGTACGTCCGCTGCATCCAGACGGATCCCATCAATATCAAACTCACTGACCCAGAAGCGGATCACGTCACAGATATAATCTTTGACTGCTGGATTTCGCTGATTCAGCTTCACCAGCAGATTGTAGCCGCCCCAGTTATCATAAGAAAATCCATCGTTATATTCATTATTTCCATAGAAATTCACATTACAGTACCAGTCGCGGTACGGAGACTGCTCCCGGTTCTTCTGAATATCCTTAAATGCGAAAAAATCTCTTCCTGTATGATTGAACACCCCATCGAAAATCACTCGGATTCCCTGCGCATGACATTCTGTCACAAATGCTTTCAGGTCTTCATTGGTTCCCAGACGGCTGTCCAGCTTCTTATAGTCTGTCGTCTCATAACCGTGACCCACGGATTCACACAGAGGACCAATATACAGAGCTGTACATCCTATGTTTCTGATATGTTCGATCCATGGGATCAACGTATTTAACCGATGTACCGGTTCCCCATAAGAATTTTCCTTTGGAGCCCCCGTAAGTCCCAGGGGATAAATGTGATAAAATATTGCCTCGTCATACCAAGCCATTCTTGTATTCCTCCCAAAAGAATCAATCTTTTGATTCGATCATAATAAAAATGCCCTGCTTCAGGCTGATCCTTGCTTCATCAGCAGCGATCTCATTGGACACGCCAAAACCACCGCTTCCCTGTACGGTAAAATGCTGATCCTGCACTGGATATTTCAGTCCCTCCAGCGTAACCCCATTCACATCAGTAGTAAATGGAATCAGGGATACATATTTTCCATATTGTTCTGCCTTTTTGATCCGGTATTCCCCCTGGATCAGACGGATGCGATTATGCTCATCCAGGATCTCACAGTCCACTCCTTTTTCCAGCGCCAGATACAGGCTCTGAATATTTCCCAGCACATGATCCAGTCTGGTTCCTGTTCCTCCAAGAATCGTAACATGATCACTTCCAAGGGAAAGTGCCAGCTCCACGGCGATCTGTGTGTCTGTGGCATCTTTTACCGGATTGTATTCCCGGATCTCGATCTGTGTATTCTTCTTATACCATGTAAGAATTTCCGGGGATAAAGTATCAAAATCCCCAACGATCCGTGTAGGGACGATCTTATGGTCATAACAGAACTTCAATCCACCATCCACGCCGATGATATGATCAAATCTTTTTATTTTCAAAAGACCGAGGGCAAGATCGATCCCGATATTGCCCCCGCTGATAATCAGTGTATCCATTTATGCCTGCCTCTTCTTAAGAATCTCCATGAAATCTCTGGTATTTTTCTCGATGTCATCTTTGAAGATGGCACTTCCTGCCACGATCACATTGGCTCCTGCATCCAGAACCATTTCCAGATTATCCTTTTTGATACCACCATCAACTTCAATATCTGTGGTCAGTCCTCTGTCATTCAGCATCTTACGCAATGCACGGATCTTATCTGTGGATTCAGGAATATATGCCTGTCCGCCAAATCCCGGTTCTACCGTCATCAGAAGTATCATATCTACCTTATCCAACAACGGTTCCAGAACACTGAGCGGAGTCTTTGGTTTAATGGTAACACCTACTTTTACACCTTTCTCTCTGATCATCTGGATGGTTTTCTCCACATCCTTACATGCTTCATAATGAACCGTGATAATATCAGCACCGCTCTTTACAAATTCATCAATATAGCGGTCTGGATCCTCGATCATCAGATGTACATCCAGAACCAGATCCGTGATCTTACGGACAGACTTCAGAACCGGCATACCAAAAGAAATGCTCGGAACAAACATGCCATCCATAACATCGTAGTGCAGATACTGGGTTCCACCCTTCTCCGTTGCTGCAATATCGTCTCCCAGATGTGCAAAATCTGCGGATAAAATTGATGGTGATAAATAGTACTTCATATCAGGAATACCTCCGTCTTTCTCTCTCTTTTAATTCTCTGAAAAAACTGATGTAGCTTTCGTAACGTTCTTTACTGATCTTCCCGTCTTCTACAGCTTCTTTTACTGCACAGCCAGGCTCCCTGTCATGAATACAGCCTTGAAACTTGCAGCTGCCCTCATAGGGATCAAATTCCGGAAAGCAGAACCGCAGTTCTTCTTTCTCCATAGCTTCCGGCTCCAGTGCAGTGAAGCCCGGAGTATCCAGAATGTAACTGTCTTTTTCAATCCGAAACAGTTCGCTGTGACGGGTAGTATGTTTTCCTCGATCCGCTTTTTCGCTGATCTTTCCGGTCTCCATCTCTGCTTCCGGCACCAGATGATTGATCAGTGTAGATTTTCCTACACCAGAGGGACCTGCCACAGTTGTCATATGTCCTCTTAAACAATCTCTGACCGCGTCTGTTCCTTCTCCTTTTTTTGCACTGATAAACAGAAGCTTACTTCCACAATCCCGGTAGATCTGCCGAAAATGCTCCCTTTCTTCTTCTGACACCATATCGCTTTTATTAAAACAGATAATCGTCGGAATCTCTTTCTGTTTCATCATGATCAGAAAGCGATCCAGAAGCGGCAAGTTCGGAGTCGGTCTTGACAGTGCAAAGATCACCAGTGCCTGATCCACATTGGCTACTGCCGGTCGGATCAGTTCACTTTTTCTTGGCAAAATGGAGATCACACTGCCCTCTTTTTCTTCCTGGCTTAATACTTCCAGCTCCACCAGATCTCCAACCAGAGGCTTTACCTTCTGGTTGCGAAAAATTCCTTTGGCGCGGCACTCAAAGATACCGTCCTCTGTATCTACATAATAGAATCCTGCAATTCCTTTGACAATTCTTCCCTGCATAAGCTGTTACTCTGTGGTTGACTGCGTACCAAGGCTTACATAGATAGTCACCGTTCCGTCTGGATCGACCGTCTTGCTTGGACTGTATCTGGTCACAAATCCATTTCCTACAGATGCACTGTACTCAGTTGCCTCTTTGACTGTTCCTTTGAATCCGGCATCATTCAATGCCTCCACTGCCTCTTCATAGGTCATTCCCACGCTGACAGATGGAATCGTTACCTGTTCCCGGCCTTTGCTGACAGTGATCGTCACTGTGCTTCCCGGCTGCACATAGGTTCCTCTGTCCGGACTGGTGCTGACTACCAGGCCTGCACGCATATCATCACTATATGTTTCTTTTACTTCTACTTTAAATCCATCCCCCGCCAGTTCTGACTGGGCTCTGCTGGATTCATGACCGATAACATCGGTCACTTTCTTTTTATTCGGTCCGCTGCTCAGCACAATGTTAACTTTTCCATTGCTCTCCGTCTCGGAATTGGCTGACGGAGACTGGCTGATGACAAGACCAGATTCTACCGTATCGCTGGAAGCTTCGCTGACCGTACCAACCGTCAGACCTGCTGCCGTGATCGCACTCTTCGCTGCATTTTCATCTTTACCAACTACCGGCGGAACCTTCACTTTGCTGTTAGTGGTCGTGGTGGTTGTACTGGAAGTGGTGCTTCCTGTACTGCTGGTTCCATCTGAAGAAGCAGTAGATCCTGCTGCCGCCAAGGTTACTGTCACCGTTGTACCTACCTTCACGCTGTTTCCTGATTCTTCACTCTGCGCAATGATCTGACCTGCAGAATACTGATTGGATTTTTCAGATTCTCCACGCTCGATCTTCAGTCCAAGTTCTTCCAGAACCGTTCTTGCCTCTGCATAAGTCTTTCCAAGAAGGCTCGGCATGTTCACTGTATTCCCCTGGGATGCGGAACTGCTGTCATCTTCTTCGTCCGCGCTCTGCTCTGTCTGCTGGCTGTCGCTGGTATCTGTATTGGATTTTTTGCCGATTCCAAGCACTTTTGAGAACAGCAGAAGCATAATGATCACAATGATCACTGCCAGAACCACTCCTGCGATCGTCATGGCACGTTCAACGGTCGGACTCAGTTCTTCATCATCCTCATCATCTTCGCTGTCTTCGTCTTCTTCCTCATCATCCTCGTCCTCATCCTCATCCTTGCTCAGATTCACTCTGCGGGACTCTTTGACCTTGGACGTGGTTCCTTTTGTCATAATCACGGTCTTGGCCTGCTCATCAAGATCTACCATCTGTACGAAATCACCATTCGGATCTACCAGAGACTGTTTCAGATCTGCCATCAGATCCCCGATATCCTGATATCTGCGGTCCGGACTCTTCTCCGTGCATTTCTTGATGATCTGCTCCAGACTGTACGGAATATCCGGTGCATACTCTGACGGAGGTGTGATTTCCTGCTGCAAATGCTTCATAGCAACTTCCACTGTTGACTCTCCGTCAAATGGTACTCTTCCGGTTACCATCTCATATAGTGTGATACCAATCGAATAAATGTCACTCTTCGCATCACTATAGCCGCCTCTTGCCTGTTCTGGAGATGTATAATGAACAGATCCCATTGCATTGGAACTGATCGTATTAGAAGTAACAGCCTTGGCAATCCCAAAATCAGTCACTTTGACCTTACCATCTCTGGATATCATAACATTCTGAGGTTTAATATCACGATGTACGATACCTGCCGCATGTGCTGCCCCGATACCATTGCACATCTGAATTGCAATGCTAATGACTTCTTTATGGGAAAGCTTTCCCTTCTTTTCAATATATTCTTTTAAAGTGATGCCCTCTACCAGTTCCATCACCATATAATAAAGTCCCCGGTCCTCTCCGACATCATACACATTTACGATATTCGGATTCAGAAGTCCTGCGGCTGCCTGCGCTTCTGAATGGAATTTACGGACAAAATTCTCGTCTTCACGATATTCTTTTTTCAATACTTTGATCGCGACATAACGGTTCAGCATTGTGTCTTTTCCCTTATAGACATCTGCCATACCACCGGCACCAATTTTGCTCAGCACCTCGTATCTCTTTCCTAATACAATACCATCTTTTACCATGCACTCACCTCATCTGCAAGCGGCTCAGCTAAAACAACCCCTATGTTATCTCTCCCGCCATTGCTGTTTGCTTTTTCGATCAACATCTGTACTGCCTCGACGATGTCTCTCGCTCCCTTTACAATATCAAACATATCCTCATCTTCAACCATATTACTGAGACCATCGGTACACATCAGGATCATATCCCCCTTTTTCAGCCGATATTCGTAAATATCAGCCTCTACTTCTTCCTTGACCCCCATGGCTCTTGTAATAATATTCTTATCCGGATGATTCTTAGCTTCTTCTGCTTTTATACCTCCCAGACGAACCATCTCTTCAACAAGAGAATGATCCTTGGACAACTGTTTTATCTTATCACCAATCAGATAAAGACGACTATCTCCGACATTCGAAAAATATAAAGTATTCCCTATTACAGTAGCTATTACGAGTGTCGTTCCCATACCTTCTAACTTCACATCAGACTGTGCTGCCTGTATCAGCTTATGATTTGCTACAGACACAATACTCTTCAAGATTTCTTCCGGTTTATCAAGTTCTGTCTTTT
>ENA-UPXC01004414-UPXC01004414.1-human-gut-metagenome-genome-assembly--contig:-NODE-4414-length-12863-cov-6.096590_pt1 | contig 12863 bp, 15 predicted proteins | sample MGYA00250047_ERZ773371 | MGnify/ENA primary metagenome ERZ773371 (study PRJEB29103, sample SAMN06111975) | human gut metagenome | biome: human gut; feature: ankylosing spondylitis patient; material... | reverse complement strand
ATATAGAGATGTGGCAGGACTGGCAATGGAAGTATTAAACAGCAAAATACGATTTTTAGAAAAGCCGACAGACAGCATGACAACACGAAAAAGGCTTTATCCAACCTATCAAGCATGGGCGGAACTGATGAAAGATATAGGCAAGGTGAAACTTACCATGCAACCACAGAAGAAAAGTTTACAAAAGGTGTGGGAGTGGTTGGAAAAGTATGTTGCCCCGTCTTTGAAACTGTTTGCAGAGGTTGGGAAGATAGAGCAGAGAGATTATATTGGGAATCTCATAGCAAATGGAGAAATGAATATCACACAGAAGCAGTTGTATGAGGACTACTTAAAATCCTTAAAGTTAAGTGAAAAGAGAAGTTAAGGTAAAAGGGAATAATCGTTCAGACTGGACATATAAATGCAGAAAGGACTTTTAGGAGTGAACATATTTGAAAAAGACGAAACTGAATATACGTTTTCATAATCCGAATACGGAGGAAGAAACCGTTCAGTACATAGCAAAGATTTTCGTAGCAGTAGGTGTCCAAAGATTAGAAAAAGAAGTAGAAAGTGCTATACAGAAGAAAGAGTATGAAGAAGTAATGAAAATAGTATAGTAAGTTGCAAATTCATCTTGAGAAACAGAAGTGACTATGATAAGATAAAGAAGTAACAGAAAGATGATTAGTAAATAGGTAGGTGTTGGAGATGAATATAGCCGCTTATTGTAGAGTATCAACAGATAAATCAGACCAGTTAAATAGTTTAGAAGCACAGAAAAAGTTTTTTGCAGAGTTTACAGAGCGTAATGGACATAATCTTGTAAGACTATATGCAGATGAGGGTATTTCGGGAACAAAGATTAAAAATCGAAAAGAATTTCAAAAACTCATGCGTGACGCAAAGCAGGGGTTATTTGATATGGTTGTTGTAAAGGATATTTCAAGATTTGCCCGTAATACCGTTGATTTCTTACAAAGTATTCGTGCATTGAAAGCACTAGGAATTGAAACAACATTTTTAACAGCGAATATGACAGTATTGGGGAACTCGGAATTTGTTCTAACCATTTTCGGAGCTTTGGCACAGGAAGAAAGTGCAAACACTTCTAAACGTGTGAAATTCGGAAAGAAAATGAACGCAGAAAAAGGACGAGTTCCTAATATTGTTTATGGGTATGATAAAACGATTGGAGATTATTTCAATCTTGAAATAAATAAAGAAGAAGCTAGAAATGTAAGGCAGATTTACAAATGGTATATTGACGAGGGATATGGTGCGGCTAAAATCGCAAATATGTTGAATGAACAAGGGATAAAAACAAAACGTAATTGTGCGTGGAGTCAAAATGCGATTTGCCGTATTCTTACAAATGAACTCTATACGGGAAAAATCATCAATGGAAAAGAGGAAGTTGAGGACTTTCTGACTGGGGTAAGAACCACAAAAGAAGAAAGCGAGTGGCTGATTACGGACAAGCCGGAACTTAGAATCATTGAACCGGAGATATTTGATAAGGCACAAGAAGTATTAAAAAGCAGGCATAAGGCATTTAAACTAAATAAAGAACGACAGAGTAACAAATATATTTTTAGTACCTTAATTAAGTGTAAAGAATGTGGCTGGTCTTTTAGAAGAACAGTCAGAACCTATAAAAATACTTATATTCGTTGGGTTTGTTCGGGACATAACGGAAAAGGGGTAGATAATTGCCCGAATGCAGTCACGATAGATGAAGCGGAACTCATACAGGCATTAGATGAATATTTTAAAGAGATTTTAAAGGATAAGAAGAATATCATAAATCGTATTGTAAAAGAGTTTAATCGGATATATAAGAAAAAGGAAGATAATGAACAATACGAAAATGAACTAATGACAGAACTTGCAAAGTTGAAAAAGACAAGAGAAAAGTATATGGATATGTACACAGATGATTTAATCAGCCGTGAGGAACTGAATGAAAAAATCGGAGGTATGAAGAAAAAGATTGAGAAACTGGAAAACGAGTTAAAACTGGTAGAGTATAATCTGAATAAGGGCGACCAGTTGGAAGAAATCGTACAGCATACGTTCAAAAACATTGAGGGCATTACTTCAGTTGCAGATATGACAAATGAGCAGTTGAAACAGATTATACAGAAGATTGAAGTAGATAAAGAGGGGAATGTGGACATTTACCTTAGAATATTTGGTGATTTAGGTTTAGATGATAGCGTTCTAATTAGTTACGACCATACATAAGGACGTCACGGAGCGTCTGCTGCAGATCAATCCGGCACTGGCGGGGGAGGCAAGGAAGGTGTTGGATCAGAATAAGTCGGAAAGGCATATCCGTGGTGGACTTGCTACGAAAGAGAAGTATCTTCATCAACATATGCTAAGACAGCATTAAGCGGTGTTAAGATACTGTTAAAAATATCAGATTTGTGCATACAAAGGGATTTTGAAAGCTAATATTTTGGCGTATTTGTCTCTTTTTTTCCGTCTCCGATTGTGCTAACATTTAGCACAGCAAAGGAGGTATGACATTATGAGTCAGAGAACAATCATATTTTCGAGCCCTGAAGACGTTCTGAATTTTGTTAGAACAGTTGAAAAGTACCCTTACGATATGGATCTGGAAAGCGGACGCGCCGTTGTAGATGCAAAGTCACTTTTAGGTCTGATGAATCTGGGACTCAACAAAGAAATTGAGTTAAAAGTTTACGATGAAAACTGCCAGGATCTGTTTGATGAAATTTCAGAGTACTTTGCAGCATAAGCAGTCATCAGGATATTTATGAATGAAGATCTAATGATAGAAGATCAAAAGAAAATTAATCTTGTGGGGAAAAACTTCTCGTCGTATAATAGGTGCGGTGAGGAGTTTTTTGAATTATGAAAAAATGTAATATTGACCGGAGTCATTATCTGTTTGATAATCAGGCTCTGGTGTCTTTAATTGTACCATTAATTATTGAGCAGCTTTTAACAGTGCTGGTTGGAATGGCAGATTCCATTATGGTCGCAAATGTTGGTGAAGCAGCGGTGTCTGGAGTTTCATTGGTAGACCAGATTATGGTACTTCTGATTAATATATTTGCAGCGTTGGCAACAGGAGGTGCTGTTGTTGCAGGACAGTACCTTGGACAGAAAAATAAAGAACAGGCATGTAAGTCTACAACGCAGCTCATGTGGTCTATGGGATTTATTTCCCTTGTCATTACAGCATTTGTATATGCGTGCAAATATTGGATTTTGCATGGGGTGTTCGGACAGATTGAGGCAGATGTTATGCATCATGCAGATGTTTATCTTCTGATCGTGACAGCATCTATTCCATTTATCGCATTGTACAATGGTGGGGCAGCAGTATTTCGGGCAATGGGAAATTCAGAAGTGTCCATGAAGGTGTCATTGCTTATGAATGCAATCAATGTAAGTGGAAATGCAATCTTAATTTACGGGTTTCATTGCGGAACAGAAGGTGTTGCGATTCCAACGCTAGTGTCCAGATTTGTAGCAGCATTTATCATAATAAAACTATTATTAAAGGATAAATGGTCGTTACATCTGGAACGAACATTTCGTTTCAATCCGGATTGGAGCATGATCAGGAAAATATTGAGCGTGGGAATTCCTAATGGACTGGAAAATAGTATGTTCCAGCTTGGGAAAGTTCTGGTGCTGAGCCTGGTATCCACATTCGGAACTTATGCGATTGCAGCAAATGCAGTTAGCAATGTCATTACGTTATTTTCCATTTTGCCGGGACAGGCAATCTGTTTGGCAGTAACTACTGTAATTGCGAGGTGTGTTGGGGCAGGAGATTATGAACAGGCAAAATATTACAATAAAAAACTAATTCTGCTTACGCACATAGGAATGGCAATCACAATTTTTATTGTATTTATCACATTGCCATTTATTTTAAAAGTGTACAATCTTTCAGAAGCTGCATCTGAGGCTACGAGACACATTATCTGGTTCCATGGCTTTTGTGCAATATTGATTTGGGCTGAATCATTTACATTGCCGGCAACATTCAGAGCTTGCGGTGATGCAAAGGCATGTATGATTATTTCTACAGTATCTATGTGGATTTTTCGAGTAGGAGCCAGTTATATTCTCGGGAAAAATCTTGGGCTTGGAGTTTTTGGAGTCTGGGTGGCTATGATTATCGATTGGGCATTCCGTTCACTGTTATTTGGAATCCGTTATTTTAGCGGAAAGTGGAAAAAGCATGCACTTGTAAGTTAGATATTGCTATATGCCATTCAGGTAAGAAAAAATTCGGTAGAAGCAGAGTCATTATTTATAAAATGTGGAAAAATTCTAGAGAATTTAAAAGAGAATTTCAGAAAAATGTGTGAATACATAGAGAATGCTAGAAAGTTGCTTGTCAAGGTGACAGACGTACATTATAATAAAATTAGCGTATTTAATTTAGGAGGAAAATCTTGTGAAGAGAGAATTAGTAATTGTCATTGATTTTGGCGGACAGTACAATCAGTTAGTTGCAAGACGTGTAAGAGAATGCAATGTGTACTGCGAGATCTATTATTATAAGACAAATCTTGAGAAGATAAAAGAAATGAATCCTAAGGGAATCATTTTAACTGGCGGACCGAACAGTTGCTATGAAGAAGGAGCACCGACCTGTTCAAAAGAATTATTTGAGATGGGAATTCCGATACTTGGACTTTGCTATGGTGCACAGCTCATGATGCACGTGCTTGGTGGAAAAGTCGAGAAGGCAGAGGTCAGCGAATATGGTAAAACAGAGGTTCTGGTCGATAAGACAGAATCTAAGTTGTTCAAAGATGTATCCGAGAAGACTATTTGCTGGATGAGCCATACGGATTATATTTCTCAGATAGCACCGGGATTTGAAATTTCTGCACATACAGCAGACTGCCCGGTAGCAACAGCAGAGAATGCAGATAAGAATCTGTATGCGATTCAGTTCCACCCGGAGGTACTTCATACAGCAGAAGGAACAAAGATGCTTTCAAACTTCGTTCTTGGTGTCTGTGGATGTGCCGGTGACTGGAAGATGGATGCATTCGTAGAGAATACGATTAAAGAAATCCGTGAGAAAGTCGGGAATGGAAAAGTGCTTTTGGCATTATCCGGAGGAGTCGATTCTTCTGTTGCAGCAGGTCTGTTATCCAGAGCAATCGGAAAGCAGTTGACGTGCGTATTTGTAGATCATGGTCTTCTGCGTAAAGATGAAGGAGATGAAGTTGAAGGAGTATTCGGACCGAATGGTCAGTTTGATCTGAACTTTATCCGTGTCAATGCACAGCAGAGATATTATGATAAACTGGCAGGGGTTACAGAGCCTGAAGCAAAACGTAAGATTATCGGTGAAGAATTTATCCGTATCTTTGAGGAAGAAGCAAAGAAAATCGGTGCAGTAGATTTCCTGGCACAGGGAACGATATATCCGGACGTTGTAGAGAGCGGACTTGGCGGAGAATCCGCAGTTATCAAATCTCATCATAACGTAGGAGGGCTTCCGGACTACGTTGATTTCAAAGAAATCATTGAGCCGCTCCGCGACCTGTTTAAGGATGAGGTAAGAAAAGCTGGACTTGAACTTGGAATTCCAGAAAACCTGGTATTTCGTCAGCCATTCCCAGGACCGGGACTTGGAATCCGAATTATCGGAGAAGTAACAGCTGAGAAAGTAAGAATTGTTCAGGACGCTGATGCAATCTACAGAGAAGAGATTGCAAAAGCTGGGCTTGATCGTGATATTAACCAGTACTTTGCAGCACTTACAAATATGCGAAGTGTAGGAGTTATGGGAGATTTCAGAACATATGATTATGCAGTAGCCCTCAGAGCTGTAAAGACAATCGATTTCATGACAGCCGAGGCGGCAGAAATTCCATACGAAGTATTGAATAAAGTCATGAACCGAATTATAAACGAGGTGAAAGGAGTCAATAGAGTATTCTATGATCTGACGAGTAAGCCACCTGGAACGATCGAGTTTGAATAACGGACAAAAAACCTCGGATGCCCATTTTACAAGGGTTTCCGAGGTTTTGTTATGTCTGTTGGCTCTATTTTGGCTCTATTTAAGAAATTTTGATAGGTAAAAACGTCGACGGATTAAAAAATATAGGATTTGAGCAACCAAACAAAAAACATAGATATAATAAATCCGATTGTGGCACTTAGTAAAGCTGAAAGCAGTTGCTGATAAGGACGTTTTCCTTTTTCTTGTGCTTTTTCAATTTCATCTAATTGCTTTCCTTCGGTGAATGCCACAATTTCTTTGTACGTCATAATATCATTTTCTTTTTTGAACTTTTCTACTCTTAAAGCGTAATATATCATAATTAAGAAAAGAATTCCCCAAACGATATATCCACAATATCCTAAAAATACTGCCAATGGCACAGCTGCAATGACAGTTAATATTAAAAGTACTGTAAAAATAGCTCCATCACGATTAAATTTCTGTATAGCTTCTTTGCTAATTTCTTCTTTCATAGTAGTAATATCTCCTTTGATTAGTTGATCAAGAGAGATGTGAAATGTTGAACTTAACAGTAGCAGGCTATGAATATCTGGATAACTTTTATCATTTTCCCAATTAGAAATAGTTTGTCTTGTGACATATATTTTTTCTGCAAGTTCTTCCTGAGATAAATTCATATCTGTTCGATATCTTTTTATCTGTTTATACAGTTCCAATGCGCGTCCTCCTTTTTACGTGTTTTTTCTCTCGACCTAGACATATCGTATTAAATGTTAGTAAATGATTCTATCAAAATGCTTTTACATAGAGTAAATTCAATAGTCAAAGGTCTTTTACATAGTAGAATGAGAGGTTATATCTATTGTGGAAATACTTTTACAGTAATTCTGTTGGTTCCTTTTTTGACAACCATATTATCATCTACTAGATGATTTTTTATATCTTCTATGTTCTGCTCAATCTCAGTGATAGTTTCTGCATAATTATCTTCGGCACTCAATTTATTCTTGGAGTTTTCCAGATTTTCTTTTATTTGCTTTGCTTTAAGATAGGTGCAAAGTTTATTGTTGATAGCAGCGTTCTGAAAAGAAAATTTCACAGTAGAAGGGATAAACTCTCCATTTTCATCTCTTTCTGCTTCAAATTTCATATCTACTTGCTCATCTAATTTAAACAGTAAAGAAAGTACATCAGATACAGTTTCTATATCAAAATCCATGAATAGATTAATGCTGATGCCAAGAGCGTTTGTGATTTTCAGTAATTGATCCGGCTTTGGATTGCGAATACCATACTCATACTTTTTGATAGTAGCCGGATTTATGCCGGAAAGATTTCCCAACATTTCTTGTGATATTCCACGTATATTCCGATAATATTTGATTTTTTCTCCGACAGTCATAGTGTTTCTCCTTTTTGTGCTTTGTGGGTATAGAGATAGTTTAGCACATTGGGACACATTTGTGTATAAAAATTTATGAAAAATACTTGACGAACACAAATGTGTACTATATAATACGAATTACAAGGAACACAAAAGTGTACTAAGATTAAAGAGGAGAAATGAATATGGAGAATACGATGAAAATGTATATTACCGCAGATGAAGTTGCTGAATTACTCGGAGTATCTAGAGGGTATGCATATAAAGTTATTCGAGGACTGAATGATGAGTTGAAAGCAAAGGGATTTCGAGTGATTTCAGGGAAAGTGCCAAGAAAGTATTTTCAGGAAAAATATTATGGAATGGTTGTTTAGAAGAAAGAGGGGATGAAGATATGCCGGCAACAAGAGACGGAAAATTATGGCGCAGTCAGTTTTATTATAAAGACTGGCAGGGAGTACGCCGCAAAAAGAACAAACGAGGTTTTAAGACAAAAGGAGAAGCAGATGAATGGGAAAGAAACTTTCTTCAGCAACAGCAGAAGAATCTGGATATCAGTTTTGAGAATTTTGTAGAAATTTATTTTGCGGATATGGAGAACCGTTTACGGGAAAGCACGATTATTAATAAGCGATATGTGTTTGACTTGAAAGTAACTCCGTATTTCAAACATAAGAAAATGTGTGAAATTCAAACTTCAGATATCAGAGCATGGCAGAATGAGTTGATTAAAAAGGGATATGCTCCGACTTATCTGAAAAGTATTAACAATCAGTTGGCAGCGCTTTTTAATTATGCTGTACGCTATTATGATCTGCGTGATAATCCTTGCAGAAAAGCAGGAAGTATCGGAAAGAGCAAGGCTGATGAAATGGATTTTTGGACAAAACAGGAGTTCAAAGAGTTCTTGCCATCTATGGATAGTAAGCCTGAAGCAAGAATGGCATTCCTGCTCTTATATTGGACTGGTATGAGAATTGGAGAATTGCTTGCTTTAACTTATGAAGATATAGACTTAGAAAAACGTTGTATCACGATTAACAAGTCATATCAGCGTTTGAACGGTAAGGATATGATCACGCCGCCGAAGACTCCGAAAAGCAATCGTCAAATATCTATTCCGCCATTTTTAGCGGAAGAATTAAAAGAATATTGCAGTATGTTGTATGGAATAACGGCAAATGAAAGAATGTTTCGATTTACAAAATCATTCATGGAACATGAAATGGTTCGGGGGATAAAAGAAACAGGTGTTAGACGTATCCGTCTGCATGATTTAAGACATTCTCATGCGTCATTGTTGGTTGAAATGGGATTTCAGCCATTGGCGATTGCAGAACGGTTGGGGCATGAGAAGATTGAGACTACCTTGAACACATACTCACATTTGTATCCCAATAAACAAGCAGAATTGGCAGAGAAGTTGGAAATTGCCAATGGAGAGGAGTAGCTATGAGCGGAGTACACAAATACCCAACAATCAGTTTTCGTATTTCCCCAAGAGAGAGGGACGAAATAGAAGCAAAAATCAAAGCGAGCGGTATGCAGAAAAAAGATTATTTTGTACGTTCCTGCATTTATAACAAAGTGTGCGTAGTCGGGAAAAAAGAAGTGATATATCAACTGGTTGAGGAATTACAACTTATGCAGTACAACATTGCGGAAATCCTAAAGCAATTTGAAGAGCAGGAAATCCTGTTATCAGACGAAGGATTGGAGCAGATGAAAAATGACTGTCTGGATATGCTGAAAGCCATTATATGGATGTTAGACGGAGCAAAGTATCTTTGGCAGGGAACTGAAAAAAGTCCTGACAGCGGCAACTGTTAGGACTTACGAAAAATCGGATAACCTTTGTTATCAAGATATTTACAAAATCAGTATAACAGAGGTTCTCCGCAGAAACAACAGAATTTTTGAATGGAGGACTTTATGGAAGAACAGAAAATTGAATTAAAAATTATCAATATGGCAGATATTCAATCGCAGGAAATTGAATGGTTGTGGTATCCGTTTATCCCTTATGGGAAATTGACAATTATTCAAGGCGATCCGGGAGATGGAAAAACAACACTTGTATTGAATCTTGCAGCCAAATTATCAAAGGGTATCGGACTTGATGAAGATATGCAGGTATCAGAGCCTATGAATATTATTTATCAGACTGCCGAGGATGGATTAGCAGATACAGTTAAGCCAAGACTTGAAGTGGCAGATGCTGATTGTGAGAAAATTATGGTTATTGACGAAAGCGAAAAATCTCTTTCTATGATAGATGAACGTTTGGAACAGGCGATTGTTCAAACCAATGCACGATTACTTATTTTAGACCCGATACAAGCCTATCTGGGTGGCGGAATGGATATGAACCGGGCAAATGAAGCAAGAGATATGACTAAGAAATTAGGACTTTTAGCAGAGAAGTATAAGTGCGCGATTATCCTAATTGGTCATATGAATAAGGCTGCCGGAAACAAGGCGGCATATCGAGGAATGGGTTCGATTGACTTTTTTGCAGTAGCAAGAAGCGTTCTTTTAGTCGGCAGAATAGAGGGACAGAAAAATACAAGAGCAGTTGTGCAGATAAAGAATAACCTTGCCGCATTCGGACATTCAAAGGCATTTGAACTGACGGAAGAAGGCTTTCATTGGCTGGGCGATTATGAAATTACGGCAGACGAATTGTTGGGAGGAATCACCCCGAAAGCAAATAAAAAGGAGCGGGCAAAACAACTCATTTATGAACTGGCAGAAACAAACAGCGTGGTAAAAAGTGAGGATATTGTTAACCTTGCCGAAGAAAAAGGAATTTCAAAACGAACATTGGAAAATGCGAAAAAAGAGTTGGGTATTAAAGGAAAACGGATTGGAGAATCATGGTATTGGAAACTTGATGAAATCGTGAAACCGTAGATAAGAACGCAACAATGCAGAGTGTATAGAAATTGCAGAGACGTAAATGTAAGGTTGCAAAAACTAAAGACATTGCATTGTTGCGGAGTTGGAAAGGAGAGCGTATGAAACAAATACAGATACCGGAGCAGTTATTTATGGAACTTGTAAAATTTCATTTGCTGGATATGGAAGAAAATTTACCAAGTATAAAACAAGGATTAGAAGCGAAATTGGATGCTTTGGTAATGAGAGATTTATATTCAAAATACAAAACAGCACCCACAGAGGAAGAACGAGAACATGCGAGAAAAGAATATCTGGACAGACGAGGAGTGCTGGAGAAATTCCGTTGGTAATTCTTCCTTGATGATAGAAACAGGAGCGTGCCACGCACCTGTAAATAACAGATAAGGCAGGAAAGGAGTATTGCGGATGTTAAAGCAGCCGGAAAGAGAAAGTAGAAATGTGAATGATTTATTTTATGAGATGGAGGGTAAACAGATACAAAAAATGAACAAGGTACTGGCAGACGTGGAACTGACAAAAGCAGAAGAAAAAACTCTGATATGGCTTGCCGGATGGGAAGAAAGTACCGTAGATCATTTGCTGTCAGTCATAGAAAAAGCAGCACGGATACGGGTAGATTAAAAGGGCGGAAACGCCTATAAATATAAGCGTGAGTCGGAGAAGTAATCGGATAGTGTTAAACAAAAACAAGCCCTCGGCGTTTGAGAGCGAAATACACCCATCGCACAAACTTTGTTTATGCTCTGCGTATTTCGCCCTTGCAGGGGGCAAGCCGCCGACAGGCGGATAAGTTCGTAAACAGGTGCCTATGCACCTACTCACAGCAAAGCCGGCGCAAGCCGAGAAAGGAGGATGCTTATAGGCAGACATTCATTTATCAGACAAAGTAAGCTGTCCGATGTGGCAGGGCGTATTGATTATATTTCCAATCCGAAAAGACAGGAATATCTCTATGCTACCTATCAGACAGAAGGGGCAACACCTGAATTTTGGAAAAATCTTGCAAGAGAAAATCAGTTGAATTTTAAGGTAAGCGGCTCAGCAGGGAAATGTATCGAAGGGCGTGAGTTCATCATAGCACTTCCCGAAAGTTTTGTTCAGTATAGGGCAGGTGATGTGGTAAGACTTTTTACAGAGGCTTTTCATAAAAGATATGGTGTAGAGTGTAGCGCAGCCCTTCATCACAACAAGACAAAGACGAATTATCATATCCATTTGGTATTCAGCGAACGGAAAATGTTGGAACAGCCCGAAGTGAAGATTGCCACCCGAAATATGTTTTATGATGAACAGGGAAAGCATAGACGCACGAAAAAAGAGATTTTAGACGAGCAGGGAAATATCCGAACCGGGTGCAGTATTATCCCTAAAGGGGAAGTATATGAAAGTCATATTTTCACAAAAAAAGAGGAGTGGTTTAAGAATAAAGTCTTTACCAAAGAAGTGAAAGAACTTTTTACGGATACAATTAACTGCTATGTAAAAGAAGAATCAGAAAAACTATCGGTATTCAAACAGGGCAGTGTTTATCTGGCAACGAAGAAAATCGGAAAGAACAATCCGAAAGCAGAGGAGATAAAGGCAGACAATGCGGCAAGGCAGGAATGGAATCGGACAGTTGATGTGGCATTGGTTGAGGGTGTTCCTGAAGAAGATATTTTGAAGATTAAGCAGGAAAAAATCACAGACGAAACGCTGCAATCTATCAGGACACACGGTTGGCTGCCGGATATGTTCCGTCAGATTATCCGAGGAGCAAAAGACTTTTTACAGGAGGTGATTTTCAAATTTAAGCTGCCGCCAAGAACTGTGCCAAAGATTGACTTGCAGGAATGGAAGGATATGCAGAAGCTCATGTATGAATTACAGGGACAGTCAAGGGAGATAAAACGCACACAACAGGATATTTCTTCTTTGAAAAAGCAACTGTCAGAGTTACGAGGACTATTTAAAGGCAAAGAACGAAAATCTCTGGAAGGGAAAATTGAGCTGTTAGAGGATTTGGAAAAGCGTTTGCACAGGAGTATGGGGCGGATCGTAAAACGGGAAGGTTATCCCAATGTGCAATCCTTTCAGAAGGTTTATAACAAGGCAGAAGAACTGATTATGGAATACAATGAAGAACTGAGAGCGTGGAAAAATCAGACGAAACCGAAGAAAGAGAATCCGTTAGAACAGCCCCAAAAAGCGAGTGTACTGGAAAAATTGCACCGCTATCAGCAGGAAGGCAGGCAGCAACCGAAACGGTCAGTTAAGAAAAAATCTATGGATAGAGAACGATAAGAAAGGTGGAAACGATTATGAAGAAAACAATATTTGAAGAAATGGGCGGCATTTATATCAGACACGGGGATTATCTTATCCCCTGTCTTACCTTGCCGGAGGAAGAAGAACAGAGATTGCTGGTTGATACGCTTCCGCCTTTCCCTGCTCGTTCATACGGAAAACTTCGTCGCAGATCCCACAGCAAAGCCCACAGCCAATGCAGAGATCCTTATCTACTTTTGTTGCTTTCATAAAATCACCTTCCTTTGTCAATTTTGCGTTTGATTAAAATACAACTACTAAAAGCATCTTGAACGCTTCCTGCCCATA
>ENA-UPXC01004411-UPXC01004411.1-human-gut-metagenome-genome-assembly--contig:-NODE-4411-length-12869-cov-3.917761_pt1 | contig 12869 bp, 14 predicted proteins | sample MGYA00250047_ERZ773371 | MGnify/ENA primary metagenome ERZ773371 (study PRJEB29103, sample SAMN06111975) | human gut metagenome | biome: human gut; feature: ankylosing spondylitis patient; material... | reverse complement strand
TGCCAATTCTATTTCTCAAAAAGAAGTGATGGATTGGGTAGCCAATCGTACTTATAGTTTTAATAGTATTGTTAGAGCTTTGGACAATAAACGAAATAAGGTCAAGGATAATGCGCATTATTCAGTGTTAAGAGCTGATAAAGTAGAGAAAGTATTGATTATTGGAGGGGGGAATAGTGTACTGGAACATCAGGAAGCTATAAAGGAATATATTCATAATAATCCTGATATGCCGTTACTTTTTGTTACGGCTCGGCATGCAGCTTTATATAATGAAGTTGTTAATAAGAAATATTATTGTTTGGTGGGAAATGAAGCCAAACGACTGTCGCAAAATATAAGTGGAACTGATTTTAAGGGTGAGTGCCTTCTGTCTCCTTATCCTCGGACAATGGGTACTGAAGTACCAGTATATGCGGAAAAGTGTACACAAGAACTTTCGCAGATATCTTTTACAAATACATACATGGATTCGTGTACTGCAGTTGCTCTTCAGACCGCCATTGAACTCCAGGCTGATAAAATTTATCTCATAGGTTATGATGGTTATCAAGGACAAGTACTCTCTGAAAAGGAAATGGATCTAACAAATGAAAACCGTACTCTTTTTTTGAGTTTTACAAATGTAACGGGTAAAATCCTGACCTCTTTAACACCCTCTTTATACAAAGAATTAAATGTAGAATCTATTTATCAATATTTGTAGGCTTGTTGTAAATTTATTTTCACTACTAATATTATCTATCAGTTACATTTTTAATCGAATTAATAAAACCATAACAATATGGATAAAATAGCTTTTTTCCTCCCTGCTCGAAAGGGTAGTGAACGTGTGAAAAATAAAAATACCCGTTCGTTTGCAGGCATTGAGGGTGGTTTGGTCGAAAATAAAATTAGGCAATTGCTTAGTACTAAACATGTGGATGAAATTATTCTTTCTACCAATGATGAAGTTTGTATGGAAGTGGCGCAGAAATTTACTTTAGATAGTCGCCTTCGCATAGTTGCCCGTCCTGACAATCTCTGCCTTAGTTCAACCAATTTACAAGATTTAATATGCTATGTGCCTACTATTACTGATGCTGATCACATTCTTTGGGGGCATGTCACTACTCCTTTGGCTGGTGCAAACGAATATGATAAAGGTATTGAACTTTATTTATCCAAACTTCATGAAGGTTATGATTCATTGGTTGGGGTAACTGAATTGAAGAATTTTCTATTGAATCGTGAGGGTAAACTTATTAATAATACTACGAACATTCCTTGGCCTAGAACGCAAGATTTGGAACCTTTATATGAAATTAATCATACCATGTTTCTGGCAAAACGAGAGGTGTATATAGAGCAGAAAAATCGTATTGGTGTGAATCCTATGCTACATGTGATGGATGAGATTCACTCCTTTGATATTGATTGGGAGGATGATTTTACTATTGCTGAAGTAATGTATAAAAATCTGTATCGATGAAGAAGGTAGTGACTTTTGGTGAAATTATGCTTCGTTTAGGAGCTCCTGATTATCTTAGGTTAACACAATGTCATCAGTTGGATATGACTTATGCGGGTGCTGAAGCGAATGTGGCGGTCTCATTGTCGAATTATGGCATAGCAGTGGATTATATTACCAGATTACCCGATAATCCTATTGCCGATAAATGTATTATGGAACTCCTCTCTCATCGTGTGGGTATAGATCATGTGATTCGTGGTGGTGAACGTATCGGAATTCTGTATCTAGAAACTGGATCAAATGCTCGTCCTTCACGCATATTTTACGATAGAGCAAATTCTTCTTTGGCTACTATTGAACTAGGAGTTATTGATTGGAAAGAAATTTTTAAAGATGCATGTTGGTTTCATTGGACAGGTATTACTCCTGCTTTGTCTGAAAATGCGGCTAAAGTATGTTTGGAAGCTATACAGGCTGCTAATGAAATGAATATTACAGTATATCTTGGTGCAAATGAAGGTAACAATCCGTCGTTAAAAAGGGCAGTCAAAGAACTGGGAACCTGGATTGGAAAAAGTGGCAACGCACTTATTTACGGAGGCTCTAAAAGCGGTTTGATGGGAGCATTAGCCGATAGTGTATTGAGTGCAGGCGGTAATGTTACGGGTGTTGAGCCACAATTTTTTATTGAAAATGAATTTCAGCACGAAGGAATTACAAAACTGATCGTAACTAAGGATATGTCGGAACGAAAAAACAAAATGATTGAACTTGGCAATGCATTTATTGCATTTCCTGGAGGAACAGGTACTTTGGAAGAAATAACTGAGATTATGTCAAAAGTATCACTGAAGCAGTTAAATGCACCGTGTATTGTATATAATCTTAATGGTTACTATGATGGCTTAAAAGCAATGCTTAAACATATGATTGACATGGGATTGTCATCAGAGGAAAGACAAAAAGGAATATATTTTGCAAAAAGCCTGGAGCAAATAACAGACATTTTATGCTCTTTGAAAGAGGATTAGCAGAAACCAGATTCAAATGTTGGGATAGAAATAAAAGCAACAGCAACGGATTCTTTAAGTCCCTTCCGATCTAAATCATAGAAAGGAAGGGGGAAGTGCATATGTACTTATCGGTATTCAACAATATCTGTGAATGGCTTCCGTGGTCTTTTAGCTGGAGCTTCATTTGCAAATCCAACAGCAACAATTCCGGTTAACTGGTTGTCTGTTTTGATAAAATCTACAAGTTCATTATACGCAAAACACGTATTTGCAATCCATAATGTACCTAATCCATGTTCTGTTGCTGTCAATATCATGTTTTCAATAGCAGCGCCTATGGATAGTGAATCGCAAATTTCCACGATGCGTTTTTCATTTTCAATACCTTCAAATGGAGTTTTCTGATTTGTGTTAAGCACTGCTATAAGACATGGCGCCTCTTCCATAATTCTGACAGTATTCTCAGCATCTGGTATGGCAAACGCCCATTCTTTCATAAGTGCGTGCGTGATTTTTTCTGAATTTATACCCTGGAGCATAACATCAACCAATTTCTCTTTTTCTTTGCCTTGATATACAATAAACTTCCAAGGCTGCCTGTTTTTGGCAGACGGAGCAAGAGTCGCACTATATATCATATCTTCAATTAATTCCTTGTTAATCTTATTCGCTTTATATTTTCTTATACTTCTTCTGTTCTCAATTTCCTGAATCATAGATATCCTCCTGCAATTTATCATCTCTACGCCTTTTGGCAATATCTACATTATAGCCTCTGAACTATCTTTTTTCCACCCAGTATCACTTGCTGTTTCGATGAGTTTTGTGTGAAAAGATGCACTATATGACTTGCGCATATGGTATACTTAAATAGTATGAAACTATTGAGAAAGGTGATGAGTAAAAATGTGCAAAAAAGATGAGTTGCTGGAATATGTGATACAGGATATAAATAGCATTTACAGTGACTATTCCTTGCAGAAAAGCACCTAAAGGTGCTTTTCTGGTGAAGGATGAACATACAATGTAGTCCGTTACAAGATTTAGATTTCCTTTAAGTCCAACGTGTCCCGAAAGATAGAGATGCTCCGGTTTAAGATTCCGTTCATATAAGCAATCGCAGTTCCATAGTTTGTCATAGGAATGTGTGCATCTTCGGCACATTTTAGACGATATTTCATTTCTCGTTCATTTAACATACAGCCTCCGCAGTGGATAATGAGCTGATATTCGGAAAGATTCAGTGGAAATTCAGTTCCGCTTGTAAATTCAAATTCAAAATCTTTTTTTGTGTATCGGCGAATCAGATTTGGAAGTTTGACTGTTCCGATATCACCACATTGGCGGTGATGTGTGCATCCTTCGCTGATCAGAATTTTGTCACCTTTTTTTAATTTGTCCAGTGTATATGCGCCATGCACTACTGTTTTCAGGTTTCCTTTATATCTTGCAAATAGTATGGAAAATGAAGTTAATGGTACATGTTCAGGAACAATGGCAGATACTTGTTTGAAGGCCTGACTGTCTGTAATGACCAGATCTGGATCGCGACCGAGTTTTTTTAATGTATCAGCCAGTTCTGTTTCTCTTACAACAATGGAAACGGCACCGGACTCCAGAATATCACGGATGGTCTGCTGCTGTGGAAGAATCAGTCTGCCTTTTGGTGCAGCAGAATCGATTGGCACAACAAGAACAATCAGGTCCATTGGCCGGATCAGGTCGCGTACGATATACCGGTCATTATCAGAAGAAGGAATGAGCTTTCCGATTAATTCCTTCAGTTCCTGGATATTGCTGTGTTTCTGTGCACTGACCCACAAAATGTGTTCAGAAGGAATTTGGCAGGATTCGACAATAGAATCAGACAGGTTGCCTGGACAGACGTTGGAGACAGCCAGATCTGCTTTATTCAATACAACAATATAAGGAATATTCTTGTCCTGGATGCGGGTAAGAATTTTTTTGTCTTCTTCAGTCATACCGACAGTCCCGTCTATAACAAGAATTGCAATATCTGTTTTATTTAGCATCTGATAAGCTTTTTGAATACGCAATGCGCCGAGAACATCTGCATCATCATCAAGTCCCGGAGTATCGATGATGACGACTGGACCCAAAGGTAAAAGCTCCATAGATTTTAAGACAGGATCTGTCGTTGTGCCTTTGATATCAGATACAATGGCAAGATTCTGCCCGGTTAATGCATTGATGACACTGGATTTTCCAGCATTTCGTTTTCCAAAGATACCGATATGAAGCCGCTCGGCAGACGGTGTATTATTTAAGCTCATAATGGAACTCCTTATAACAAAGAATGTGCCAAAGCACATTCTTGAATAGATATAAAATAGTGACGTTGTAAATGATTTTGTACGTGTGTTCAACTTTAAATATTGAGTGAGTCTCCTCTGGAAGTCACCACCTGGTATCCGACAGATGCCATGCGGCGTTCCAGACAGTGCCGGCATTGTGCCGATTCGTCACCGGTACAGATTTTATTATCGTAGAGCAGATAATCCTTTCGCACTTCTGTCGGTGACAGGTTCGGCATGACAACATTTGCACCTGCAAGGATTCCAAGCTCACGCCCCTTTGGGTGAATGGTTCCAAGCGCAGTCGTAGCCGGAAGCAATACTTTTGGCAGCATCAGCCGGATCAGCCCAAGCATATATAATGTTAGTTCCAGTGTGCCGGCCGGCTGGTCTGCAAATGGCGTATCATGATGCGGAATGAAAGGTCCGATTCCTACCATATGTGGATTGAGTTCTTTTAAAAACTGCATATCTTCCGCCAGATATTCCGGTGTCTGAAAAGGAGCACCCACCATAAATCCGGTTCCGACCTGATATCCGATATCTTTCAAATCCCAGAGACACTGCTGTCTGTGAGCAGCACTTAAGATTGGCGGGTGGAGCTTAGCGTAATGTTCAGGATTGTAAGTCTCATGGCGCAAGAGATAACGGTCTGCGCCAGCATCAAAGAATGCCTGATAACTGTCTTTTTTCCACTCTCCAATGGAAAGAGTGATCGCACATTGTGGAAAATGTTCTCGGATTCGTCTGACAATGTGGATAATCCGCTCTTCTGTAAAATATCCATCTTCTCCACCTTGCAGGACAAATGTGCGAAATCCCAGATCATAGCCTTCCTGGCAGCAGCGAAGAATGGTATCCTCGTCCAGACGATACCGGTGTGCTGCTGCATTACTTTTTCGAATACCACAATAGAGGCAATCGTTTCGACAATAGTTTGTAAACTCTATCAGACCACGGACATAAACGTCATGCCCATAGTATTTGTGGCGTTCTTCTCTGGCAAGTTCGAAAAGGTACTCGGAAAGTTCCGGCGTGCGATTCTTAATCAGTTCGGTCCACTCTTCAAGTGAAAGCTCTTGATTTTTATGTAATTTGTCAATAAGTTCCTTCGGTCCGGTCATAGTACCTCCTGCATGTAATTACCATATTTGTAAAAACTGCCATATAGCTGATGTGGGTTGATAAAGAATGCTTCTGCAACGTTATTTTCCACCATCTTGTAGCAGCATAAAAGTTTATTTCAAAGTCTATTTATTTTTCTGCGCTTCCAGATAATCATTCAACTCAGAATTCAGGATATCTGTAATAAACATATGTCCCGGTGCATGTGTGATTACGATTGGAAGTTTTGCATTTTCGATGGCAGCCTGAGGTGTAACTCCGCATGGCCAGAATACAGGGATTTCACCTTCGTAGATATCAACGGCTTCGCCGTAATCCGGTTTCATGACATCCATAACACCGACTTCTTCCGGATTGCCCATCTGTACCGGAGCACCGTGTACATTTGGCATCTTCACTGTAATATCATAAGCTTTCTGTGCATTTTCCGGAGTCATCGGGCGCATGGAGCAGACCATAGGACCGGAAAATGGTCCAACAGGAACGGTTTGGATATTCGTCTTAAACATGGGTACGTTACGTCCCTGGGAAATATGACGGATTTCGATTCCTTCTTTGATCAATGTCTCTTCAAAAGAGAAAGAGCAGCCAATCAGGAAGCCGACATAGCCTTCTTTCCAATAAGAAGATACGTCAGTCAGTTCTTTTGTAAATACGCCGTTTTCGTAGATACGGTATCTTGGAATATCAGTGCAGATATTACCGCCTTCGCCCATGGCGTGTGTGTAGGGCGTTCCTTTGATGATTTCAAGAATCGGACAAGGAAATGGATTCTTTTTTGCAAATTCTTCGAAATCTGCTGCGTATTCCGGAGGCAGGATTACAAGGTTTGCCTGTGCGTAACCACGGCACATTCCTGCGGTCGGGAAGTCAATAACTCCATCTCGGCAGAGTGCCCGAACCTCCGCTGGTGTCTTGTCTACATAAGGTGTGATGTCAAATGCCATGATGATAGTCTCCTTTCAATTTTGCAAAATTATTATATAAGATTCAGCATCTTAATTCTGTTCCACTATATCTTCTATTGTAACAAAATAAAGACATGGGAGCAATAAAAAGAGGAGATTGATATTTTATAGATATTCTTTTATTTTGTCCATTAACAGATGTCAATTTCATGGTAAAATGATAGTGGGACAAGGAATGATTTATGTATTTAAACTTGAAGTTGTAAAGGAGAACGAAGATGTTGGAATGTGATTATATTGTAAAACAGATTGATGGAGATTATGCACATTTGCAGAGAGTAGACCAGCCGGAGGCAGAACTCAAGCTTGTGGCGAGAGCACTACTGCCGGCTGATATATATGAAGGCTGTGAACTGCATTATGCGATGATGCAGTATTCTATGAAGTAGTATTTATCCTCTCAAGGTCGCGACCAGTCTCTTCGGCAGCATCAGAAGATCCAGTGCATCGGCTATGGAAGTTGTGCAGACATCGCATTCTGAAAGCAACTTTCCGTAAGCCCCTTCGGTACCCATCACTGCGATACTTAAGGCAGCGGCCTGACACATTGGTACGTCATTCCGTCCGTTGCCGATGGCGATACAGTGTTCGGCACCCAGTGAGCTTAGAATACGAAGCTTCTCATCCATGGCGGAACCGGAAGGAAATGTCATAATTTCCAAAGGAAGTCCGTCGCACATGGCAGCCGCAGTGCCGTGAGTGTCTGCAGTCAGTACATAGATTTTAAATGAATCTCCGAGCAGGAGCAGCCGCTCTTTGATTGCAGGTGGAATCAGCCCGTCAACGGCAATGGTTCCGTTGTAGTCAAGGACCAGATAGTCAAGGTCCAGTGTTTTATAGCCTGGAATTTCGATGATCATATAAGTTTCCCCTTACATATATTGAATTTGTTCGCGGGCAAGTTCTGTAGCCGGTGAGTCAAAGAAAGTTTCTTTGTCAGTAACTTCCAGTATCTTTCCCTGATCCATGAAAATAATCTGGTCAGCGATGCGCTTTGCCTGTCCAAGATTATGTGTAACAATGACAAATGTGTACTGACCTTTGAGTTCCATAAGGGTTTCTTCAATTGCGATTGTATTTTTCATATCCAGCGCGGAGCAAGGCTCGTCGAGAAGCAGGATTTCAGGATTTACACAGAGACTTCTGGCAATCGCAAGGCGCTGCTTCTGTCCGCCGGATAACTTAAGGGCAGATTTTTTTAACTGATCCTTTACTTCCTCATATAATTTTGCTTTCTTCAGACTTTCCTCTACTTTTTCAGACAGAACTTTTTTATCCCTGATACCATAATATTTTAACACATAAGTCAGATTCTTCTCAATACTGTGTGGAAAAGCAATCGGCTGTTGGAAGACCATGCCGATACGGCTTCTTAAAGTTTCTTTCGAAATAGATTTGATATCGGCATCACCAAGAGAAATCTTTCCGGTTGTATATCCTTGTTCCTCTTCCACCATACGATTTAAAGTTTTTAAAAATGTTGTCTTTCCGCAGCCGGATTGTCCGACGATGGCAGTAATCTTTTTATCTGGAATCGTCACAGAAATATCATGAAGAATTTCATGCTTTCCATATCCGCAATTTAAATGTTCGATTGTTAACATATTAGTTTCCCTTTCTCATGTAAGTAACAAATTTGCAGATCAGTTGAATGATCAATAGTAAAAGCATCAGTACAAATGCTGTGCCGTAGGCATAGTCCAGAGAGAATCCGTTGTTTACCAAAGTATATAAGTGATATGGCAGGGACATGAACGGATCTGTCAGTTTCGAAGGAACGCCAGCCTGCATCACTGCACCTGTGTACAGAATCGGGGCAACTGCGCCCATTCCGTATGCCATTCCAAGTGCAACTGTTCCAAGAAGTTCAGGGAAGCAGACCGGAAGAATCATCTTTCTAAGAGCATATTCTCTGGAAAGTCCAAGACCGATGGAATTAGTCATATAGGAAATTCCCTTTTCTTCAAAGACTTTGCGGGCGCGGATCGCAACAAATGGCACAATCATGGCAGAGACGCAAAGTGATGCACACAAAAGACTCCGGCTGATGCCAAAACCATAGATCAGGAGTGTGTAACCCACCAGACCAAATAAAATAGACGGGATACCGGACAGTCCTGTGATTGCAAAATTTACAATGCCGGACACATATTTGTTTCTATGGTAAAAAACAAGGTATGCGGAAGCACCGATTCCAAGGATTCCTCCAATCAGTGCAGCAAGTGCACCGAGATAAAGAGATCCCATAAGAGCCGGGAAAATTCCACCGGCAGTTCCGATTGGTACACCGGCAGGTTTGTCCAAAATGAAAGAAAGGCTCATGACAGTTTTTCCCTTCCAGAATACGTACAGGAAGAGGAACAGTGTAACACCAACGACACTTAGCCCAAGCAAGATCAGAACAATGCGGATCAAATATTTGGATACCTTAGAATTCATGTTTTGCGAACCTCCTCTTCAAAAGATAGCCGATTCCCAGTACGGCCAGCAAAATGACCAGTAACACAACATTTGCAACATAAAGTGCGGACAGATGGAGACTGCCGTACTCGATACTTCCCATTTCCAGTGCAGTCAGGGAAGGCAAGGTCTGACCACGACCGAGAAGTTTCGGGAAGATCGGAGAATTTCCAATGACCATCATAACTGCCATAGTTTCGCCAAGTGCACGCCCGAAAGCCATCATAGCTCCGGCAACGATGCCTGGGCGGATTGCCGGAAAAATGATTTTGACCAGAGTTATTTCCCGGGAAAAGCCGAGTGCAAGTGCTGTCATTTCATATTGTGTACGTGCAACGCGAATAGATTCGTGACAGGTCGAGATAACGAATGGCAGCAGCATGATTGCCAGTACAATCCCGGCAGCGAGAATACATTGTCCGGCTGCCATATGAAATTGTGTGACAAAACTTTTTACCAGGACAGTAAGTCCGATAAATCCAAAGATCACGGAAGGAATTCCGGCAACCAAGTCGATAAAAGCCAGAAAGACAGCGGCTATTTTTTCTGGAAGATAAAAATTCAGAAAGCATGCGCAGGCAACGCCGAAAATCAGAGCCAGGACTACTGCAATGAACGATACGTATAAAGTTCCTGTAATCGCAGGCAGTAGTCCAAATTGTGGGTTTGCACTGACAGGCCGCCATTCCGTAGAAGGGAGAAACATTTTTATTCCCAGTTCTGAAAAAGCGGGAATGCTTTCTTTTATGATATGGATCAGCATAATAGCCATCAGTGCGCTAACTCCAAACGCAGTGAGGTAAATAAGGAATCTGCTGATTTTATCTGGTAGTTTTCTTAACATAAGATATCCTTTCTAATTTGTATAGAGAATAGACCTTGGCATATTAGAACGCCTGTGACCGATACCTGTAACATTTTCATTATAAGCTACCATGCGTGTTATGCAAGAGACATTCATATATAAAGAAGAGGGTGTGTATGTGACACACCCTCTTTGGATTGAATTCAAGTCGAAAATCTTAGTTCATAGGAATGAATCCCATATCTTCTACAGTTTTCTGACCTTCGTCTCCAAGAACTACGTCTAAGAATGCCTGCTGAACAGCTGTAGGTTCACCGGAACCAACTAACAGCAGAGGTCTCTGAATGATGTAAGAACCATTGATGATATTCTCTTTTGTAGGCTCAACACCATTTACTTTCATAGTAACAACTTTTCCGGCATTCTGGTTAGCAACACCGAATGATGCATAACCGATTGCATATGGATTGTCGATGATATCCTGAACAAGTTCACCCATGGAAGAAGCCTGGATAGCATCAGATTTCACTTCTGTATCGCCCATGATGTTCTTCTGGAATACTTCATGGGCACCACCGTTAATGTCACGAGTGATAACTACGACTTCCTCATCTGGAAGAGAAGCATCAAGATCTTTCCATGTTTTATATTCACCGGAGAACAGGCTTACAATCTGCTCTGTAGAAAGGTCATCAATAATTTTAGTTACAGGGTTCTCAGGGTTTACAGCGATTGTAAGAGCATCGATACCAACCTGATATTCTTTCTCGTCTTTGATCGCCTTTTTCTCTTCATCTTTTACACTTCTTGCTACCATACCGAAAGTAGATGTACCATCGATAACAGCTTTTGTTCCTTGTCCGGAACCACCTGCGGAAACATAAATTGCAATATCTTCATCTGGAAGAGAGGAATCATAAGCTTTCCACGTTCCATATGTATCGAAGAAATTCGTTGCGATAGAAGTAATAACCGGTGCCAGTGTAGAAGAACCATTGAACAGAATCTGGTTGCTTTCCCCATCAGCAGATGCCTCTGTTTTTGTGTCGTCTTTTGCGTCTGTGGACGCTGATTTGTTAGAGCCGCATCCTACAGCCATGGACATTACCATAGCGGCTGTAAGGAGAATTGATAATACTTTCTTTTTCATTAGAAATACCTCCCGATCACTTTTTAAAGTTTACGTGGATATTATAGCTTTTTTACAAAAACTTTACAAATAGATAAAGTTAATAATAAATATATATTTATAGATAAAATCGATTGAAATGTAGAATTAATAGAAAATATGCGAAAAAATGTGGAACATTCTCAATTAATGCATTCTAAAATAAAGAAAAATTAATAAAAAATATAGATGAAGAACTCAAAATAAGTGTATTTATGACAAGCCGATGAAACGAAATGTGAATAAATTGTTAATACAAATCATGCAGACGAAAAAACAAACAACATACAAGTAACATATGGATAAAAAGGAAAACAGAGTGACTGGTACAAGAAATTATGCTATGATTAGGGACGAAAAAACGTAGATTTACAGAGGTGCGCAGTAGAACTATGTTATACATTTGCATGATATAGCCTCCGGCAGGGCGCACATTGTCCGGTGGACAATGGTTTTGCGCCGACCGAAACGGAGTGTAGACTTGCAGAGGTGCGTAGTAGAAGTATGTCATTACAATTGCATGACGCGCACCTCGCAGCAAGAATGCCTCATATATTTGCTTGATAAAATCGCTGCAACACATATTATTTAGAGTATTCTGCGTACGGTTTCAATGGGCAATTTTAACATTTCTGCAACTTTTTCAGCATTGCCTACATTTTCGTATAAATTTTTTACCAACTGTTCCGTTACCCGCTCTGTTACTTGCACCGTTACCTGTTCCGTCACCCGTTCCGTTACCCGTTCTGTTACCCGTTCTGTTACTTGCTCTGTCACCTGTTCTGTTACTCGTTCCGTCACTTGCTCTTCCAGTTCCTGAAATTCTTCTGCCATTAATTCTTTTAGTGCCTCACACATACTAGGTTTCGCCTCCTTTATTGCCTCCCAGTTAGCTCTTGTTATTACTTCCATTGCTGCCTGATACAACTTTGAATTCTTTTTTTTCTTCATATAATGGTTATTTAGAAATGTTATAGTCAGTTCTTCCGGTGGAATCTCACATACATGTTCAGTATCCGACTGATAAAAGCAACAATATCCATATACTTTATAAAAATCATTAATTGTCAGATAATCCTCCGGATTTTTATATTCCACAATATTATGCTTTCGAAATATTCTCCCTATATTTTTCTGGATTAATTAAAATATCTATGCACTTTTCAGCAAAGGTATCCGAATCATTACACAGAGATAGATGCTTCTGATTTTGGAAAGCAGTCCCTTCTACTCCATGGTCAGTTGTAATAATATGCTTTCTAAAGGCTACTGCTTCCAATAATTTCCCTTTTACACCACCACCAGATAATAGCGGAAGAATCACTATATTTGCCAGAGCATAAAGTTCTTTCATACTTGAAAAATTAGGTATTATTGTAATGTTACTATTAGCCATATTAAGTATTTTTTCTTCTGGATTTGAACCCGCAATTATGAGTTTTGCATCTGGTACAATCTGCAATACTTTTGGAAATACATTTTTTACAAACCAGATCGGAAGAGCACACGTCTGAACTCCAGTCACAGTCAACAATCTCGTATGCCGTCTTCTGCTTGAAAAA
>ENA-UPXC01004409-UPXC01004409.1-human-gut-metagenome-genome-assembly--contig:-NODE-4409-length-12887-cov-3.962217_pt1 | contig 12887 bp, 7 predicted proteins | sample MGYA00250047_ERZ773371 | MGnify/ENA primary metagenome ERZ773371 (study PRJEB29103, sample SAMN06111975) | human gut metagenome | biome: human gut; feature: ankylosing spondylitis patient; material... | reverse complement strand
TCCAAAGAATCTGTAGATGCCTACGCAGCAGAAGTAAAAGCTGCACAGGAAACATTGGAGCAGGGCACTGGCAAAGGGAATGATTTTCTGGGATGGCTGCATCTGCCGTCGTCTATCACTCCTGAACATCTGGCCGACTTGAAAGCGACCGCTCAGGTATTACGCGACAACTGTGAAGTGGTTATCGTTGCCGGCATCGGTGGTAGTTACCTGGGAGCGCGTGCCGTGATCGAAGCTCTGTCAAACAGCTTCACCTGGCTGCAAGACAAAAAGACAGCCCCGGTAATGATCTATGCCGGACACAACATCAGTGAAGACTATCTGTTCGAATTGACGGAATACCTGAAAGACAAGAAATTCGGTGTAATCAATATCTCTAAATCGGGCACTACTACCGAAACCGCCCTCGCTTTCCGCCTGCTGAAAAAGCAATGCGAAGACCAACGCGGCAAAGAAACGGCACGAAAGGTAATCGTTGCCATCACCGACCCTAAAAAAGGTGCGGCACGTATCACAGCCGACAAAGAAGGATATAAATCATTCATCATCCCCGACAACGTAGGCGGGCGTTTCTCCGTACTTACCCCGGTAGGTTTGCTGCCAATTGCCGTTGCCGGATTCGACATCGAGAAATTGGTTGCCGGTGCTGCCGATATGGAGAAAGCTTGTGGCGCACACGTACCGTTCACCGAAAATCCTGCCGCCATCTACGCTGCTACCCGTAACGATCTCTATAAAAACGGAAAGAAGATCGAAATCCTCGTTAACTTCTCTCCGAAGCTACACTACGTAAGCGAATGGTGGAAACAGCTGTACGGTGAATCGGAAGGTAAAGACAACAAAGGTATTTTCCCGGCAGCCGTTGACTTCTCTACCGACCTGCACTCCATGGGACAATGGATTCAGGAAGGCGAACGCACCATCTTCGAGACAGTGATCTCCGTAGAAAAGGTGGAACACAAGCTGGAAGTACCTACAGATGAAGCCAATCTGGACGGCTTGAACTTCCTTGCCGGTAAGCGTGTTGACGAAGTGAACAAGATGGCTGAATTGGGAACCCAATTGGCTCATGTGGACGGTGGCGTACCTAACATCCGCATTGTACTTCCCGAACTAACGGAATACAACATCGGTGGCCTTATGTATTTCTTCGAAAAAGCATGCGGCATCAGCGGCTATCTGCTTGGCGTAAATCCATTCAACCAACCGGGCGTGGAAGCATACAAAAAGAACATGTTTGCATTGCTGAACAAACCTGGATACGAAGAAGAATCAAAAGCCATACAAGCAAGACTGTAAAAGAAGAAAAAAAGAGCTATAGCAAGAACGTCCGGGCAGAATCAAAAAAACGCCCGGACGTTTCTATTTCCGCCCGGACGTTCCATTCGCATGAACCGGTACTACTACCGGTAATTCTTATTTCACTACAATCTTATGAGTTTCAACCGTAGATTCGGTCTTCACCTTCAAGAAATAAACTCCTTTGGCGAATCCCGTCATATCAACTTCCGACATGGATTCATCGATGACTTTTACGGAAGCTCCGTTGATGGAGAACAATTCCGCCTCGGTAAACTCACCTGAGATATGCAATCTATCAACGACCGGATTCGGGTAAACACTTATTCGGTTCTTCTTTTCCGGTGTTTGGATGGAAGAGAGAATCTTACCATTGATTAGCAAAGAAATATTCGGCATTCTGGCACTGTTTCCACTCTCTACGGATGAAGTATAAGGTGCATCTTCACTGATATAATATCTTGTACGTCCCTCTCCAAGTACGTCTTCATCTGTCGTATAAAGGAAATTATTACCTTTGTATTTTGTGAATTCCTCACCGGTACGTTCCACAAACACACACAGATTCTTTCCTGTATACTTGAATGGCTCATCCAAGTCAATTAACAACACATTATTCTGCTGATCCAGCGATACACTTCCATCAAATACTTTCGTAAACTCTTCATCGGGTACATAGGAATCCTTAAGATTATCCATATCCGTATTAGCCAACCATACGCGAATCTTCACATCCTGTGCCGCCACTCCGAAATTAGGAGAAATATAATAATAGTAAACCAGCTTCTCTATGGTACCTTCAGAGAATTTCAAATCAGAAGGCAAGTACAATGTTTGGGAACGGCTGTATGGCATATCGGTGGCAAACGGACAGTTCGGAGAAAATGACATTTCAGCCTTCGAGCCTACATACTCCCAACTCAATTGATCTCCGGATAGGACTTCCACACTCAAAGCCGGTGAAACATCATTGCCCGCATTGGCATCTCCTTCAAGTACTACACGACCATTCAAATGTTTCTGTCCGGTCTGTGGCATGGTAGCCTTTACTTCCACCGTCAGTGTTTGTTGAGGAGCCAATTCACGGTTTACATTGTTTGCTCCCAACACATTCAAGTCTTCGTCCACAACTTCCACCCGATAAGTAGATACATTTTCAAGTCCTTCGTTGCGTACCGTCACTTCATATGAAGTCGCGTCATTCTGCACAGGAGCCGTGAGACCTTTGATTACAATAGCTTCCATATCTTTAGCGAACGATTCCCGTAACGAAATATCCGTAATCTGGATCATCCACTGGTCAGGATCGGAATAACATTGGAACCCGATATGATACTCTCCCGTTTCATCCACCTTGAAACTTGCGGCAACTTCCTGGAAATCTTGATCATTCAAATCTGTATAATCACCGATGACCTTCACCATTGCATCGTGGCGGGCATCCGTACATAAAGTAGCCCTGAATTTCTCCTGTGCCAAATCTCCTCCCAGACGTACCCGGAACTTCAATATGTAGCTTTTACCTGCCTCAAACGTAAACGGAGCAGAGAAGAACCACTCGTCCGCTTGAATATATGGAGGTTCATCATAATTATAAACGTTATATTCGAGGAACCAATCTTTCGTTGCCTTATAATTATTGCCAAACTCCCAAGTATAGCCATCACCGTTTGCATCCTCGATGATCCATAAATTACGTAAATCTTCCGTACTGAAATCACAACTGTAGGGCAGGCTCATTGAAGCATCACCGATAAACAGCTTATTTGTTTCTGCCGGTTTACCCTCTCCGCCAACCGTCTTCGGGATGATCTGGTAATAATAAGCACTGAACTTATTTATAGACTGATCCACATAGGAAGTCTCTGCCAGATCCTTCGCCACTTCTTTCTTATCGGGGTAACGAATTACGTCATATTTAAGGCTTGCTACATCCAACCAACCTCCGTTGACCCCTGTAGTAGGTGCTTTCCAGCTGATATGTGCCTCATTTTTATCATCTTCTTTTATCAGTAACGGTTCTGTAACAGCAACGGGAACATCCTGACCGACAAATGTCTGGTCTGTTTTTACTGCTTTTCCCTCTCCGACTTCATTAAACGGAAGCAATTTATAAGCCACATAACCGTTTTGTTTCAATTGATCCGTCCAATCTGCTTTCGCACCGGGCACAGGATTATCGATGGTATGTACCAGTTCTTCTCCTCTATATATTTCAATTTTAGAAAGAGTGGTCAACTCATCACCTGCAACGGTATATTCCGGGTTTACCCAAGATAAGCTGACCGTCAAGGCACCCTTTTCACCCGGCTCAATCAACAAATCTTTCACAGCTTCAGGCGCATCCGGTTCCACCGAAGCAGTAGGCACATATAAAGCGACTATCTCGGCATTATTTCCCAACGGATCGATAATACGGGTAGCTTCTCCGCTTTCCATGTCGATAGTTGCCAAGAAGCCGTTACCGTCTTCCGTAAAGCCCGCCCAATACAAGGTATTATCTTCCTTGTCAAAATCCATAGACTGCAAATACATGGGAAACTCATTCGTGAAGCCAACACATTCCACATATTTTTCATCTAGCATGATCTGGCACAAATCCCCATCCTGGCTGACACCGAACATATTGCCTTTATTATCTGCCGCCAATGTAATCAAATCATAGCTAAGTGCAAATACTTCTTTGAAATCTCCCGTCTTCAAGTCTATTGTATATAAGAAGGTAGCTTCGGCATCAGAATTATACCCAACAGCATACATTGTTTCAGTAGTATAATTATAAGTCATATCCATGAAAATAGGATCATTTTTCTCATAGGCCTTTAGCTCTTTTTCTTCACCGGTCAACAGATCCACCGAAACAAACGAAATAGGAAAAGTAAAGGACTTATGCTGCATATACATTATCCCATCCACACCTGCACCGGAAGATACATCTACTTCTGAAAAGTAATGGGTGGTAAACTGAGTAGGATTCGTCAAAGGAAATGTCCCCAGACCCGGCACATAATCCTCAGTTTCATCAACGATAAGAAATCCCCATAATTCCTTATTGCCATCGATTTTCATCATTGAAGCACTGGCGTGCTTTCGTTGATGAGTGGAAGAAAGGGTTCTCCAACCTTTCTTTTGCACATCAGAAGCACCCGGGTATTTTAACCCCATCGCATCACGTTTTCCGGTTTTACTTTGCAATTGCGCATATGCGCCAACATTACCCAATGTCACCATCAAAGCAAAAACAATCAAATAAAGATAGTATTTCTTCATAATAATATATATTGGTTTTGTGCCAAAAGTACGCATTTACCGAATAGCACAAACATTTTCTTAGTATACAAAAGGTAACGAAAATGGTAAAAGCATGAAAATAATGCCATTTAATCGAAGAAAATAACGATATTTGCAAAAAGGACATCCGGAAACACTTATGACAACCTACAAAACAATACACATCTATTTTTTCATTTTCTTCTTGCTTCCCATACATCTTTATGGCAAAGAAAAGACACATCAAGACAGTATCAAACGATTTGATTCCCTCTGTGTTGAAATAACCGAGAACCAAAATATAGACATAACCAAGACCGATTCTCTAGTAAATGAATTATCAGCTCTTGCGCAAAATTTAGGAAACGATCCGGAGTTTCGTTCGCGAGTCATTTATCATCAGGTTTCTTCTTCGTACATCTCCGAGCAGATTCCACAACTGGAAACACAAGATATACGCACCGTCATGCAACACTGCGATAGCGTCCATCATCCTTTTGAATACGGTCTGCTGTATTTTTCCTTATCGATGGTCAAAAACCTCTCCAATGAATATCCCGGTGCCTTGAACTGCGGACTGAAAGCATTGGAATTTATGGAAAAGGCAAACAATCAGGAATACATAGCGAAAATCAACTACTCCATCAGTAATCTATTCAAGACAATAGGCGAATACAATAACTCTATCACTTATGCACGCAAATCATTGAACTATTATGAGGCACAGCAAAAAAAGAAAGAATGCCTGAGTACATTACTGGGCATCTATACAACAACGTATTATTTAGGCGAGAAAGAGAAAGCGATCCGCCTCATAACAGAACTTCTCCCTGCAATAGAGGCAACGAATGATACCTATCTCCAATTAGCAGCCTATACTAATCTCGGTTCGTGCCTGGCTCAAAATGAACAAAAAGATTTGTCATTCAAATATTACCGAAAGGCATTGGAACTTTCGAATTCTATAAACAATGAATATGCTAAAATATCAATCCTCCAAAATATAGGTGGCTATTACCTACGTATCAATCAAGCCGACTCCTGCCAGAAATACCTGAAACAGGTAAAAAGATATTATCTCCGGCACAACATACCGAATCGACTGATGGGAACCTATGTGGGACTCGCCCTCTCTTTTTCGCAAAAGCACCAATTCGACAGTGCTTTCCACTATTTTACCGAATATGATTCTATCCGAAACTTATTACTGGACAATGAGCGACTCTCTCTCGTCAACCGGACAGAGGCTAAATATATGTTGGCGAACTATCAGAACCAGCTCAAACTGGCACAAGATGAATATATAATAAAAAAGAAGCAAACAACCATTGTCATACTGTCGGGAACCGGAATTATCCTCGTCATACTGTTGACTTTACTGATTGTCATCAAACAGAAAAAAATCGTATTCCAACAGAAAGAACTGAAAGAGATGGAGAACAGGCAACTGAATGAAAAACTGCTTCATGAAAAGAACCTTTCTCAACTCCAAAAGCAGGAATTCACTCAAACGATCGATTCAAGAAACCGGGAAATCAGTACTTCCCTCTTACTGTTATCCAACAAGAACCTTGTACTGAGTAAAATACTCCAAATGACAGAGAGCTGTGATGGACAAAAAAGCGATATCGAGAAATATAGAAAGGAAGTGGAAGCACTGATTAAAAACTGTTTAAGTTTCGATGAAGAGTGGAATGAATTCAAGCTTCACTTTGAACAGGTACACCCTCTTTTCTTCACAAAGCTCAAACATCTATCGAAAGACATGACAGAAAACGAATTACGGCTTTGCGCCTATATAAAGATAGGAATGAGAGCCAAGGAAATAGCACAACTTCTGTCCGTTTCGCCTGACAGCGTGAAAATGAGCCGTTATCGGCTAAAAAAGAAACTTGACATTGCCGGTGAGACATCCATAGACGATTTCCTTCGCAATCTCTGAAATAAAAGATTATTGCCCCCGTCTATCTTCATCATCGACATAGAACCCGGTATGCACTCAAAAATAAAGCTCCGTATTCCGGCTCGACCTATCTTCCGATTGCAATGAAAGAAGCCTCTTCCACCTCTTCCGTTTTCAATTCTATTTCTTGCTGGGCACCATCACATTCAGCTCTCGAGAACAGATAAAACGAAAGTATGGCATCTTCATCAGTAACCGATTGTACCCGTGCCTTCACCGTCACTTCCACTTGTCGAACACCGTTTTCGAATCCGACAATCCCTTCCTCCAATTTAGTAAAGTTCTTGTCTGAAGAGACACCCTGAACCGGCAACTGGAAATCTTCGATATATAACTGTTCCTGTTCCTCCTTTACGATAAAAGTGTTCAGATCTTCTCCGTTCCCATCCAATTTCAGCGAAACGGTGACTTCATCATTCACTTTTAGTACAGGCAGAACCTCCATCTCACGACTGTAATCAACCGGATTATCATTAATGAAGAACCCCGTTATCTCAATAACAGGACTCTCAGCCGTGTCCGAACATGAAGCTAAGGTCAATGGCAATAGCGATGCAAGAAGTAGTTTTTTCATGTAACACAGTTCTCTTGTTTCCGCTACAAAAATACACATTATATCCGAATTTGCAAAAAAAGCGTAACTTTGCAGTTAGAAAATCAATAGATTCACAGAAGATGTTCCAAAAAGAAATACATTTAAAAGCCGTACTATTCGACATGGACGGCGTTCTATTCAATTCTATGCCTTACCACTCCGCTGCCTGGCATGAAACGATGCAAGCCCACGGGCTCAACCTCAGTCGTGAAGAAGCATATCTGCATGAAGGACGTACCGGTGCAGGCACCATTAATATTGTCTGCCAACGTCAGTTCGGCCGCAACGCTACTCAAGAGGAGATAGAAAATATTTACCGGGAAAAAAGTGAAGTATTCAACCGTTACCCTGAACCTGAACCTATGCCGGGTGCTTGGGAATTATTGCAAAAAATAAAAGCAGCCGGCCTGATACCGATGGTAGTTACCGGTTCCGGACAACGTTCATTGTTAGACCGCCTTGAACATAATTTCCCGGGAATGTTCCACCAAGAACTGATGGTGACCGCTTTCGATGTAAAACATGGCAAGCCCGATCCGGAGCCTTATCTGATGGCATTGGAGAAAGGAGGGTTGAAAGCCAACGAAGCAGTCGTAATAGAAAATGCTCCTTTAGGTGTACAAGCAGGTGTGGCAGCCGGCATCTTTACCATAGCTGTCAACACCGGCCCTTTGGATGACCAAATATTACTGGACGAAGGGGCCAATGCATTATTTCCATCGATGCAGGCACTCTGCAACGGATGGGAAAGCTTCATCGAAAGCATTGAACAGAATATCGATAGGAAGTAATCTCAAAATAACATATAATCAATTTAGACGACCGGAATAACATAAGCAGGCAAATAACGCATGGATGAGATGCACACAGGATACAGAATATGCTTTGCACGGTAGTCATGAAAAAAGCGCTAATGCATTTTATAATAAAATGAATCAGCGCTTTTATTGTAGCCCCGAAGGGAATCAAACCCTTATCTTAGGTACCGGAAACCTACATTCTATTCGTTGAACTACAGAGCCGGGTTACTTTAGCGGGGACAAAAATAGACAAAAACTTCCTATTTTCCTAAATCTTTTCCTTTTTTTTGTTTATATTAGCTCTGTCGATGGAAGGGACTATGTATTATTTTGCAAGCCATAACAGAGAAACATTTATCATATTGACATTATTTCGAAGTATATGCATTACACATATCAATATTATTCCTATCTTTGCCGACAAATAATACAACTAAAGGCTTATGAGTTATCTTATAAAACCACAGAATTACAAACCTCTGTTAGACTTGAAGCAGACCGAACTCGGAATTAAACAGATTAAAGAGTTCTTTCAGATGAATTTATCATCCGAACTGCGTCTGCGTCGTGTCACCGCCCCACTTTTTGTACTTAAAGGAATGGGTATCAACGATGACCTCAACGGTATTGAACGTCCGGTTTCCTTCCCTATCAAAGACCTGGGAGACGCCCAGGCGGAAGTTGTACACTCGCTCGCTAAATGGAAAAGGCTGACACTGGCCGAATATCACATAGAACCCGGGTATGGCATATATACGGACATGAATGCCATCCGTTCGGACGAAGAATTAGGCAATTTACACTCTCTCTATGTGGATCAATGGGACTGGGAACGTGTCATGACAAACGAAGAACGAACTGTAGAGTTCCTGAAAGAAATAGTGAATCGCATCTATGCAGCCATGATCCGAACGGAGTACATGGTATACGAAATGTTCCCACAAATCAAACCTTGCCTGCCTAAAAAGTTGCATTTTATCCATGCAGAAGAATTACGCCAGATATATCCCGACTTGGAACCTAAAGACCGTGAACACGCTATTTGCCAGAAATACCGAGCGGTGTTTATCATCGGCATCGGTTGCAAGCTAAGCGATGGCAAAAAACATGACGGACGGGCACCGGACTACGATGATTATACGACGCAAGGACTCAATGACTTACCCGGACTCAACGGTGATCTTTTGCTTTGGGACGATGTATTAGATCGTTCCATCGAATTATCGTCCATGGGTATCCGTGTCGATAAGGAGGCATTGTTACGTCAAGTGAAAGAGGAAAACCAGGAACAACGCCTGGAACTTTATTTCCATAAACGCCTGCTGAATGACACGCTTCCTCTCTCGATAGGTGGTGGTATCGGACAATCACGCCTCTGCATGTTCTATTTGCGTAAAGCCCACATCGGAGAAATTCAAGCCAGCATCTGGCCTGAGGAGATGCGTAAAGAATGTGATGCACTCGACATACATCTTATATAGACATCTATCTTATACAATTATACTATGAACGTACAAATTGAAGAGAGCTGGAAAGCTCATTTGCAACAAGAATTTGAAAAAGACTATTTCCGTACATTAACCGAGTTCGTTCGAAACGAATATAGTCAGTATGCTATTTATCCTCCGGGAAAGCTGATATTCAATGCTTTCAATCTTTGCCCTTTCGACAAAGTAAAAGTTGTGATTATCGGACAAGACCCTTACCACGGCCCGGGGCAAGCACACGGCCTGTGCTTTTCCGTCAACGATGGAGTACCTTTCCCGCCATCCCTTGTCAATATATTCAAGGAGATCAAGGATGATACGGGCATGGATGCCCCCACAACGGGAAACCTTACTCGTTGGGCAGAGCAAGGTGTATTGTTGCTCAATGCAACGCTGACCGTACGCGCACATCAGGCGGGTTCGCATCAACGTCGCGGATGGGAAGAATTTACCGACGCAGCCATCCGGGCTTTAGCCGAAGAACGGGAAAATCTGGTATTCATACTCTGGGGTGGTTACGCACAACGAAAAGGGGCTTTTATCGATCGTAACAAGCATTTAGTGTTAAGTTCCGCACATCCTTCTCCCCTTTCTGCCTACAACGGCTTCTTCGGAAACAAGCATTTCAGCAGGACGAATGAATATCTAAAGGCTCATGGGCAAACGGAAATTAATTGGTAAATAGCAGGGAAGATCTAAAAGTCTACCACTCATTTGCTTTTACAGGGATTCTACGAATTATATGGCTTTGGAAAATTAAGCGCCATATAATTCGTAGAATCTTTATATATTATATTATAATCCATCATTTCCTACTCAATCTCTTATATAATTATCCAAAAACAGGCTATTTACCAAAGAATAGTATAAACAAACGAGAGGGACTTACAGCTGTCTCCATTAGACTGGACAGCATCTCTTATCAATACCACTGTATATTATTCTGCGTCTGGCTTCTCTGTTCCCACTTCAAATCCTGAAGGATGCTTGCATTGGCACTGATCCTGAAATTGTAGTATTTCCAACGTCCGAAAGGCGACAAACTTGCGGACATACTGAAGCAGTGCAAATCACGGGTAATAGTCATTGAAGTCTGAGTGATTTCCTTCGCTTGGAAATCATATCCCGTGTTAAAAGTAACCTGCCAGTTATTTGATAACTTCACATTACCGGAAGCATTTAAGTTATGCGTATAAGAGAATGGATAACGCATCGAATTCACATTTATCGGTTTAGAACGATCCTCACTGATATTAAACGAATAGTTTATACTCAATGACCATGGCATCTTAAACACCTGATAACCGTCAGCATCAGCTTCAGCCTTCTTTACTGTTTTTTCATTGCTTCCGGAATCCTTTCCAATCACCGAATCATCCTCCTCCCCATCACCGGATTGGCCATCCTCATTTCCCTTCTGGTCTTCATCATCTTTCGACCCGAACAGTTTTTTCCAAGTGTCGTTATTGAAAGTATAGTTAAATGAAGAACCCCATCCGGAGAAACGTCCGAATCGACCATAAGACCATTCAGTACGATTGCCTGTCGTAACATTACCATTCTTGTCGAACGTATAAGCATATGTGGCAAACCGGGCATTCATATTAAAGGTATAACTCTTGGTCAGTTTCAATCGCAGGCGCAAACCTAAATCGCTCCACTGCCTTTCCTTGGCTGCCATATCATATGAAAGAGAAGCACCCAGTTCATCTATCAAACTAATTTTCTTCAGAGAATCCTTCCTGTTCTTATACTTCATCTCAATGTTATTCGACAGGTCGAAGCTTACTATCCCCTGCTTAAGGCGGGGAGCCGAACCGAACTTCTGCTCCGTATAAGGAGAATAATACTGCATGTTTCCATTCCGATCCTCATGCTGTTCCCAATACTTCGAAAAGCCCGGTGCCCCACTGATGCTAATCTGCGGAGTAACGACATGACGAATCTGAATTTCCTTTTTCTTCATAAAAAGAGGTTTGTACATACCATAGAGTTTTGTACTCAACCCAAGAGACATGCTATAATTGGCTACACGATGAAATCCATAAATCGTATCCGTGGGATTCCACCGCCCTTTATCATCATCATATTCTCTTTCGATCTTCTTTGTATACCACCGTTCAGTGTAGTTGAAGGTCGGAGTCAGATTGAAGTATTTGAAAAGGCTGAAAGTCGCACTAATAGGAATTAAATGCTGCATTGCATTTTGCCAGTCTTTGACGAGATTAGATTTAAACAGCAGATTGTCTTTTGTCTGTATCGTGTTTGTCAAATGGCCGGTATATTGGATAGAAATCTTTTCATACCATCTTTCTGCCCCGGTAGCTTTCTTACGCTTGAAAGGAAATCGACGTGTCAGTGAAATATTAAGGTCGGGCAGAGTGACAGCTATTGAAGAGTCCTTCATGTTCTGCGAAATATTGGTAGTACCCGAGAGTGTCAGCCCTATTCCCGGAAATGTGCGGGAATAACTGATACTTGACGATTTCATATTTTGCGTCAATAGCTGAGAATTGTAAAGGTTATTAAGATTAGAACGTTCGTAACTACTGGTTGACAGGTTTACGCTGGCAGAAAACGTAGAGTTAGGATTCGCCTTGGGATCTTGACGATGATTCCAAACAATTTTGAAGTCTTTGGCAACAGTATAGTCCGGCATGTTCTTATCTCCTTGTTTGGTCACCTGATAATCTGCCATCAACGAACCGGAGAATTTATATCGTTTATTATAATTCGTCTCCACTCCCAACCGCCATGATCCTTTGGTAAAGATGTCTCCGGTCAGTCTCAAATCCATCATATCACTGATGGCAAAATAGTATCCACCATCCGACAAGCCGAATCCACGTGCCGAGTCGTCCATATAAGACGGCATGATAAAACCGGAAGAATAACTGCTTGAAAAAGGAAAGAAGAAAAACGGCACTGCCAATGGCAACGGTACGTCTTCCACCACCAGATAGGCGGGTCCCGTAACCACATTCTTTTTAGGGCGTACCTTGGCTTTCGTCAATTGAAGATAAAAGTGGGGATGGTCATGATGGTCACAGGTCGTATAACGCCCGTTCTGCATGAAAAGCTCGTCATCCGCTCCTTTTTTGGCATTGTTACCCGTCACATATCCTTCACCCTGCTGGCTGACCACATTGTTAATGATTCCCTTCTTACTCTTGAAATTATACCGGATGGCTTCCGTATCGTAAGAAGTATCCCCGTCCTTGAATACAGGTTTCCCTTTTTCCACTCCTAACGTATCTTTCACGCCACGTGCATAAACCGTGCTGCTATCCATATTCATGGTAATTATTTCAGCACCGAGTTCTATTTTCTGGTAATTCACCTTTCCATCTCCATACAGATGGGCAAAACCACCCTCCTCAAAAACGATGGAGTCATTAGCTTCGTAGACAACAGGAGAATCAAGTGGCTGTTTTTTCTTCGGGCGGATTATTACCAGCGAGTCGGTTCTTACT
>ENA-UPXC01004381-UPXC01004381.1-human-gut-metagenome-genome-assembly--contig:-NODE-4381-length-12966-cov-2.968268_pt1 | contig 12966 bp, 8 predicted proteins | sample MGYA00250047_ERZ773371 | MGnify/ENA primary metagenome ERZ773371 (study PRJEB29103, sample SAMN06111975) | human gut metagenome | biome: human gut; feature: ankylosing spondylitis patient; material... | reverse complement strand
TTTTTCAAGCAGAAGACGGCATACGAGATTGTTGACTGTGACTGGAGTTCAGACGTGTGCTCTTCCGATCTTACGGCAGCCCTGGGCTCGCTGGAGATTCCCATGATGGTAAAGGACGGCTATTCAAAGGAATTCAGCGTGGCGGTTACAGTGGCTTCCTCTACCATTGGACCCATTATACCGCCCAGTGTTATGCTGGTGATGTATGCGGTGATTGCCAGCGTGAATATTACAAAGATATTGATTGCCGGAATCATACCAGGGATTCTCATGGCATTGGCTATGAGTATTGCCGTTTACTTTATCAGCCTCAAACGCGGATATGGTACAGCAGGTACATTTTCTCTTAGAAATATAGGTAAAGCCGCAAAGCAGGCGGTTATCCCTATGCTGATGCCTATTATTATTATGGGCGGGATTCTGTCAGGAATCTTCACGGCCACGGAGGCCGGCGTGGTAGCGGTGGTTTATGCGTTTATTATCGGTATATTTGTATATAAAACCATTAAGCTGAGGGACATCCCCCGGATACTGGTAAAGGGGGCGGCTACAACTGCCGTGTCCCTGTTTATAATCGCTATGGCATCCATATTCAGCTGGTTCCTGGCATGGGAGAGTTTCCCGGAAACCGTGGTGAGTGTGATGCAGGCCCTGACCTCTAACGGGACAGCGGCCCTGTGCATGGTGATTCTGTTTCTGTTCGTGCTGGGGCTTTTTGTGGAGGGAATCCCTGTGTTGATTGTGTTTGCGCCCATTCTGGTGCCAGCCATGGAAGCCTATGGGATTGATACGCTGTATTTCGGTATTGTCCTGGTTCTCACAGTTTTAGTGGGCTCTATCACCCCGCCTGTGGGCAGTTTATTATATCTGGGGTCCTCTATCGCCAAAACCACGGTTTCAAAGGCAGGTAAAGAGGTATGGATATTTGTGGCAATGATTATGTCGGTAATTGGGCTTCTTGTGATTTTTCCACAGATTGTTTTGTTTTTGCCTAATTTATTGTATAATTAAGTCAATATACAAAGGATAAGGGTGAAACATGAACAGGACTGTGTTAAGAACGGTGGAGATATTGGAGATAATTTCCAAGCACGGCGAAATATCGCTGGCAGATTTAGTGAAGATAACCGGATATCCTAAGACCAGCGTGTATGATATCCTGCACGCCCTGGAAGAGCGCGCCATGATATACAGGTGCACAGATAAGGTCTGTTACGGTATCGGGTTCCGTGCATATGCCATCGGGCGTTCCTACTCGAAGAATTCGGATTTGCTGAGCAATTCCCACCAGTGTATGAAGGCCTTGGCGGAGGATATCGGAAAGTCGGTGCTGTTAGGGAAAATAGACGGTGAAAAGATTCTCTATATTGCAAAATGCGAACCAAAGCATCCGGTTGTCATGACGCCGTCCATCGGAGACGAGGAACCAATCAAGAATACGGCGTTTGCCAAAATAGCCGAGGTGCTTACACACCATGAGAAGAAAATATGCCAGCTGACCAAGGAGGAGAAGAACCGTATCAGGACGGAGAAACTTGCTTCCTGCGGGTTAGACGGCCCCGGCCCCTTTTACAACATTGCCAGCCCGATTTATAATTTCGAGACAAGGCTGTCAGGGGTGATTGGTGTGTTTGGCGTGAAGGAGGTAGGAATGGACTACTCAGAGGAGCAGAAGAAGGTTCGGGAGTGCGCCGGGAAAATCTCTGAGCGGTTAGGATTTATTTAATTTATCCATAAAATACCTGCCGCAAAAAACAGGCGGGAATTCCGGTTACAAAAAGACGGTCTGAACAGGAGCGCATTTGGATTGCGCTCATGGTCAGTACCGTCTTTTTGCATTACTTAATGTGTTCAGACCGTGATTGGTCAAATTCCAGATTGTCAAAGGACGACACAGAGCAGATACCGGACGGGTCATCCATATATTTCAGGGCCACCTTGTCTCCAGGCTGTGTCAGGGCCAGCTCATTGCTCAGGTCGTAGGACACAGTGAAGATATAGTCCTGCTTTTCTTCCAATATCAGCTTATAGGTTACGGTATTGTCAATGGTCTCGCTGGCGATACGCAGGACAGTGCCTTCCTCACTGGAAATGGTCTGGCCTGTGGTAATGTTCACTCCCGCGGTTCCCCGCACCTGGCGGAAGTTGCGCAGGGCGCTGTCAATGGTCTCGCCTGTTCCCACATTGGTATAATTGGAGACAGATACAAAGGCATACTGCTTAATCAGGCCCGCATTATCCTTTAAGGTCATAAAGTAGGTGGGCTGTCCGTCCATATTGATAATCATTGGGAAGGACGCCCTGTAGCCAAACTGCTGGACCTTTCCTTCTGCGGAGCTTTGGGCCGCCATCTCGGTTGCGCCGCTCATCTGGTAGATATTGGATTCCTTGGTTACCATGTCCACCAATATGAAACCAATGGCGGATTCATCGGAGCCGACGCTGGTAAGACCTGTGAACAGGTAACAGCGGGAGCCGTTATAGATGATGATATCACCCTGGCTGGGGCGGAACTTATCCTGGTTGGAGAAGTTGAAGATTCCGTGCACGTACTGTCCCTGATTGTTGATCTGCTGCATCACAAAGGATTCGGGCTGCACGCGGTCCACCCATTCCGGTATGGCGTCAATGGTGTAGTGGTTGGTCTCGCCGGTGGTGGCGTTGACGATCAGCACGCCGTCGGCCTCCGGGAGATTGAACAGCCAGCGGTTCTTGTAGGTGGTCAGCACCCAGTAGGGCACGCCGTCGTCGTCCAGCTCGAAGGAGTAATCCGTCCCATGAACAGGCCGCCGCCGAACAGGCGCACGTGGCGGTTTAAGTCGTCCAGGATGTAAGCGTTTGCCTGGTATTTGATCTTGTGGTCCGTCACAAGTTTAACGTCGCTGACATCGCTGGCAGACACCACTATATAACCTGCAGAGCCGTCCATGTTTTTCAGCCATTTGAAGAAGCCGGAATGCTCCAGGGGGACCACCCATACCAGCTTGCCGTTTACCTTCTGTATGACAGGGGTACCCAGGATGACCTGGCTTCCCAGGCCGGGATTTTCTCCCACCTTTTTATCTGCCAGCTCTCTTGCCAGACTTTTGTCCACAATGGGGAGCTGGTCCAGGGCCAGGGGCTGTACGGTATCCGTGAATTCCGATACGGCCGGGACGCCTAACTGGTCCCTGTAGGCCTTGTAATTGAAAAGAGGCATGGACAGGATGGATACTCCGAAATACAGGGCCCAAAGGATGGCCAGAAGGATAAATCCTCTTTTATAGCCTTTGACACTTTTGTCAATGCTGATTTGGGGCCGGCCGTATTCATTGGCTCCCACCCGTACACTGCCCAGGGCCACGAAAAGTTCAGCACCAGGTAGCAGCTGATGATGAAGCACCAGGAAAATGCTCCGTCCGGATACAGGGGATTCAAATTGGGCCCCTGGAATAAAATCAATATGAGAAAGATGGCAGTAAGTGCCAGGTTCAGTAAAAATTGTGTCTTTTTTTTCATAGTTCCTCCAGTCCTTAACGCTTTTTTAACAGAAGCTTTATAGAGCATTATATATCATGTGGAAATAAATACAAGGGGAAAAAGCTGGGGAATCCATAAAGAATGTATTAAGAAAATACTTTGCAAACCAATGGCCTGGTGATAAGATAAAGAGAAAGAATCCATGTATGAAAGGAATGAAGTATGCCGTCCAGCAGGAAAAGACCGGAAACAGGGGGAGGATTAAGCGGTAGTGCCCTGAAGTATATTGCCATGGCTTCCATGCTTGCAGACCATATAGGGGCCGTGCTGCTGGAGCAGATTATATATTACCGGGGCAGCCTGGAATGGATTCCCATGGTCATGACCTCGCAATGGGGGGACGCTGTATTCCTGTTGTACCGGGTGCTCCGGTGCGTGGGGCGGATTGCATTTCCCATATACTGTTTCCTGCTGGTGGAGGGTTTTCTCCATACCAGGGACTGGCGCAAATACTGGCTGAGGATGGCTGTGTTTGCACTTGTTTCAGAAATCCCCTTCCGTCTGGCTGTGTGGAATACATGGTCAGGGAGGAGCAGCAGCGTGTACGTTGAGCTGGCAATCGGTCTCATGGTGCTCCGGGGACTGAAACAGAGCGAGGGCTATGGGGGGCTGCGCCGTGCTGCCGGGATAACGGCTGTTATCGGAAGCGGCTGTCTGGCGGCCGTGTTATTAAGGGCAGATTATGACATAGACGGAATTCTCATCATTTCACTGTTTTATTTCCTGCGGCAAAAGCGTGCCGTACAGGTGCTGTCCGGCGCCTTCCTGACCTTTCTTGAGTCCCTGTACATGTGTTACGGGGCCGGGATTCTGTCCGCGGTGCCCCTCCTTTTTTATAACGGCAGAAAAGGACAGGCCCGGTGGAAATATGGGTTTTATTGGTTTTATCCGCTGCATTTAATTGTGCTGTTCTTTATCCGGCTTTATGTTATGGGGATTCCCCTTGGATGATACGGGTTTAAGCGGGGCTGCACTGCAGGAATATTAGAAAAAGAGATATACGAGGTTTATATGGCTAAGACAAAATATAATCAGATTTATATGGCGCTCAGGGAAAAGATGGAGGATGGAACCTACGGGTTTCAGGAACTGCTGCCCTCAGAAAACACGCTGGTAAAGGAGTTTGACTGTTCCCGCAATACCATCCGCAGGGCGATTGGACAGCTGGCATCGGAGGGATATGTGCAGAGCATCCACGGCAAGGGCGTGAGAATCATCTACCAGCCGGGACAGCAGCAGTCCGAGTTCATACTGGGAGGCATAGAGAGCTTAAAGGAGGCAGTGGCCAGGAACAGGAAGAACTATACCACCAGGGTGGTCTGTTTTGCGGAACTGACCGTGGACGAGACCATACGCAGGCGGACCACTTTTCCTGTGGGCGCCCAGATTTATTATATACAGCGTGTGCGATACAATGAGGGGGAGGCATTAATCATTGACCACAACTATTTTCTCAGGGATATTGTGCGGGATTTGACACCGGAGATTGCAGAACACTCCATCTATGAATACATGGAAAAGAACCTGGGGGAAAGCATTGTCACCACCAAGAGGAAGATGACCGTGGAGCGGGTTAACCAGATTGATGAGACGTATCTGGATTTAAAGGATTATAACTGCATGGCGGTGGTGAGCAGTATGACCTATAACAAGGATGGCGTTATGTTTGAATTCACCCAGTCCAGGCACAGACCGGACCGGTTCGTATTTTACGACCTGGCCCATCGGGCAAAATAAGATAATCAGGGCACCGGAGAACAGGGAACTGCAGGCGGAACAGGAGACTGCAGCCAGATGTTTGTCCGGTGCTTTTTAAATGCTGTAAAAATACAAATCCATATTGACAAACTTGTTTAAACAAGATATAATCCTATTATAAGATACTTGTTTAAACAAGATTCAGGTAAAATGGAAACATGGAAGGGTATTGCAGTCAGATTCATAGGAGGTATTGAAGGTGGGAAAGTTTACTGGGGATTCAAAGAAACTGTTGGAGTATGTGGGCGGCAGGGAGAACATTGCAGCCGTATCCCACTGTGTAACCAGGATGCGTTTTGTGTTAAATAATCCGTCCAAGGCAGATACAAAGGCAATTGAAAGCCTTCCTTCGGCCAAGGGCACATTCACCCAGGCCGGACAGTTCCAGGTCATTATAGGCAATGAGGTCAGCACCTTTTACAATGATTTTGCGGAAGTGGCCGGCATAGAGGGCGTTTCCAAGGATGCGGTAAAGAAGGCCGCCATGCAGAACCAGACCCTGCTTCAGAGAATCATGAGCAGCCTGGCAGAGATATTTGCCCCATTGATTCCTGCCATTATTGTAGGCGGTCTGATTCTGGGATTCCGCAACATCATCGGGGAAATCGCCCTGTTTGACGGCGGGACGAAGACACTGACCCAGATATCCGTATTCTGGGCAGGGATTAACAGCTTCCTGTGGCTCATTGGCGAGGCTGTGTTCCATTTCCTGCCTGTGTGCATTGTATGGTCCATTACCAAGAAGATGGGAACCACCCAGGCATTGGGAATCGTTCTGGGAATCACCCTGGTATCGCCCCAGCTGCTGAATGCATACAGTGTTGCCACCACGGCGGCGGCAGAGATTCCAAAGTGGAATTTCGGACTCTTCCAGGTGGATATGATTGGATATCAGGCCCAGGTGCTTCCGGCTGTGCTGGCCGGCTTTACCCTGGTGTATCTGGAACGGTTTTTCCGAAAGATATGTCCGGCCGTGATTTCCATGATTGTGGTTCCCTTCTTCTCCCTGCTGATATCAGTGGCAGTGGCCCATGGTATTCTGGGACCCATTGGATGGAAGATTGGCGCTGTGATTTCAGACTGTGTGAACGCAGGTCTGACCTCCCCCTTTAAGGGCGTGTTTGCAGGTGTGTTTGGATTTTTCTATGCGCCCCTTGTAATAACAGGACTTCATCATATGAGCAATGCCATTGACTTACAGTTAATAGCTGACTTTGGAGGCACCACCCTGTGGCCCATGATTGCCCTGTCCAACATTGCCCAGGGCTCTGCTGTACTGGCCATGATTCTTCTCCAGAAAAATGATGCCAAGGCAAAGGAGGTATCCGTGCCTGCCTGCATCTCCTGCTACCTGGGCGTGACAGAGCCCGCCATGTTCGGCGTGAACCTGAAATACGGATTTCCATTTATCTGCGGTATGGCCGGCTCCGCGGTGGGAGCAGTGCTGTCTGTTGTCAGCGGAATCAAGGCCAATGCCATTGGCGTGGGCGGTATTCCGGGTATCCTGTCCATCCAGCCCCGGTACATGGGAATATTCGCAGTTGCTATGGGACTGGTAATCCTGATTCCCTTCTGCCTGACTTATGCAATCGGAAGGAAGAAAGGAGTCGGCAGCAGCCGGGAGGAAAGGACAGAGGACAGGGCTGAGAACGTACCGGAGGACAGGGCTGAGAAGCGTGAAGACGCCCGGAACCAGCCGGTCAGGGAATTAAAGGCTTATGTATCCGGGGAAGTCATCCCCATGGAGCAGGTCCCGGACCAGGTATTTGCCTCCGGTGCACTGGGAGGCGGAGTGGCCATTAAACCGGAGGACGGCATTTTAAGGGCGCCGGCCGATGGGCTGGTGGCTGTTGTCATGGAGGAAAGCCTTCATGCCTGCGGTCTGGTCCTGGACAACGGCATGGAACTGCTGCTGCACATAGGGCTGGATACCGTGGAGATGAAGGGAGATGGCTTCAGGGCATTTGTGAAACCGGGAGACAGGGTAAAGGCCGGAGATGAACTAATCGCATTTGACAGGGATAAGATTGGCCGGGCAGGCCACAGCGACATGGTTATTATGGTCCTTACAAACCCCGGAAGGGCAGGGGATATAAGCTGGCAGACCGGCCGCAGGGTCAGGGCTTTCGCAGACGCGGTGGCCGTGATAAATGGAGCCGTATAACGGTGCAGAGATGAAGGAGGAATCACGCATGGGACATTTTAAGGACAGCACGGTTTACCAGATTTACACCAAGTCCTTTCAGGATACAACAGGAAACGGATTGGGAGATATCCGCGGGGTCATAAGCAGGCTGGACTATCTGAAGGAGCTGGGAATTGATTATATCTGGCTGACGCCGTTTTTCTGCTCCCCTCTCAATGATAACGGGTACGATGTGGCTGACTACAGGGCCGTTGACCCGGTATTCGGCACCATGGAGGATGTGGAGGAATTGATTCGGGAAGCGGACATAAGGGGTATGGGCTGCATGTTTGACATGGTATTCAACCATACATCCACGGAACACCGCTGGTTTAAGAAGGCCCTTGAGGGCAGTCCGGAGTATATGGATTACTATATTTTCAGGGAAGGGAGCCCGGATGCGCCGCCCACCAACTGGCAGTCCAAATTCGGGGGGAATGCCTGGGAGTATGTCCCCCATTTAAAAAAGTGGTATCTCCACCTGTTCGATGTAAGCCAGGCCGATTTAAACTGGGATAATCCCAGGGTGCGGGAGGAGCTTAAGGAGGTAATCCGTTTCTGGAAGGCAAAGGGGGTGAAGGGGTTCCGGTTCGATGTGGTGAACCTGATATCCAAGCCCGATGTATTTGCAGATGACGACAAAGGGGACGGACGCCGCTTCTATACCGATGGGCCCAGGGTCCACCGGTATCTCCAGGAACTGGTGCGGGATACAGGCATAGAGGACATGGTGACTGTGGGCGAAATGTCCTCCACCTCCCTGGATAACTGTATCCGCTACAGCAGGCCGGAGGACCGGGAACTGTCCATGTGCTTTAACTTCCACCACCTGAAGGTGGACTACAGGGACGGGGATAAATGGAAGCTGATGGAGCCTGACCTGGTCCGGCTTAAGCAGCTGTTTATGGAATGGCAGGAAGGCATGGCCCAGGAACACGGATGGAACGCCCTGTTCTGGTGCAACCATGACCAGCCCAGAGCCATATCACGGTTTGGGGATGATGGAAAATACTGGAAAGAATCCGCCAAGATGCTGGCAACCGTAATTCATATGTTCCGCGGCACGCCCTATGTGTACCAGGGAGAGGAGCTGGGCATGACCAACCCCCATTATGAGGATATTTCCCAGTACCGGGATGTTGAAAGCATTAATTATTACCGTATCCTGACAGAGCAGGGGAGCACCGGGGAGGAAGCCCTGAAGGTGCTGGCTGCCCGTTCCAGGGACAACGGCCGGACGCCCATGCAGTGGGATGGCAGCCGGTATGCCGGATTTTCACAGGGGGAGCCGTGGATTGGCATTCCGCAGAACCATTCCTATATCAATGCGGAAACGGAGGCTGCGGATTCTGATTCTATTTTAAACTATTATAAGAGGCTGATTGCCCTGAGGAAGGAACACAAAGTCATATCAGAAGGGGAGATTGAATTTATATACAGGGAACATCCTCAGGTGCTGGCGTACAGGCGAACATACCAGGGCCAGGAACTTGTGGTGCTGGCCAATATGACGGGTAGGGAGGCGGTTTTAGGAGACAGTCCGGAGCTGGGAGGGCTCAGGCAGCTGATTGGCAGCTACAAAGAGGAAGCGTGCCGGCAGCCGCTAAAACAGCTGAGACCCTATGAATGCAGGGTATATATGGGGACAATGTGATATAAATTCATTGTTAGGGTTTTGTTATTTACTTGTCATGGAAGGGAGGTTTTGTGTATAATAGAGGCATACCAGCGCAATGCAGCGCACAGAGGGCGGAAAAATCCGCCCGGGAAAGGAATAGCCTCTATGCAGGATTACTTTACGGATAAAGGGAAGACAGACATTCTGCGCAGCACCCGTACGGGGCTGTGGGAAATCGTGCTCCGCCAGGGCAGGGAACCGGCCATGTACGCGGACAGTGTCATGCTGGAGCTTCTGGGGCTGGAGACAGCGCCCTCACCTGAGGATTGCTACCGGACATGGCATGACAGTATCCAGGAGGAATACAGGGGAGCTGTGCAGGAGACCGTGGACAAGTCCATTGCCAGTACCCGGGCAGAGGTCCAGGAAGTCCAGTATAAATGGATGCATCCCCTGTGGGGGCCTATTTCCGTGCGGTGCGGCGGCATGAAGGACCAGGAATGGGAGGATGGAATCCGCCTGCGGGGATACCACCAGAACATCACGGATACCGTCATGTTCCAGCAGGAATATGACGCGGTCATCCGGACCGTAAGCTGACGTTATGGGGGAATCCTGCGGGGTGATTTGTGGGACGGTACCTATAAGATAATCAAGGCTTAATAGGTGTTCAGGGAAAACCTTGCGGGATATACGGATTTTAGGGAATTTCTCCGCGGGTATGCACAGGCCTGCGTGATGCCGGAATTCAGGAACCGGATAGAGCGGTTTGCAGACAAAGGATATATACGGGAGCGGTTCCGGTCAGGGGAAAAGCGGATGGAGGCCTTATACCGTATCTGCAGCGGAAGCTGGCAGCGGGTCATGGCCATCCCCTTTGCGCCTGAATCTGATTTAAAGGCCAGGGCCATCCTGGCATTTGACGTACAGGACGGAGAGGTGGAGAAACGTATGGATGAGGTGACAGCCAGGGTGGCTGTCTCCACCATATACACCCTGGTCCTGAGCCTGGACCCGGTGAGCCAGGAGTACAGCTGCCTCCACTACATGGGGGACCAGCTGAAGCTGGCGCCCAAGGGAAAGATGAGCGAATTCCGCCGTCAGGTCATGCCTTTGCTGCCCCGGGAGGACAGGGCAAGGCTCGAACAGGTTTGTTCCCTGGACAGCTACCGGGATGAGGAATCCCTGGAGGGTATCCTGAGGCTTCGGGGCGGGGAACAGCAGCTCCACTACTACCGTTACTATGCGGTTCCCATCCATATGGAACTGGGGGACCGGATACTGATAACCGGGCGTAATATTGATGCCAGACAGGAGGTAGAGATACGGGAAAGCGTTCTGACCAACCTGTGCCAGTGTTATTACTCCATCTATCTGTTCGATTTGGAAAACGATGTGGAGGAGGCAATCTGGCAGGAGGAATTCATACGCAGGCGGCAGGAATTCCCTAAGGGTTCCATGGCTGTGTATTATGAGAAATTTGTCCGCAACCATGTCTATGAGGAGGACCAGGAAAAGATGCGCCGTGCGGGAAGTCCGGAGTTTCTAAGGACAAACCTTACACCGGAACATCCGGTGTACGACGTGGATTTCCGCCGGGTCTATCCGGAGGGCCTAAAGTGGGTCAGGTCCAGGTTCAGTATTGCCGAAATGACGGACGGCATTGTCACCAAGGTGGTTTTTGCCAACATGGGCATTGACGAGCAGAAGCGCAAGGAACTGGAGGAGGAGACTGAGAACAAGAAAAGCCTGTTTGCGGCCTATGAATCCGCAACCATGGCCAATGAGGCCAAGAGCAATTTCCTGGCCCAAATGTCCCATGACATCCGCACGCCCATGAACGCAATCATAGGGATGACTGCCCTGGCGGCATCCCATGCAGACCAGCCGGAGCGTGTGAAGGACTGTCTTGAGAAAATCAGCGTATCCAGCAGCCATTTGCTGTCCCTGATTAACGAGATACTGGATATGTCCAGAATTGAGAAGGGAAAGCTGGAGCTGCTGGAGGAGCCCTTTTATCTGGGAACCATGCTGGATAACATATATTCCATAATCAAGCCCTCTGTCATGGAGAAAAACCATGAGATAACCTTCAGACAGAAGGATGTGCAGCATGAAGCGCTGATTGGGGACGCCAATCGGGTAAAGCAGGTGCTTTTAAACCTGATTTCCAATGCAGTGAAATATACGCCGGACAACGGAACCATTCTTGTGACAACCCAGGAAGTATCTATGGGTAAGGCTGGCTGGGCCTGCTACCGGTTTATGGTGGAAGACAACGGCATCGGAATGTCAAAGGAATATATGGAACAGGTCTTTGAACCCTTTTTCCGGGCAGGAGTGCCCATGGTCCTGGAGCAGCAGGGTACCGGCCTGGGCATGTCCATTGCCCAGGGCATTGTGTCCACCATGCAGGGGGACATACAGGTTGAGAGCCAGGAGGGAAGGGGGAGCTGTTTCACGGTCACTCTGAATTTCAGAATCCAGGGTGAGGAACAGGAGGCGGTGCAGGGCACAGACGCCTGCATCCGGGAAGAGGCAGCGGATTACAGTGTCCTGGCGGGAAAGCGGATTCTTCTGGTGGAGGACAATGCCCTTAACATGGAAATCGCCAGGGCCATACTCTGTGAACATGGCCTGAATGTGGATGAGGCGGAAAACGGACAGTCAGCATATGACTGCTTTGCGTCTTCGGAACCAGGTACATATGAGGCAGTGCTCATGGACCTGCAGATGCCGGTGATGGACGGCTGCACGGCTGCCCGCATGATTCGGGCCAGCAGTCATCCCCAGGCGCGCACCATTCCCATCATTGCCCTGACTGCCAATGCCTTTGCAGAGGATGTGGCCAGGGCGCTGACCAGCGGCATGAATTACCATATTGCAAAGCCCATTGATTTCCATCAGCTTTTGCATGCGCTGAAACAATTTATTGTCTCCGGTTAGCCGGGACAGGAAACAAGAACAGGAAGCAGGGACAGGGGTATCCAACCTCCGCAGGGGGAAGGATGGACCTGTCCTTATTCCGTATTTTCATATGCCGTCCTGTTTCCTTATGTTTCCACGGCTTAGAGGGGATGGCAGGGGACATAATCCATTTACAATTCCGGTAAAACATAGTACAATTGTGAAAGCAAAGAGAACGGGAAGCAGAGGGAACAAAAAACTGAGAGCGCAGTGAGCAAAGGAGTATATCCGGATATGAAAAAATATGATTATATATTGGTGGGAAGCGGTCTGTATGCAGGTGTGTTTGCCTGGTATGCCAGGAAGAACGGAAAGAGCTGTCTGGTGGTGGAGAAGCGGAACCACATAGGCGGCAACGTGTACTGTGAGGACGTGGAGGGCATCCATGTCCACAAATACGGGGCACATATCTTCCATACCGGCAGCCGGAAGGTGTGGGAGTTTGTGAATTCCCTGGCGGAGTTCAACCGCTATACCAACAGCCCGGTGGCTAATTACAAGGGCCAGATGTACAACATGCCCTTTAATATGAATACCTTCAGCCGTATGTGGGGCATATCCACGCCGGACGAGGCAAAGGCCATCATTGAGAAACAGAGGGCTGAAATCACAGGGGAGCCAAGGAACCTGGAGGAACAGGCCATCCGTCTGGTGGGCAGGGAGCTGTACGAGAAATTAATCAAGGGATATACGGAAAAACAGTGGGGCAGGGACTGCAGGGAGCTTCCGGCCTTTATCATCAAACGCATTCCTGTGCGGTATATTTATGACAACAATTATTTCAATGACCCCTATCAGGGAATTCCCATAGGAGGTTATAACGTCATAGTGGAGAAGCTGTTTGAGGGCTGCGACATTGAGACAGGAGTGGATTACCTGGAACACAGGGAACATTATGACAGCCTGGGAGAGACTGTGG
>ENA-UPXC01004378-UPXC01004378.1-human-gut-metagenome-genome-assembly--contig:-NODE-4378-length-12969-cov-3.596804_pt1 | contig 12969 bp, 10 predicted proteins | sample MGYA00250047_ERZ773371 | MGnify/ENA primary metagenome ERZ773371 (study PRJEB29103, sample SAMN06111975) | human gut metagenome | biome: human gut; feature: ankylosing spondylitis patient; material... | reverse complement strand
CGATAACGGTGCCGCTGAGCAGGGGTGCGAGAAGGCCGGCAAAGAGGGTGACGCTCCCCTGAAGGGCCCCTACGGGAAGGGCAGAAAAGATGGCCCCCCTGCCGTAGGTGGAGGAGAATACCATGATAATCATGAAGTCCAGGATGGCCTTTGTGAAAAGGGTGGAGGGATCGTGGTCCAGTGCGTCCTGAAGGGAACCCACGATAGCCATGGCGCCTACACACACCACCAGGGAGGCAGTGACGAAGCCCTCCACAAAGCGGCTGTCCTCCCCGCGGGAGGCCCTGGCCTTGAGCCACTCGCCCAACTGCCCCAGCCGGCCCTCCAAGTTCAAGCGCTCCCCCACCAGGGTGCCCAGCACCAGAGAGAGGATCATCCCCAGGGAGCCGCCGGACTCCAGGCGGGTGCCGGAGACGGACAGCAGGCCGGACAAACCGCCGGCCGCGCCGATGAACAGGGTGCACAGGCCCAGACATCGCAGGACCGCATCCTGGTAGTGCTGCTTCAGGCCGCCTTTAAAAAGCAGGCCCAGGAATCCGCCTAAAATAATGGCGCACACATTGACGAGCGTACCGATGCCGGTCATAAGATCCCTCCCATGCGGCCCCAGACCGGCAGGGCCGGGGCTGTGACCTGACTACTATATCAGATTTCGACGAAAAAAGGAAGCGGCATATGGAAGGAGGCGCGGAACCGCAGGGGCTGTGGGAGTGGGGAACAAAATTTTTGTTGCATTTGGCGCGGGGATGCACTATAATGAGTTCGGACAACTGAATCGAATGTCTTCAGGGCGGGGTGAGATCCCCCACTGGCGGTACAGTCCGCGACCGGGCGCAGCAATGCGCCCGCTGACCCGGTGAAACTCCGGGACCAACGGTTAAAGTCCGGATGGAAGAAGATGTGTGTCAAAACAATGTCGTGCGCCGTCAGGCGCGCGGTCCTGCGCACCTCCTTTATTGTTTTACACCTGGAAGACATGGGCTTTCAGGTGTACCAAAACAAAAAGGAGTGTTTTTTATGTCCGCACCTTCCGCAGTCCAGACCCCCTCCCGTCCCAAGATGGACACCAAGACCATGGTGAGCATCGCCATGCTCACCGGCATCGCCTACATCGTGATGCTCCTGTCCAAGCTGATGCCCAGCGTCATGTTTTTGGACTTCGACTTCAAGGACGTGGTGGTCTGCATCGGCGGCTTCACCTTCGGCCCCTTCGCCGCCGCCATCATCTCTATCCTGGTGGCCTTCATCGAGATGCTCACCATCAGCCACACCGGCCCCATTGGCTTTATCATGAATGTCCTGGCCACCTGCGCCTTCTCCTGCACCGCCTGCTTCATCTACAAGAAGGTCCATTCCAAGAAGGGCGCGGTCCTGGGCCTGGCCTGCGGCGTGGCGTGCCTGGTCGCGGTGATGCTGCTGTGGAACTACCTCATCACCCCCCTGTATATGACCGGCTATTCCCGGGCCGACGTGGCCGGGCTGCTGCCCACCCTGTTCCTCCCCTTCAATCTGGCCAAGGGCGGGATGAACATGGCGGCCACCCTGCTGCTCTACCCCCCGGTGGTGTCCGCCATGCGGAGAGCCGGAGTGGTGCCCTCCTCCCAGAGCACCCAGGAGAAGCGGATCAACGCCGGATTCGTGCTGTTTGCCCTGTCCCTGCTGGCCACCTTCGTGGTCTTTGCCCTGGTGCTGGCGGGCGTGATCTGAATCAAATGAGAAAAACGGCGGACCGCCAGACGGTCCGCCGTTTTTGAGACTGTCGCAAAAGTGGCTGTGCCACGTTTGCGAGAAAACAGCAGTCTGCCGCGCGCAGGGTTTGACCGCCTGCGGCGGACAAACCCCACACTTGCAGCCTGAGAAGTGTTTTCCCCGACGCACATGTCGCCGGGGAAAACAGATCAGAACTGGATTCGCGCCTGCGGGCGCGAACTTTGCGAGGCTTGTTCGTAAACTGATTAGCACCGCCCGTAGGGCACAGCTGCTCAGCTTGCGGATCAGGCGGCCCCGCGATTAGGGCAGGAAACTCAGCTCCAGGCCCCGGAAGGCGGCGTAGGCCCCCGCCTCACGCTCCAGGGCCCGACGCGCTCCAGGAGAGAGGGGCTCCCACAGGGACAGGGAGAACTCTAGTCGTCCCTGTACCGCTTTTCCGGTCCAGATGCCGGCCACGCGCCCATCCTTCAGAACGGCGCCGGGGTTGGAGACTGTCCGCCAGACCTGGCGCTGGCGGGCGGGGTCCTCCAGGGCCAGGGCTCGGTCCCGCAGGTCCAGATAGGGGTCGTGGGGCCCCAGCAGGATCAGGCGGCCGGGCTGCTCCGGCGGAGCGGTGAGGCTGTCCCGGTCCCGGATCAGGGCCCAGCGGGTCCGGCCCAGCACCCGGACCGGTTCCATCTCCTCTGCGGCGGCGGACCAGAGCCGCTTCGCCTGTTGGGGAGAGCTGCCCAGCCAGGCCTGGAGATCGGCGGGGGCGGCGGGGCCGTAGCAGTGGAGAAATCTCCGCACCAGCTCCGCCTCCCCCTGAGGGCAGGGGGAGGGCTCCCGGCCCAGCCAGCGGCGGAAGGAGGTAAAGGTGGGACTGTTCTCCTCCCGGCGGCCGAACACCACCAGAGAGGCAAAGGAGCAGGGGCGGAGGAGAAAGGAGACAGCGGCGCCTCCCACGGTCTGCCTGTCAGGGCGGCCGTACATGGAGGGGGGGTCCCACAGGGCCCGCTGTTCCGGCGGGAGCTGCTCCCCGACCCGGTCAGCCAGCAGCTGGTCCAGGGCCTCCTTGCTGCGGACGGTGGTCCCGTCCAGGCAGCGGGCGGCCTCCCGCACCCGGGCGTGGGCCTCGTCGAAGGACATGCCGACAAAGTCCAGGGCCGCGGTGATCCCCCGGGTGTAGATCCAGGGACACTCCCCCTCCCGGGCCAGAAGGGGGGAGAGAAAGACGCCGCTCTCCCCGGCGGGAAAGACCAGGGGCACGCCCCGGATGCTCCAGGCCTGGAGCAGGGCCCGGTCCCGGTACAGGGCGTCTCGGAGGAGGGGGAGGGAACAGCCCTCCAGGCGCTGGAAGAGGGCAGTCTCCCACCCGCCGGGCGGGGAGTTCTGGAGCCCGCAGGCCCCCGCAACCTCCAGTATCCGGCTGGCGGGATACCGGCGGTCCAGATGGTGGGCCCGCAGCCGGTGGGCGCGGACCTGTTCCGGGGTGATGTCCATGGGAAAAGACCTCCCTTGTCTCGTCGTTGGTCCCATTATACCCCGGAGGAGGCAAAAAAGCAAAAAAACCGGCCCGCTCTGCGGGCCGGGAAAAGAAGTGGGGATTCAGCGCTCCAGGGCGGTCCGCATGGAGGACAGGGCCCCGGTCCGCCCCAGGGCGGCAACCAGGATGCCGGCCAGAATGGCACCGGCCACAGTGGAGATGAGGAAGGGGACGATGTAGGCGTAGAAAGCCACCGTGGCGGCGTCTGCGCTGGTAAACAGAATGGCCACGGGATAGGCGGCCAGGCCGCCGATGATGCCGGTGCCGAAGACCTCCCCCACCAGGGTGGCGGGGAGGTTCCGAGTCTTCCAGAACACCAGTCCGCACAGCAGGGCGCCGCACATGCTGCCTGGGAAGGCCATGATCGTGCCAAGCCCCAGCAGGTTTCGGATCAGGCTGGCGCCGAAAGCCACCCCGACTCCGTACCAGGGGCCCAGCAGGACAGCGCACAGGACGTTGACCATATGCTGGATGGGGGCGCACTTGCTGGCCAGGACGGGGAAAGTGAACAGGCTGCCCACCACCGCCACGGCGCACAGAATGCCGGCAATGGCCAGCTTTTTGGTGTTGCTCTGATTCATGGGAAAGTGCTCCTTTCAAAATGGATGGGGAAACACACAAAAGCAGACAGCGTCTCCCCTTTTTCCGGCCCCGAGGGGCCACAAATCGGGTCCCGGAAGGACAGACAGGGTCCTCCCTGGGTTCGGTCGGGGCTTACTGGCCCCCTCTCACGCCGGAACACGGCTTCCCATCGCTGCTGTATGCGGCCCGGGCACAGGGCGCTCCCCCTCTGCCCGCTCCCGGCCAGGCCGGGGCGCCGATGTGTCTCCTCACGCTCCCTTCGGAAAGGATCAAAAGACGGGGTGCCCGGTGGGCACCCCGTCTGGTCACGGCCAGCATGACTCCCTACGGTGGCATGACCCACATCAGGTGAAGGGTCGAAGCGCTCAGCTTCCTCTCAGCCCGCTGCCGCAGGCTCCCCTGTCTTTTGCAACTGTATTATGGGCCCGGAGGCCCGGTTTGTCAAGAAAAATTTTCGGACCCTGGAGGGAAGGAGAAGGCCATCTGTCAGACCTCCCGCTGTCCCTCTAGGATCTCCATGAACTCCCGCCCGGTGATGGTCTCGTGCTCATAGAGGTACTGGGCCAGCTGGTGGAGCTTTTCCTCGTTGGTTTTCAGCAGGTCCATGGCCTTCTGGTACTGGGTGTCCACCATCTCCGTCACCTTCCGGTCGATGCGGGCCTGGGTCTCCGGGGAGCAGGCCAGGGCAGCATCCCCGCCCAGGTACTGGTTGCTCACCGTCTCAAAGGCCACGAAGCCGAACTCGTCGCTCATACCGAAGCGGGAGATCATGGACCGGGCCAGCTTGGTGGCCTGCTCGATGTCGTTGGAGGCCCCGGTGGTGATGGAGTGGAAGACCAGCTCTTCGGCGGCCCGGCCGCCGGTATAGGTGGCGATCTTGTTCAGCAGCTCATCCTTAGACATGAGGAAATGGTCGCCGTCGTCCACCTGGAGAGTATAGCCCAGCGCGCCGGAGGTGCGGGGAATGATGGTGATCTTCTGCACCGGGGCGGAGTGGGTCTGGAGGGCGGCTACCAGGGCGTGGCCCGTCTCGTGGTAGGCCACGATCTTCTTCTCCTGGTCGGAGAGCACCCGGCTCTTCTTCTGGTATCCTGCGATGACCACCTCCACGCTCTCCTGCAAGTCCTCCTGAGTGGCGTAGGGGCGGCCTGCCCGCACCGCCCTCAGAGCGGCCTCGTTGACGATGTTGGCCAGCTCTGCGCCGGAGGCCCCGGCAGCGGTCTTGGCAATGGGTTCGAAGTCCACGTCCTCCGCCAGACGGATCTGCTTGGCGTGGACCTTCAGGATATCGATGCGGCCCTGAAGGTCGGGCAGCTCCACCGGGATGCGCCGGTCGAACCGGCCGGGGCGCAGCAGGGCGGGGTCCAGACTGTCCGGGCGGTTGGTGGCGGCCAGCACCACCACACCCTTGGAGCCGTCAAAGCCGTCCATCTCGGTGAGCAGCTGGTTCAGGGTCTGCTCCCGCTCGTCATTGCCGCCGATCTGGCCGTCCCGCTTCTTGCCGATGGTGTCGATTTCGTCGATGAACACGATGCAGGGGGCCTTGTCATTGGCCTGCTTGAACAGGTCCCGCACCTTGGCGGCACCCCGGCCCACGAACATCTCCACGAACTCGCTGCCGGCAATGGAGAAGAAGGGCACGTTGGCCTCGCCGGCTACCGCCTTGGCCAGCAGGGTCTTGCCGGTGCCCGGAGGGCCTACCAGCAGGGCGCCTTTGGGCAGCTTGGCGCCGATCTGGCGGTACTTCTCCGGGTCGTGGAGGAAGTCCACGATCTCGCTGAGCAGTTCCTTGGCCTCGTCCTCGCCGGCCACGTCGGCAAAGCGGATTCCAGTGGATGAGGGGACATACATCTTGGCATTAGAGCCGCCGCCCATGCCGAACATCATACCGTCGCCGCCCATGGATTTTTTCATCCGTCTGTTGATGAACCAGCCGATGAGCAGGAAGGGGAGCAGGGGCAGGACCCAGCCCACCAGGATGGAGGTGAGCAGGCCGGGCTGGGTGTCGATCTCCTGGAACTGGGCCCCATTCTCATAGAGGCGCTGGGTCCGGTCAGGGTCGTTGGTGGCGGTGGTGCGGTAGACCTTCTCGTTGGTCTTGTCGGTAAAGGTGATCTCATCCCCCTCGATTTGGACCTGGCCCACATTCTGCTCATAGGTCATGGACATGAACTGATCGTAAGTCACATCCTGGACCGGGGTCTCCAGCATGGCGGGGAACAGGGTCAAGTTCAGCACCATCAGAATGAGCAGAGCCACCAGGTAGTAATAGACCAGAGGCTTTTTAGAGGGCTGCTTCACTTCTTTCATAGCGGTTTCCCATCCTTTTTCATCAAAATGTGTGGAATCGAATCGGACTGGCTGAGTACGGTGCGCACATTGTGCTCTATCTTCTGAGCGATCTTCTCCATCTGCTGCTGTTCCTCCAGGGTGACATCCTGGAGCAGCAGACAGAAGAACGCCTCTCCTGCCCGACGGACCTCTTCGCTGAAAGGCCGGGCAGGGGACAGGAGTCGGAGATGCTGGATCCGCCGGTCCCGGGGGTCGGGCAGCGCCTCCAGCCATCCCCGACGCACCAGACCCTCCGCCGCCCGGGAGACAGCGGATTTTTTCAGCAGCTGAGTCTCGCAGATGTCCCGGGCGGTGTCCAGGGTTTTATCACAGGAGAGCAGGAACATCACCTCTGCCTCGGTGCGGGAGAGGGACCACTCCTGAGCCAGCTCGTCCAGCATCCGGCAGTAGAGGCGGCGGAAGGGCTGGCCGGTCAGGGCGGTCTCCAAGGGGGAGAGCATAGGCACACCTCCGATAGTTCAAAAAGAAACTGTTCTGATGGGAACAGTATAGACCGGGGCGGGGGCGGCAGGGTGAATGGAGTGTAAAAAATATTTGTATAAATTATGAATTCTCCAGGCGGGACTTGCCCTTGAAAAGAGGGGAAAAGTCGGCTACAATTAGGTCCAGTGTGAGAGATCATTATCGTGAGGAAGTGAGACCTGTGTCAGAACACAGTGGATCGGGGGAGCGGACCCTCTATGACCTGGCCCCCGGGGAGAGCGGGATGATCCTGTCGGTGGGCAACCAGTCCGGGGCGGTGAAGCGCCGCCTGGTGGACATGGGGCTGACTCCCGGGACTGTGGTGAAGGTGACCAAGATCGCCCCTCTGGGCGACCCCCTGGAAGTGAGCCTGCGGGGGTATGAGATGTCCCTGCGCCGGGCGGACGCGGCCCAGATCCGGATGGGACAGCCCAGGAGGACGGAGCGGGGCGGGACCGCCCGGGGTGCCATGACCCGGCACGTGACCGACCCGGAGACCGCCCGCCGCCAATTGCGGGACCACGAGCACGAGCTCCAGGAGCACGGGGGGAGCTATGACCCCACTGCCCACGACACCCGGCCCATGCGGGTGGCTTTGGCGGGCAACCCCAACTGCGGCAAGACCACCCTCTTCAACGCCTTGACCGGCTCGAACCAGTATGTGGGCAACTGGCCCGGAGTGACGGTGGAGAAGAAGGAGGGCACCGCCCGTCTGGGCGACAAGACCCTGACCATCGTGGACCTGCCGGGCATCTACTCCCTGTCTCCCTACTCCATGGAGGAGATCGTCGCCCGGGATTTCATCATCGGGGAGGCCCCTGACTGCATCATCGACATCGTGGATGCCACCAACCTGGAGCGCAACCTGTACCTTACCGTCCAGCTGCTGGAGCTGGAGCGGCCCACGGTGCTGGCCCTGAACTTTATGGACGAGGTGGCCAAACGGGGGGACCAGATTGATGTGGAGCGGCTGTCCAAGGAGCTGGGCATCCCAGTGGTCCCCATCACCGCCCGCACCGGGGAGGGGCTGGAGGAACTGCTCCACACCGCCCACCGGCAGATGCACCTGGGCTGCACCGTAGAGCCCGACGACCTGTATGACGCCTTTACCCACGACATCCACCACCGGATGGGGGAGCTGCTCCACGACTACGCCTATGCCGCCGGCCTGCCCGCCCACTGGGCCTCCATCAAGCTGCTGGAGGGGGACGAGCTGGTGGAGCGGGCACTGGCCCTGCCTGAGCCGGTGCAGGAGCAGCTGGACCGGGTGGTGGCGGAATACGAAAGCGCCAGTGACCTGGGTGACCGGGAGACCCTGGTGGCGGACAGCCGCTACCAGTACATCGAGCGGGTGGTAGCCGCCTCAGTGACCAAGGGGCAGAAGCCGGGGGAGCTGACCCTCAGCGAGAAGGTGGACAAGGTGGTGACGGGGAAATATCTGGCCCTGCCCCTGTTCCTGTGCGCCATGCTGGTGATGTTCGTCATCACCTTCGGCCCCTTCGGCTCCTGGCTGTCCAATCTGGTGGCGGCGGGCATCGACACATGCTCCGCCGCGCTGGAGGAGACTCTGCTGGGGGCGGGGGTGTCCCAGGTACTGGTGAGCCTGATCTGTGAGGGCATCATTGCCGGCGTGGGGGGCGTGCTCTCCTTCCTGCCCCAGATCGCTCTGCTGTTCTTCTTCCTGTCCTTTCTGGAGGACATCGGCTATATGTCCCGGGCGGCCTTCATCATGGACCGCCTGCTGCGGCGCTTCGGCCTGAGCGGGAAGGCGTTCATTCCCATGCTCATGGGCTTCGGCTGCTCGGTGCCCGCCATCATGGGTGCCCGGACCATGGAGAACGAGAAGGACCGGCGGATGACCATCCTGCTGGTGCCCTTTATGAGCTGCTCCGCCAAGCTGCCGGTGTACGGGCTGCTCTCCTCGGCTTTCTTTGGACCCTGGGCCGGGCTGGTGGTCTTCGGCCTGTATGTCATCGGCATGGCGGCGGGCATCCTGTCCGGCCTGCTGTTCAAGCATACCCTCTTCGCCGGGGAGCCCGCCCCCTTTGTGCTGGAGCTGCCCCCTTACCGCCTGCCCTCCCTGCACAACATGCTCACCCATGTGTGGCAGAAGGTGAAGGGCTTCCTCATCAAGGCGGGCACCCTGATCCTGCTGATGAGCATCCTGCTCTGGCTGCTCCAGTCCTTTGACTTCTCCCTGCATATGGTGGAGAACGAGGCGGACAGCATGCTGGGTGCCCTGGGCAGCGTCATCGCCCCCATTTTCAAGCCCCTGGGCTTCGGCTTCTGGCAGGCGGCGGTGGCTCTGCTCACCGGCCTGATCGCCAAGGAGATGGTGGTCAGCTCCCTGTCCATGTTCTACGCTTTCCCGCTCACTGCCACCGGCGCCCAGGTGGCGGCGGCCATGACGGGGTTCACCCCCCTGTCTGCCTTCTCTATGCTGGTGTTCATCCTGCTGTACGTCCCCTGCGTGGCGGCGGTGTCTACGCTGGCCAAGGAGATGAACAGCACGAAGTGGACCCTGTTTTCCATCGGGTGGCAGCTGGGGGTGGCCTATGTAGCCTCTCTGCTGGTCTACCAGGTGGGGAGCCTGTTCCTATAATTGCTCAAGGAGAAGATGCCCATGATACGACTGATCGCGCTGGACCTGGACGGGACCCTGCTGGACCCGGCGGGCCGGATCACCCAGGCGTCCAAGGATGCCATCGCCCGGGCCCGGGCGGCGGGGGTGCGGGTGGTGCTGAATACGGGACGCCCGATCCAGGAGGCGGTTTGGTTCGCCAGGGAGGCGGGCTGCGATGCGCTGCTCTCCTGCCTGGGGGGCGCCGCCGTGGTGGACGGTGTCCGGGGGGAGACCCTGCGCCGCTGGGACATGCCGGAGGAGTCGGGCCGCCGGGCGCTGGAGCTGTGCCTGGGCCGGGAGATCGAGCTGATGATCTTTGCCGGGGAGGAGATCGTGGTGGACCCCTTTTCCAAGGAATCCCTTTCCCGGACCTACCCCTTCCCCATCTTCCACTCCGCCGCCGTGGTGGCGGAGGACCCGCGGGCCTATCTGGAGGAGAGGGGGCTGCCGCTGACCAAGGTGCACGGGGACTGGAACCAGGCCCGCTACCCCCTGGAGGAGCTGGGCGCGCTGCCCGGGGTGCAGCTGACTGCCTCCAATGACCACGACTTTGAGCTGGTGCCCGACCGGGTGGACAAGGGGCGGGCCATGGCCCTGATCGCGCTGCTGTACGGCGTCCCCCTGGGGGAGACCGCCGCCGTGGGGGACAGCGACAACGACCTGTCTATGCTCCGGGCGGCGGGGCTGCCCATCGCCATGGGCAATGCCCCGGCAGCGGTGCGGGAGGCGGCCCGGCGGACCGCCCCCTCCAACCAGGAGGAGGGAGTAGCCTGGGCCATCTCCCGCTGTCTGGAGGAAAATGAGTGGGAAAGGGGAGAAAAGGGATGAATTTTGATGAATTGATCCAAAAAGAAGAGAAGGCCCTGCTCCGGGATCTGAGAGAGCTGGTCCGCATCCCCAGCGTCTCGGTCCCCGGGACGGGGCGGGCCCCCTATGGGGCGGAGTGCCGGCGGGCGCTGGACTGGTTCCTGTCCAGGGCGTCGGAGATGGGCTTCCAGACCCGGGACGTGGACGGCCACTGCGGCTGGTGTGAGTACGGGGAGGGGGAGGAGATGGTGGCTGTCCTGTGCCATCTGGATGTGGTCCCCGCCGGAGACGGGTGGCACTACCCCCCCTATGACTGTACCTGGGCGGGGGGGCGGATCTACGGCCGGGGGGTCATCGACGACAAAGGGCCCGCGGCGGCGGCCCTGTACGCCCTGAAAGCGGTGCGGGACAGCGGCGCCCCCCTGCATCGCCGGGTGCGCCTGCTGGTGGGGTGCAACGAGGAGAAGGGCTCCTCCTGCATCCGCCACTATGTGGAGGCCGGCGGAGAGATCCCGGTGATGGGCTTCACCCCGGACGGCATGTACCCCATTATCAACGGGGAGAAGGGGATCGCCGTGGTGGACTTCCGTCGGGCACTGGCCCCGTCCCCCCGGTCCATCCGCTGCATTTCCGGGGGGACCGCTCACAATGTGGTGCCTGACCGGGCCCGGGCGGAGCTGAATTGGCCGGAGGAGGAGCGGTCCGCCGCCTGCGCCCTGACGCTGGACGGCGTCCGGGTGACAGAGACAGCGGAGGGACTGCTGGTGGAGGCGGAGGGCCAGAGCGCCCACGGCTCCACCCCGGAGAAGGGGGTCAACGCCATCGGCCGCCTGCTGCTGGCCCTGAAGGAGCTGGGGCTGGATGGGGACTCGGGCCAGGCTGCCGCCTTCCTGGCGGATGTCCTGGGAGAGGAGACCCGGGGCGAGGGGCTGGGCATTGCCATGTCTGACCAGATCTCCGGGGCGCTGACGGTGAACCTGGGCATCATCCGGGGCGGCGGGGAGGAGCTGTCCCTCACCCTGGACCTGCGCTGGCCCGTCACCGCCCGGTATGAGGACTTTGCCGACAGGCTCATGGGGGCCATGGAGCGGGGCGGTTTTGCCGGGGAGCGCACCGAGGGGCAGGACAGCATCTACATGCCCCCGGAGAGCCCGCTGGTCCAGGCGCTGTCCAAGGTGTACCGGGAGCAGACCGGGCAGGAGGCGGAGCTGCTCTCCATCGGGGGCGGCACCTACGCCAAGGCATGTCCCAACCTGGTGGCCTTCGGGCCCCTGTTCCCCGGACAGGAGATGACGGAGCACCAGCCGGACGAATATATGGAAGCGGACACCCTGCTGAAAAACGCCCAGATGATGGCGGCCGCTATTTGGGAACTGGCCAGATAGTACAGAGCACCCCCCGGAGCCAAGGCTCCGGGGGGTGCTCTGCTTCCAGGGAAAAGCCTAGATTCCGGTCACGGCTGCCTGGGCTTAGGGGCGGATCTGGACAGGGTCTCCAGCACCAGCATCAGCTGCTGCCGCTGCTCCTCTGGAAAGGCACGGTACAGGGTGAGGAGCCTGACCTCATCGGCGGGGAGCTCCTGAGCGGAGACGGGCAGGTGGAGCAGCCGGTCCGCCGACACCCGGTAGAGCCGCAGCAGGGTGGTCAGGGTCTGAAGGTCCGGCTCCGCGATGTTGTTCTCATAGCCGGAGAGCGTTTTGTTGTTGATGCCGGTGAGGTTCATCACCTGGGTCTGGGTCAAGCCCCTGCGCTCCCGCGCCAGCCGCAGGGCGTATCCGAGTTCTTCCATAGCTCTGACGCTCCTTTTGCCCCTATTTTAATACAGAACAGGACGATCCCTCTGGTTATTCTTAGTAAAAAAGAAAATATTATTGACTTCTTAAAAAATAGGAATTAAAATGAAAAGGCTTATCCAGTGGACAAAATGTGGGCCAGCCACAGATTTTGCTTGACCTTCCCCCTGGGGGAAGGTGTAGAGTCAGGACTCGGGCAGATGCAGCGGAGGAGCCGGTTTAAGAAAATTTTAATTTTTCTTATGTACTGTACTTAAAGATTCTCTGATATGGTAAAAAAGAAAAGCATATGGGGCCTCTGACAGAGACTGGGGCGGGGGGACGGAATATCCGTCCGCTGCAGCCCGTACGGCGGAGAAGGATTGTGAACATTTTTTGAAACCTGGAGGGGGGCGATTGACAGAAAAATGAAGGGGGACTATACTGTGTGACAACTTGTCATGTGAGGAGGCGGGACGGGAATGCCCAGCAAGACCTTCTTCCACCTGCCCGCGGAGAAGCGGGAGCGGCTGCTGTTGGCCGCTGAGGAGGAGTTTGCCCGTGTGCCCTATGCTGAGGCGTCTATCAATCGGATGATCCGGGCAGCGGGGATTCCCCGAGGCAGCTTTTACATGTACTTTCGTGACAAGGAGGAGCTGTTCCACTACCTCCTGAAGCGGTATCAGGACGGGCTGCTCCAGCGGCTGGAGCGGGTGCTGGAGGAGCAGGGAGGCGATCTGCTCGGGGCGCTGCCCGCCCTGTTCGATGATCTGCGGGCCCAGCGGAAGCACTGGGCCGGGCTGGCCAGGATGCTCAGCCGGAACTCGGACATGCGCCTGGGCCTGCGGCTGAGCCCGCTGGATCGGCCGGACCTGGGGGAGTGGCTGGAGCGGCGGGTGGACCGGGCCAGGCTGGACCTGCGGGGGGAAGAGGACTTGATGGACATCTTCCGGATCCTGATATACATCTCGGCCACTGCCATGACACAGGCGATCTTTGAAGAGGACAGCGGTCCGGCCCGGGCGCGGCTGTGCGCCCAGCTGGACATTTTGAGACGGGGGACAGCAGCCCCGTCCGCGACCAAGACATAAAGGAGATTCAAGGTATGGAAGCAACACAGGTAAAAACGGAAGAGG
>ENA-UPXC01004365-UPXC01004365.1-human-gut-metagenome-genome-assembly--contig:-NODE-4365-length-13006-cov-4.646918_pt1 | contig 13006 bp, 8 predicted proteins | sample MGYA00250047_ERZ773371 | MGnify/ENA primary metagenome ERZ773371 (study PRJEB29103, sample SAMN06111975) | human gut metagenome | biome: human gut; feature: ankylosing spondylitis patient; material... | reverse complement strand
GGGTGGTTTGCTGGTTTTCCAATTGATATTGTTGCTGGGGTTATTAATGCAATATGTATGTTCTATACTTTGTATAAACGACGTTTATTTAGGCTTAATCTTTTAGTTTCACGACGTAGCAGTTATGTAATAGCTGGAATGTTGTCAATTATTTTATTTGCTAATTTAGTTGGTACATTTCAAAATATTTTATTTGAACATTTTGGTTTGATTACTAAAAATTATTATGTATTAGTAATTGCAGTAGCTTTTACGATTGTAACTGCGATAATTTATACAATGTTAAAAAAATTTATTGATGCAATTTTTATAAAAGAAGAAATTCAGCAATCAGATAGTTTAAAAGAGTTTTCTAACTATGTTTCAAAAACTTTGCAAGTAAATGAAATTGTCGGGGCAATGGGTGAAATAATTTTGAAATGTGTCGAAACCAAACAAGTGTATATTTGTCTTTTAGATGACAATGGTGATTATTCAATTGAGTACAGCAGTTCACCATTAAGAAAAAATAACTATATTATTAATCATGAAAATCCTGTGGTGATTAAATTAATGAATAACGATGATATGATATTTTATAGTGAATTTAGACATTCAATAAATTATCGTTCAATGTGGGACAGTGAGAAACAATTATTTGAAAATCTAAATATTGAAGGAATTATCCCAGTTAAACAAGAGCAATTAATTGGGATGATCCTGCTGGCTCCCAAACCACGGCGCTCGGGGTATAGTTATGGAGAAATTAGTTTCTTGTCTTCAGTTGCTTCAATTAGTGCCATTGCTTTAATTAATTCAAAAATGTATGAGACAGTTTATAATGAAGCACGTAGTGATGAATTAACTGGACTGTTGAATCGTAAATATTTTTATGAGGCTTTGAATAATGAATATGAAAAATTGGGAGAACGCCAATTATCATTGATTTTAGTAAGTGTAGATGATGTTCGGCTTTATAATCAATTGTATGGTAATAAAGAAGGAGATATTGTCTTAATTAATGTAGCACGAATTATGGATGATTATGTAAATACACAAGGTTATACAGCACGTTTAGGGGGAAAGGAATTTGGGATTATTTTACCAAATTATGGACCTTTAGAAGCAAAAGATCTGGCCGAAAACATTCGCGAGCAAATAATGAATATGAATAAACGAGATAGTGACTATACTTTAAAAGTAGTTACTGCAAGCTTTGGTATTAGTTCTATTCCGGTATCTGCCAATACAATTAAGCAATTATTAGATTATGCAGATCAAGCGCTATATCAGTCAAAGCGACATGGTAAAAATCGTGTATCAGTTTATAATGCAGGAGTGGTTGAAAGTACAAGTGGTGTGACGATTGTTGATGCACATCGAGAAAAACAGAATATTTACTTAGAGTATGCGCCGACAATTTATGCATTGACAGCTGCAATTGATGCAAAAGACCATTATACTTTTACCCATTCTGAAAATGTTGCTTATTATGCTACAAAATTAGCAATCGGATGTGGATATGATAGTGAATTAGTCGAGATTATTAATGAAGCTGCACTTCTTCATGATATTGGTAAAATTGGGATTTCAGAAAATATTTTAAAGAAAACTTCTAAATTAAGTGATGAAGAATACCAAATTATGCAATCGCATGTGGAAGCTTCAGTTAATATTATTCGACATTTACCTTCATTGGACTACGTTATTCCAATTGTCTTAACACATCACGAACGTTATGATGGGCGTGGATATCCAAGAAGAATTTCTGGTGAAGATATCCCGGCCGGAGGAAGAATTATGGCAATAGCGGATTCTTTTGATGCAATGACTTCAAGAAGGAGTTATAAAGAACCATATTCATTAGAGTATGCTCTTAATGAATTAAAGCGTAATCGGGGATTGCAATTTGATCCCGATTTAGTTGATAAGTTTATTGAACTGATAAATTCTGGTATAATTGAAGTAAGAGGTAATCAAAATAATGAGTAAGGAGGAAAAATAATGTCATTAGACCAAATTATTAAGCAGCGCCGAAGTATTAGAAAATATAAAAAGAAGCCTGTTTCTAACGAGCAGATACAATTGCTTATTCAAGCAGCAGTCGAAGCACCATCTTGGAAAAATAGTCAAACAGCTCGATATCATGTTATTACATCACAACCTTTATTGAATGAGTTTAAAGAGAGATGTTTACCGGAGTTTAATCAAGAAAATTGTAAAGATGCACCGGTTTTAATAGTAACATCTTTCATTCCAAATCGCTCAGGATTTGAACGTGATGGAACGCCTAGTAACGAACTGGCAAATGGCTGGGGCTGTTATGATCTTGGACTTCACAATCAAAATATTCTTTTAAAAGCGACAGAATTAGGATTAGGATCATTGGTCATGGGGATTCGCGATATTGATAAAATCAAGGGATTGTTAGATATTTCTAAAGAAGAAATAATTGTTTCAGTTATTGCTATAGGTATTAGTGATATTGAGCCAGAACGGCCTAAACGTAAAACGGTTGAGGATATTACAAGATTTTATTAACTATTACTTTTGTAATAGTTTTTTTGTGCATTTCTTTTGCATAAAATTTTATTTTGGGCTATACTATATCCGTACCCCCTAGGAGGGGGGAGGAGGTCTTATGAAACGTAAATATAGTGTAAAAGGGATGACTTGTTCAGCTTGTGAAAATCATGTTCATAATAGTGTTTGTAAATTACCGGGAGTTGAACATGTTGAGGTGAATTTATTAACAAATTCAATGAATGTTGAATTTGATGAAACAAAAGTTGATGATAGCATGATTATTAAAGCCGTAAAAGATGGTGGATATCAGGCGAGTAGTTATGATGATGCATTAGTTGATAATGACGACTTAAGTAATTTGAAAAGGAAATTAATTTATTGTTTCATCGCACTTGGATTACTGATGTATGTATCAATGTCATCAATGCTCAGTTATCCAATCCCTAATATTATTAGGGATAATGTTTATTTTAATATCATATTACAAATAATCTTTTTGATTCCAATTTTGATTTTGAAAAAAGATTACTTTGTTAATGGTTTTAAGAATTTGATCCATTTTGATCCAACTATGGATTCGTTGATTGCACTTGGTGCGGGAGCTGCTATTGTCTATAGTATTTATTCAGTTGTTTTAGCTTTAAGCGGATCTTTAATGGAGATGCATTTAGTCCATAATGTTTATTTTGAATCTGCTGGTATGATTGTTACATTGATTAGTTTTGGGAAATATCTTGAGGCTAAATCAAAGAAGAAAACAACTGATGCGATTGGGAAGTTATTAGAATTGGCTCCTGATGTCGCTTGTCGTTTTAATGATGGCAAAGAAGAAATTGTTAAAATTTCCGAATTAAAAATTGATGACCTGGTTCTAGTAAGGGCAAATGAAACAGTGCCAGTCGATGGTAAGATAGTACAAGGATTTAGTTCTATTGATGAATCAATGATTACTGGTGAAAGTCTTCCGATTGAAAAAGAAGTAAGTAGTTTAGTGATTGGGGGAACAAATAATCTCCAAGGTACTTTTATATATACTGTAACAAGAACGGTTGAGGATAGTACATTAGCCAAAATTATTGAATTGGTTGAAGAAGCATCTAGTTCCAAAGCACCAATGACTAGAACTATTGATAAGGTTGTTAAATATTTTGTTCCTACAGTAATCGTAATAGCCCTAATCACTTTTGTAGGATGGTTGATAATGGGAGAAGATTTGAATTTTGCTATTACTAGCGCAATTGCGGTATTAGTTATTTCTTGTCCATGTGCTCTTGGTTTGGCAACTCCAGTAGCAATCATGGTGTCAACAGGAGTTGGAGCAACTAATGGGATCCTAATCAAAAGTGCAGAAGTATTAGAAAATGAAAATAATATTGACGTAGTTGTTTTTGATAAAACAGGGACTCTAACTAAAGGAATGGCTCAAGTTAGTGATATTTATAGTCACAAATTAGAATTAGCACAAGTAATTGCGATCATTGCATCGCTAGAAAAGGGTTCTAGTCATGTTTTAGCGAATGCTTTTATTCAAAAAGCTGCTGAGATGAATTTAGAATTAAAAGAGATTACTGATTTTGAATCATTAAGTGGTTTGGGAATTAGAGGAACAATTGATAATGTTGAATATGCAGTTGGTAATTTAAGGATGATGAAAGAGAGTGGAATTGATTTAAGTCGATATCAAGAAAAAATTGATTTATATTTAATTCAAGGTAAAACATTAGTATTTTTAGCTCATGATCAAGAGCTGATAGGGTTGGTGAGTATTTTTGATGATATCAAAGATACAAGTCGTCAAGCAATTCAGCGTTTAAAAGAAATGAAAATTAAAACAGTTATGCTAACTGGTGATCTAAAAGGTACTGCAAATGCTATTAATAAACAATTAGGTTTAGATGAGGTAATTGCTGAAGTCTTGCCACAAGATAAAGAAAATGTAATCCAACAATTGCAAGCACAGGGCAATAGTGTTTTAATGGTCGGTGATGGAATCAATGATGCTCCTGCGCTAGTTCGTAGTGATGTGGGTGTTGCTATCGGTAAAGGAAATGATATTGCGATAGATGCAGCCGATGTTATCTTGATGAAAGATGATATTCGTGATATAGTGGCATCGATTGAATTATCAAAAAGAACAATTATTAATATTAAAGAAAATTTATTTTGGGCATTTATTTATAATGTGATAGGGATTCCAATTGCAGCCGGTATTTTCTATTATAGTTTTGGATTAAGATTAGATGCCATGGTTGGTTCTTTATGCATGTCATTATCATCAGTTTGTGTTGTTACTAATGCGTTACGATTAAAACGCTTTAAACCATACTATCAAAAGGAGAATAAGAAGATGAAAAAGGAAATTGTAATTGAAGGAATGATGTGTCAACATTGTAAAAAACATGTTGAAGAAGCTTTAAATGGCTTAGCAGACACAACTGCTGCAGTTGATTTAGAAAATAATCTTGCTCGTGTTGAAACAGTTCAAGATGATAGTATTTTGAAAAATGCTATTGAAAAAGCTGGTTATAAAGTGGTAGGAATTAAAAATGTCTAATGAAAAAGTCTTATTACGTTTAAAGACAGCGCGAGGACAAATTGATGCAGTTATTAAGATGATTGAAGATGAGCGTTACTGTATTGATATTTCGAATCAGTTATTAGCTATTCAATCACTAATTAAAAATGCTAATAATGAGGTATTATCTAATCATCTCAACCATTGTGTTAAAAATGCGATTAATGAGCATGATGCAGATCAGAAAATAGACGAAGTAATCAAATTATTAACTAAATTATAAAAAATCAGTTATTGAACTGATTTAGTAGTTAAATGATGTAATTTTTTGATAAGTATTGTTTTCAAGAAGATCTACTGTTGTTTGAACGATGATTAAGCGCTTATTCTTAACAAAAGCAATGCAATTATAAATTGAATCATTTGAAAGCAGATAACCATTGGTTATTTGCTTTTTATTTTTAAAGTTAACACTGTTTAAATAATCGTTCAAAGCATTTTTAGCTTTTTTTTCTGAATTATAGTAATAATAATTAACAATCAAAGCATCATTATCATTTTCTTCATTATAACTTATTGCCTCTTTGATCATTAAACTGCTGCTTTTATTAAAAGTATTATATTCATCATTGTTACTAGATAGACCAAGTGCTGATAATGTAATGATCCTATCATTAAGCGGGAGTGTCTCACGCCCGATAAAATCGATTGAAAATCCAGCAATAATTAAAACAATTGAAACAATTAGTAACCAATTTGACATAATAAATGGATATTTGCTAATTTTATTATTTGCTTTTTTATTACTTAAAGTTAGTTTGATCTTTTCAGTAGTGAGATGATGATTGAAGAAACGGATTAGTAATGCTGGGCAAAATAATAAGGGAATATAATGTAAAATTATTGACCCGTTCGTGATAAATTCCATTGGGTTTTGATTAGCAAAAACACTTGGAATCAGTAAAAAAGAAAGCAGCATAGCGACAAAAATAAAAATAATATTGGAGATGGTCTTATTGCGTTTAAAATAAGTTAGCAGCAGTGCTTGATCTGTACCCTTAATATTGGCTGCTTGAGCGGCTTTAAAAACATATATCTTTCGTGATTTACCAATAAATTCATAACCGTGGTTTACATAATTTAATAACCACTGATCACGCTGTTCACGATTGTTTTTAGAAGATTTTTTTTGAGGTACAAAAATATCTGCTTTATAATAGAAACGTTGCTCATCTTTTTTAAAAACTGTAAACATATCAACGCTTTTGCAATTATAGCCTGACTTTGATAAATTATTTAGCATATCTTCAAATTGTTTATACTCACTAGTATCATAATTAGTTAATCTTAATTTCATAATCGACTCCTTATAAATATATTATTAGATTATCATTTTTTATCCAAACAATAAAGAAAAACCGTGTAAAACACGGTTTACTTTGAAAACGCTGATTCTGGTTCTTCGTTAAGATAGGCTGATTCATCTAATAAATACGATTCAGAAATATTTTGACAATGATCGCCCATTCGTTCGAGATTAGCAAGAATATCGACGTAAGTTGAATTAACTAGTGCTGAATTTTCAATTTTACGACCAACTCGTTTGATATGACGCTGTTTAGCTTTTTTGTTGAAGTAATCTAAATCTGCTTCTTTGTCGTCAACATAAACAATATCATCCAAATCATGAGTATCAAAGGCTTTAACTGCGTGATTTAACATATCAATGACCATATCCATCATCGCTTCTAGATCTTCACGAGCTTCTGGTGAAAAATCTTCTTTTTCATCATAGATTGCTTCATAATATTTAACAATGTTAATACATAAATCACCAATTCTTTCAAAATCTTTAATAGTTTTCATATTTGCTAAATAGTCATTAGAATCATGGTCATTTAGAGTTTCATGCGAAATCAAAACTAAGTACTCAGTAATTTTACTGTCTAGTGTATTAATAGCATTTTCCATTTCATAAACACCATCTTTAGCTAATGGGTTTTTAGTTTCAAAATAAGCTCTAATTCCTTCAACTGCTTCAATTGTAATATGACCCATCTCGATTATCTTGTTTTTAGCAATAGCTAAAGCATGACTCGGGAATAACTGAACAACATTTTGATCTAATTCGCTTAAATCCATATTTATTTCTTTTTTACTGCTCGGTAAGATTTTTTTGATAAGTTTTACGATTGCTGGTATTAAAGGAAAAAAGAATGCCGTAGTTACAACGTTAAAGATTCCATGAGCTACTGATAATTGTAGCTCAGGTAAAATATTTAATGCTCCAGCAAGCCATTCTATCAAGAGCGTGAATGGCGATAAGACGATCATAAATAATAGTGATCCAACCACATTGAATAATACATGGAAGAAAGCAGCACGTTTAGCTGGTACTGTTCCACCAAATGAAGCTAATACGGCAGTAATCGTTGTACCGATGTTACTTCCAAAAAGGAATGGTAAAGCGATAGATAAACCGATTGCTCCAGCACCGTACATCTGTTGAGCAATTGCAATTACCGCTGCTGAAGATTGAACTGCTGTTGTTAATAATGTTCCACCCAATAATCCTAACCATGGATTTTGTGATAGATAATTCGCTACTTGTGTAAATTCTGGGACTTTTGAAATATTTGCTAAATTATCTCCCATTAACTCTAAACCATAGAATAAACATCCAAATCCAAAGATGATTTGTCCCATATATTTTGTTTTTTTGTTTTTTGAAAACATTAAAAAAGCTGCCCCAAGGATAATAAAGTATACTGCATATTGAGATACTTTTAACCCTACAAATACGGACGTAATAACTGTTCCGATGTTGGCACCCATAATTATTCCAATTGATTGTTCGAGGGTCATCAAACCAGAACGAATTAAACCAATTGCTAATGCTGTTGTTCCTGAACTTGACTGAATCAAACAAGTTACAAATGCACCTATTACTATACCTTTGAATGGACTAGAAGTATACTTATCGATGATATCTTTCATTTTATCACCTGAGTATCCTTTTAAACCATCGCCCATGTACTCAATTCCAAATAAAAACAATCCTAAACCTGCAAGTATCATCGGCCAATCAATGTCCGCTAACGTCATAAAATCACACTCCTATACACAAACATAATATAGAAATGTTAAGTAATTGTAAATTATTTGTAAAATAAATTAACACAATCTTAACATTTGGATAAAATACTTAAAATTATTGGATAAATATGTTATTATATGGTGAAATAAAGAGTATAGAAGGAGGTTGAATAATGAGTGAGAGATCTAAAAAATTTTTATCGTATTACCGTCCATATTTAAAATTATTTTTAGCAGATATGTTTTGTGCAATGATTGCTGCAGGAATTACATTGGTTTTTCCAATGATTATTCGCTACATTACAGGAACAGTTTTAATAGCTGATAATTTTGAAATGGGCATCATATATAAATTAGGGATTTTTATGGTAGTTTTAGTTATTGTTGAGTATTTATGTAACTATTTTGTGGCATATCAAGGTCATGTGATGGGGGTTTATATGGAGCGTGATCTGCGTAATGAATTATTTCAACATTATCAAAAATTATCATTTAGTTTTTATGATGAACAAAAAACGGGGCAATTAATGTCACGTTTAACAAACGATTTGTTTTCATTAACTGAACTTTATCATCATGGTCCTGAAGACATTGTTATTTCATTTATTAAATTTTTTGGTGCATTTATTATTTTAGCAACAATTAATCTTAAATTAACTTTAATTGTTTTTGCTTTTATTCCAGTGATGGGTGCATTTATTTATTATTACAATCGTAAAATGAAAAGAGCATTTAAGCGAAATAAACAAAGAGTAGGGGATATTAATGCACGAATTGAAGATAATTTATCGGGAATTCGTGTGGTAAAAAGTTTTGGGAATGAAAGTCATGAAATTATTAAGTTTCATGATGAAAATAGTCGTTATGTAAGCAGTAAGAAAAATAGTTATTTTTATATGGGAAAATTTCATTCAGGATTAGGTGCTTTTACTAGTATGGTGACTGTAGCAGCGGTTTTCTTTGGGGCTATTTTTATTTCTAATGATGGATTAAATACAGCTGATTTAATTGCATTCTTGCTTTATATTAATAATCTTATTGATCCAGTTAAAAAGTTTATTAATTTTACTGAGCAATTTCAAGATGGGATTACTGGGTTTGAAAGATTCATGGAAATATTGGAAATTGAACCTGATATTAAGGATAAAAAAGATGCTCATAATTTATTAGATGTTAAAGGAGCCATTGAGTATCGGCATGTCGGGTTTAGATACAATCAAAAAAGTGATTATGTGTTAAAAGACATTGATTTAAAAGTTGCTCCTGGTGAGTATATTGCTTTAGTTGGTTCTTCAGGGGCAGGAAAAACAACCATTTGCTCATTACTGCCACGTTTTTATGAAGTTAGTGAGGGTGATATTTTTATTGACGGACAAAATATTAAAGATATTAAATTAAATTCATTACGTCAAAATATCGGGATTGTCCAACAGGATGTTTATTTATTCGCTGGAACAATTTTAGATAATATTCGTTATGGTCGCTTTGACGCAACAGATGAAGAAGTCATTGAGGCTGCTAAAAAAGCAAATGCTCATGATTTTATAATGGAATTACCAGATGGCTATGATACTGATTGTGGTCAGCGTGGAGTGAAACTATCTGGTGGGCAAAAACAGCGATTAAGTATAGCTCGGGTTTTTTTAAAGAATCCTCCAATTTTAATTTTTGATGAGGCGACAAGTGCATTGGATAATGAAAGTGAACATATTGTTCAGCAATCATTAGAATCACTGGCCAAAAATCGAACAACGTTAGTTATTGCCCATCGTTTATCAACGATAAAAAATGCTAAACGCATTTGTGTATTATCTACAAAAGGAATTGAAGAAGAAGGAACACATGATGAATTATTGGCAAAAAATGGCCAATATGCAACCTTTTATAAAATGCAGTTTAATAAATAGAAGTAGAAGAACTGAAATGAACTCAGTTATTTGGGTCTCCAAATGAAGAATAGTTTATTTCAGAACTTCTATTTTTTTATAACAATTTAAAGATCAGTATAAATAGTTAAAACAAGATTGTGATAATCTTTTTTATATCATTATTGTTGTGTTAAAAAGCTGAGAAGAGTAAACTGTATCTATACGATTAAAGGAGAAATAGGATGGAATTATATAAAATAATTGCCCCTAATAATTGGAAAAGATCAATGTATTGTCAGTTTTTTTTGAGATAGTAGTGAACAATGTTTTTGTCTGAACTTAGAAGTAGATACTGCGAATTTAAAAAAGAATTTGAGAGCAAAATTATTCATTCACAATGGTTTTGACCTATGCAGTAAGTAAATATGCAAGTGAGATAGAGGCATGCAGGTACTGATTTTTTGACGGTCAAATCGTTCTATATGATCAAATCGACACAGCCCTTACATATTTAGAGCTAGAGATTGGATTATTTGAAGTAGTCATAGTTGCAATACAGCCAAAGATAGAAGACTATATCCAGTTGGCTACAAAAATGGCAAAAGAACAAACTGAATATTTACTGATTCACTAGGAAATAATGTATTTTAATTTTCATTACAGTCTAGGATACCATATTAACATATATTACACACTAACTTTGGTAAGAAGGATAATGAGACTCTCTTATTCGACTAGAGAAAATATTTCTAATATGATGATGAAATACTTTTACCATTTTTAATTCAAACACATCATCCAGCACAATCTCTTCAATGCTGATCTCCTGAAAACTGCCATCCCGCAGCACCTTTACCACAGGCTCTGACATTAAGGATAATTTATCAATAATCCGCTTTGAACGTACTTCCTGAACCACTCCGATTAAAAAATTCCAGAATACCACTCCAAGAAACAGCATATTCTTATAGGAATGAACCAGAATCAGGCAGATCGCCAGAGCTATATTGATAAAATTAAACAGAGTAAAGATATTAGAAGATATAATCTGTCCAATACTCTTTGTCTTCACGGAAAAATTCCCATTTACAAGTCCCTCTTCTTTCCGCTTATGCACTTCCTTTGCTGTCAGACCCCATATTTCCTTCTCTTCTGCATCCATAGTTTTATTCTCCCGGTATTTATAATATTCTAAACACATATTTATATATGCAATGACACAATCACTAAGAAGGTACTATGAGGCGGTCGGTACTTAATGCGGTCTTTTCGCATTTTAGTACCGCTACCAGCCGAATGTAGCGAGAGCGTGCCTTCGTGTTATTGTTTCTTTGCATATACCTTTTATGTGTTATATAATGTTCTATGAATAGTTTACTTTCATTATCTCTTTTCGTCAATATTTATTTCCTATTTCTATTGTTTCACACGAATTCTGTACCAGAATAAACTATAGTAATCCCTAAAATATGTTGGTTTTTTATGAATCAGGAATATCGCAGAATCGTGCAGACAGCTGCCATGTATGCACGTTCCCACAAACCTCCCCCTATGCACCGGCTGCCATGCACCGCTATCGTAGATACCGGCATATTTCCCCATATGGATCTTGCAGGCAGTATCACCGGTTTTTATGATCCGGTCGGTCACCGTTCCTCTGCCTATGATGATAACGGACACGGAACACATATCGCAGGTATCATATCCGGAAACGGCCAGTCCCTGGATGGCAGATATACAGGTATCTTTCCCGGCAGTCCCATTTTCTGTGTAAAAGCTTTAAACGAAAATGGAAATGGGAAAATTACGGATTTTATTGAGGGGATTGAATTTCTTATCAAAAACAGGACGAAATATCACATCCGCATCATTAACATTTCCCTTGGTGCTGAATACGATAATTCCCCGGAACAGAAATCTCTGTTAGATTGCGTGGAACATGCCTGGGATCTGGGTCTTATCGTCTGTGCCGCCGCCGGAAACAACGGACCGAAACAGGGCAGAATTACTATTCCCGGTATAAGCAGGAAGATTATCACAATCGGAACTTATGATGACTACATTCCGGTACAAAATGAATCTTCCGGCAAACACCTCGTTAATTATTCCGGCCGCGGGCCGACTCCTGAATGTATCTTAAAGCCGGATATTCTCTGTCCGGGTTCAAATATCATGAGTCTGAATAACCACCCCCGGAGTTACCGCATAAAGAGCGGCACTTCGATGTCAACTCCGATGATAGCCGCAGTCATCAGCCTTGTGCTTTCGATTTTTCCGGATCTTACACCGAAGGAAATCAAAAAAGCGGTAAAACTTTCCCATGACAGCCAGAATCTGCACTTTGACAGCCGGCACTTTTTCCGGTATTTTAATTAATGCCAGCAAAAAAGCTTTTGCCCCACAGATTTCTCCATGCTGCAAAAGCTTTTTTTTACGCAAATTCTTTTCGCAATCTTTTAATAATCTTTTTCTCCAGTCGGGATATATAGGACTGTGAGATTCCAAGCAAATCCGCAACTTCTTTTTGTGTCATCTCCATTCCATCCTCACGGTTAATGCCGTATCTTAGTTCCACAATCAGTTTTTCTCTTTTTGACAGCTTTCCGATCGCCTTATTTAACATCTTAATCTCTGCCTCATCTTCAAGATTCTTATATACAATATCTTCATCTGTTCCCAGTATGTCTGAAAGTAACAATTCATTTCCATCCCAGTCCACATTCAGCGGTTCATCGATGGAAACTTCCATTTTTGTCTTATTATTCCGCCGCAGATACATCAGAATTTCATTTTCAATACAACGTGACGCATACGTTGCCAGTTTGATCTTTTTGGTCGGATTAAACGTATTGATCGCCTTGATCAGACCGATCGTTCCGATGGAGATCAGATCTTCCACCCCGACGCCGGTATTGTCAAATTTTTTCGCTATGTATACAACCAGCCGGAGATTATGTTCGATCAAAATCTTTTTTGCTTCCTGATCATATTCTGTACCTATCTGCCGGATCACGTCCGCTTC
>ENA-UPXC01004363-UPXC01004363.1-human-gut-metagenome-genome-assembly--contig:-NODE-4363-length-13007-cov-10.558082_pt1 | contig 13007 bp, 8 predicted proteins | sample MGYA00250047_ERZ773371 | MGnify/ENA primary metagenome ERZ773371 (study PRJEB29103, sample SAMN06111975) | human gut metagenome | biome: human gut; feature: ankylosing spondylitis patient; material... | reverse complement strand
ATTCCGAACAGAGAAGTTAAGCCTCGTCACGCCGATGGTACTGCGTAACAGTGGGAGAGTAGGTAGCCGCCGTTTTTAAGAAGCCCCTTGATTCATTTTGAGTCAAGGGGCTTTCTGTTTTTTTATCACTTCTGAATTAGGGCCTTCTCTAAGGCCGGATAAAAGATAACCTCTTCTCTTCTTCTGCAAATAAAATAGCTGTATTTACTAATGCTAGATGTGAATATGCCTGCGGGAAGTTGCCCAACTGTTCTTTGGTTTCGAAATCAATATCTTCACTAAACAATCCGAGGTGATTGGAATATTTCAGAACTTCGTCAAACAGGCAGCGTGCTTCTTCTTTATGGCCGGTTACAAACAATGCCCGTATAAGCCAGAATGTACAAATCGTAAAAGCAGAAGTAGGCAACCCAAAATCGTCTTTGCTGTTATAGCGATACATAAGTCCTTTATGGAAAAGGGCTTTCTTGACTGCTTCCACTGTTTTATGATAGCGTATATCATCTGCTTCTATAAATCCATAGGGTTCCATCAATAGTAATGAGGAATCCATTGCTTGATTATTATATGTCTGTGTGAAGCTTTGAAGTTCCTTATTCCAGCCATATTTCATCACATCTTTCTTTATTTTTTCGGCTTCCAGTTGCCAACGTTCGCTATAATTATATTTGTTAAGCATTTGGGCGATTTTAGCTCCGCGATCTAAAGCTACCCAACACATCACTTTGGAAGAAACAAAGTGTTGTCCTTCTCCCCGGATCTCCCAGATTCCCTTATCGGGCTTTCTCCAGTTTTCTACTACTTTTGCTAAAATGGTCTTTACCATTTCCCACATGTCTTCAATTTCATCCAGTGTGCCGGGCATGAGGCGATAATATTGGTAAATCAGGTCCATCAGGTAACCAAAAGAGTCGTTTTGTTTCTGATGGTATGCATCATTTCCTATTCGTACAGGTTTGGAGTTCTTATAACCGGATAGATGGTCGAGTATCACTTCGGTTAGTTGGTGCTCGCCCCGGATGCCATACATAATTTGATAATCATGTTTGGAAACGAATGTGGATTGGATAAATTTCATAAAGCGTTTGGCTGCACCGGTATGTCCGATTTGAAACATGGTTTCGATGGACATGGAAGCATCCCGAAGCCAGCAGAAACGATAATCCCAGTTGCGCACTTCTCCTACAGCTTCTGGAAGGCTTGTCGTTAGTGCTGCCAGCACAGCTCCGTTGTGGTAGGACATTAGTTTCAGAACCAATAAACTCCGTTCGATTACGTCATTATATAGAGTGTATTTCTTGCTTCTGTCTGTCCAGTTCAGCCAATATACCAGCGTACGGCAATATTCTATTTTCTCCCTTTCTATGTCGATTGGGATCACTTTCTCGTTATAGGAGAGCAGGAGAAATTCGTCTTTCTCAAGAATGATTTCTTTTTTCTCTTTGATGTCCTGAAGAGACAGGGAAGCATATAAATATTGTCTGTCCTTGTTGTCAAAGGAGCAGTAGGATTCGATATACTGTGGAGTGATATTAAGGATCACTTGTCCCTGCGCATAGTTCGGGGCCGGATGATAGTTGATCTTGAAACGCGGTTTCCCTTTTATCCAATGTATGTAGCGGTATAATTCGGCAGGTAAATAATGCCCTGTTTCGTCTTGTGAACGATAGCAGGGCATATAGTCGAGCACTACGAATTCTCCTTCATCGGAGGAGAATTGGGTAGAAAGAATATTGGTGTGGGGGACATAATTTTGTGTGATGCGATAGTCTCCGGAAACTTCGAATCCGAAAGCTCCTCCTTTCTCCCGGTCGAGCATACTGGCAAAAATAGAAGGAGAATCGAAATCGGGAAAACAGAGCCATTCGATATTTCCGTTCTGCGAAATGAGAGCTGCCGTTCGGCAGTTACCTATCACTCCATAATTTAAATTATTCATATTGATTGCTTTTTATTGAGTTTTTAATAGATCTTTGAGAAAGTCGAAAGCGAAAGTCAGGCGATTCTTAATACTTCCTTCTTTTGTGGCAGTTTTTTGTTTGCCTAGTAAAGACCGTAAGAAAGGAAGTACGTCAGATTGGGCAGACAGGTGATAGTTGGCGGCTTCGGATACGCTACCTATTTTAATGGCGATAGCGCTCTTCGGTAATGCCTGAAACATATCTTCATCTGTAGTGTCGTCTCCCATCGCTATAACAAAATCATAACGTCTGTTGGCTAGCAGACGCCCCACCTCGGAACCTTTATTGCAATCCGGTGATTTGATTTCGATCACTTTATTTCCTTGTAGAATTTGTAGTTTCTGCCGGGTACAGAGCGAAATCAGTGTGTTGACGAGTTGTTGGGCTCTTAATGTGCCGAGCCATGCGTCACTTTCACGATAATGCCATGCCAGGGCAGTTTCCTTCACTTCCAGATGGGAACGGGGAGTACGGTCTACAAACATTTGAAGAATAGAGAGAATACCTGCTCCCCATTCTATCTTCTTTATGTTTTTATGCCAAACCCCGTTCTCTTTGTAGAAAGCCCCATGTTCGGCAGCCATAGACACAGGAAGGGAGCCAAGCCATTTTTCTAATGTAAAGTGATCCCGCCCGCTATTGATAACAATATGATTGGCGGGATCGCTAGCCAGTTGTTGTAGAATAGAAATGAGTTCCGGTGTAGGTTGTGCATCCTCGGGACGTGGTTTGAGAGCCGTCAGTGTACCATCATAGTCCAGCAGAATCAGGCGTTGTTTGGCTTGGTTATACTTGAGCTTGATTTGTGCGATGGTGGCAGCTACGATGCGTTTTTTCCGTAACATATCATTTTTCATACATGTCGCGTTCAGTTCATTGACAAAGTCGGCTGCCCATTTGTTGACTGTCTGTACGGACAGAATGCTTTGCATACGTTGCAGGCGTTGTTTTTGTTCCTCTTCGGGCATTTCAAGTGCCTGGCAAATAGCATTTTCTATTTGTTCTGTATCGTTCGGGTTGATTTGGATAGCGTCCGTCAATTCTACGGCGGCACCTGCCATTTCGCTAAGGATAAGTACACCGGGATTGTCGCATTTGGTAGCTACGTATTCTTTGGCTACCAGATTCATTCCGTCCCGAAGTGGAGTGACGAGGGCTATGTCGGCCACATAGTACATGGCAGTCAGTTCTTCCAGTGAAAAGCCATGATAGAAATAACAGACGGGAGTCCAGTTCATTGTGGAGTAACGTCCGTTGATAGAGCCGATTTCTTCGTCAATTTTTGTTTTTAGTTCCGCATAACTGCCTACATGGTCGCGTGAAGGGACAATGACCATTGCCAATGTAACTTTACCGTGATATTCAGCATGATGTTCGAGGAAGGTGGCAAAGCCACGAAGACGGTGCAATATGCCTTTGCTGTAATCCAGTCTGTCTACTGACAGGATCAGTTTATGCTCGCCGAAAAGTTTCCGGGTACGTTCAATAGCTTGGTGCACTTCTTTATTTTCCGAGGCCTTATGATAAGATTCATAGTTGATTCCCATTGGTAATGCCTCTACTCTGGTCACCCGGTTGTTGATCTGTACTTCATCCAATTTAAAATCGAGATGTAATACACGTTCTACAGCACTGATGAAATGACGCATATAGTCGTGGGTGTGGAAAGCAATGAAGTCGGCTCCTAATAAACCTTTCAGTATCTCGGCGCGCTCCGGCAGAATACGAAAAAGTTCGTAGGAAGGGAACGGGATATGATGGAAATATCCGATACAGAGTTCCGGATATATTTTCCTCAACATTCCCGGAAGTAGCATCAACTGATAATCCTGTATCCATACTTTGTCGCCGGGACGTACCAGTCGGCAAATCTCCTCACAGAAAAGACGGTTGACTTGCTGGTAGGATTGCCAAAAACAGTTCTTATATAAGGTATAAGCATAAAAGTAATGGCATAAAGGCCAGATAGTACTGTTACTGTATCCTTCGTAGTAATTTTCAATTTGCTTTTCCGACAAGAAGACCGGATGAAAATTCATTTCCTGTAGTTTCTCGTTAATCTCCTGTTGGTCCTTTTCTTCATTGGCACATATTCCGGGCCAACCTATCCAGTGCTTCTCATAAGAAGTCTGAAGAGAATCCAAACCTGTTGCCAGTCCGCCTTCGCTACGCGAAAATGCGAATTTACCGTTTGTGCCGGCTACTTTGACAGGTAATCTGTTTGCAATAATATAAAGTTTCATATCTATCTCTTTGCAAAGCATATACCAATAGACCTATATTAGTTGTTAATCTCTTATTATCAGTGTATTATAAGTATTATGTTTCCTTCTCTTGCCTTTTCAAAATGAAAATCCCCCTTTCAAAGTGATAATTTGCTTATTTTTTCTCTTCTGAAATTCTGGAAAAGTACAAAGCTTTTCAAAATAGAATCCTTTTTTCAAAATGGAAGGGTATGTTGGATGGATAGAAAGTTTCTTGTGATGTGTATTTTGTTGAATATTAGTCTGTTATCTGCTGTGTGTTTTTTGTGGCACGCATTTGGCATGAAGGGTGGCGAGTAAAAAAATAATAGTAATCATTTAAAAGGTAAAAACATGGGAATAACACTATCATTTATTTTCTGCCTGTTAAGCGGTTTCGCTTGTTTCTGGCTATTTTGGAAATGTGTAGACTGGTTTGAAAATATTTAAAGAAAAAGGAGAATTGATTATGTACACAGCATTATTCGTATTAGGTATTGCGATCTTCGGTTATTTGATGTACGTGCTCGTCAAACCCGAAAAGTTTTAAAGTAACACACACAGTTTAAGGTAAAAAGTATATGAATACAGAAATTTTAGGCGTGGTTGTTCAGATAGCCTTGATGGTGATTCTGGCTTATCCACTGGGAAAATACATTGCTAAGGTCTACAGAGGAGAAAAGACCTGGTCTGATTTTATGGCTCCTATCGAAAGAGTCATTTATAAAGTTTGTGGAATCGACCCCAATGAAGAAATGAACTGGAAACAATTCCTGAAAGCATTGTTGATTTTGAATGCTTTCTGGTTTTTCTGGGGAATGGTACTCTTGGTTTCACAAGGATGGTTGCCCTTAAATCCGGACGGCAACGGACCGCAGACTCCGGATCAGGCATTCAATACCTGTATCAGTTTTATGGTGAACTGTAACTTGCAGCACTATAGCGGTGAAAGCGGACTTACTTATTTTACTCAACTGTTCGTCATCATGCTATTCCAGTTTATTACCGCAGCAACAGGTATGGCTGCTATGGCAGGTATTATGAAGAGTATTGCTGCAAAAACAACCAAAACGATTGGTAACTTCTGGCAATTTCTGGTAATAAGCTGTACACGTATTTTATTGCCTCTTTCTCTGATTGTAGGTTTTATCCTGATTCTTCAGGGAACCCCGATGGGATTTGATGGTAAGATGAAAGTGACTACGATGGAAGGCCAGGAACAAATGGTTTCTCAAGGTCCTACGGCTGCAATTGTTCCTATCAAGCAATTAGGAACGAATGGTGGTGGTTACTTTGGTGTAAACTCTTCTCATCCGTTGGAAAACCCGACTTATCTTACTAATATGGCAGAATGTTGGTCTATCCTGATTATCCCGATGGCAATGGTATTTGCGCTAGGATTCTATACCCGCAGAAAGAAGTTGGCTTACAGTATATTCGGAGTAATGCTTTTCGCTTTTCTGGTAGGCGTATGTATTAATGTCAGTCAGGAAATGGGCGGTAATCCACGCATTGATGAATTGGGAATTGCGCAGGATAATGGTGCGATGGAAGGTAAAGAAGTTCGTTTGGGGGCCGGAGCAACGGCATTATGGAGTATTGTAACTACTGTAACCTCTAATGGCTCTGTGAATGGTATGCATGATTCTACTATGCCGCTGTCCGGAATGATGGAGATGCTGAATATGCAGATTAACACCTGGTTTGGCGGTGTAGGTGTAGGATGGATGAATTACTATACATTTATTATCATTACAGTGTTTATCAGCGGTTTGATGGTAGGACGTACGCCGGAATTTCTCGGCAAGAAAGTGGAAGCCCGCGAAATGAAAATCGCTACGATTGTAGCTCTGCTTCATCCGTTTGTAATTTTGGTATTTACAGCACTCTCAAGTTATATTTATGTGCACCACCCTGATTTTGTGGAAAGTGAAGGTGGATGGTTGAACAATTTGGGATTCCACGGTTTAAGTGAGCAACTTTACGAGTACACTTCTTGTGCTGCCAATAACGGTTCCGGTTTTGAAGGTTTGGGAGATAATACTTATTTCTGGAATTATACGTGTGGTATTGTTCTGATTTTGAGCCGTTTTATTCCTATCATCGGGCAGGTTGCCATTGCCGGATTACTGGCACAGAAGAAATTCATTCCGGAAAGTGCCGGCACATTGAAGACCGATACATTGACTTTCGGAGTCATGACATTTGTGGTTATCTTCATTATTGCTGCGCTGTCATTCTTCCCGGTACATGCATTGAGCACAATTGCTGAACATTTAAGTTTGTAATACTGAATTAGAGAAGATATGAAAGATAATAAATCAGCTTCTTTGTTTCCAAAGGAGCAAGTTATAGAAAGTTTGAAACAGTCATTCGTGAAACTGAACCCGCGGATGATGATAAAGAACCCGATTATGTTTACAGTAGAAGTGGCTACAGTGGTCATGCTGTTCGTAACACTCTACTCTATTGTAAATTCTTCACAAGGTTCGTTTGCTTACAACATTGCCGTGTTTATCATTCTGTTTGTAACCTTGTTGTTTGCCAATTTTGCCGAAGCTATTGCCGAAGCACGTGGTAAAGCACAGGCCGACAGCTTGCGTAAGACTCGTGAAGAGACACCGGCAAAGAAAGTGGAAGGCAATAAAATTGTTACCGTCAGTTCTTCACAGTTGAAGAAAGGAGATGTGTTTGTTTGTGAGGCCGGAGACGTAATTCCTTCCGATGGTGAGATTATTGAAGGCTTGGCTTCTATTGATGAAAGTGCTATCACCGGCGAGTCTGCTCCGGTTATTCGTGAGGCAGGTGGCGACAAGAGTTCCGTAACGGGTGGTACGAAGGTATTGTCCGATCATATAAAAGTACTGGTGACTACTCAACCGGGAGAAAGTTTCCTTGATAAGATGATTGCATTGGTGGAAGGTGCTTCCCGTCAGAAAACCCCGAACGAGATTGCGTTGACTATTCTGCTGGCAGGTTTTACGCTTGTTTTCGTCATAGTGTGTGTTACCTTGAAACCGTTTGCCGACTATAGTCATACGGTCATCACCATTGCTTCGCTTATTTCTTTGTTTGTGTGTCTGATTCCGACAACTATCGGTGGACTTCTCTCTGCCATCGGTATTGCCGGTATGGACCGCGCGCTCCGTGCCAACGTGATTACTAAATCCGGTAAAGCAGTAGAGACTGCCGGTGATATTGATACGTTGTTGCTGGATAAAACGGGTACTATCACCATCGGTAACCGTAAAGCAACTCATTTCCATACGGCTCCGGGTGTCAATTTGCACGATTTTGTAGAGACTTGTCTGTTGTCTTCCTTGTCCGATGAAACGCCGGAAGGTAAGTCTATCGTAGAACTGGGACGCGAGTCGGGCATCCGTATGCGTAACCTGAATACAACGGGAGCACGAATGATTAAGTTTACGGCTGAAACCAAATGTTCGGGAGTAGACCTGGCAGATGGAACGCAAATTCGTAAAGGTGCTTTCGACGCTATCCGTAAGATGGTGGAAGGTGAAGGAAATGAATTCCCGAAAGAAGTGGAAGAGGTCATTTCTTCTATCTCCAGCAATGGTGGTACGCCATTGGTAGTATGTGTAAACAAGAAAGTGACCGGTGTCATTGAGTTGCAGGATATTATCAAACCGGGTATTCAGGAACGTTTCGAACGTCTGCGTAAGATGGGAGTGAAGACGGTCATGGTGACAGGAGATAACCCATTAACTGCAAAATATATTGCCGAAAAAGCCGGTGTGGATGATTTTATCGCTGAAGCTAAACCGGAAGATAAGATGGAATATATCAAGAAGGAACAGCAGGCTGGTAAATTGGTTGCAATGATGGGAGACGGAACGAACGATGCTCCTGCTCTGGCACAAGCCAATGTAGGTGTAGCCATGAATAGTGGTACACAGGCGGCGAAGGAAGCCGGTAATATGGTCGATCTGGATAACGATCCGACGAAACTGATCGAGATTGTGGAAATCGGTAAACAATTGCTGATGACACGCGGTACACTGACCACTTTCTCTATCGCCAATGACGTTGCGAAGTATTTTGCTATCGTTCCGGCCTTGTTTATGATTGCTATTCCCGAATTGGCAGCTCTGAATATCATGCATCTGCATAGTCCTGAAAGCGCCATTCTTTCAGCGGTTATTTTTAATGCGATTATTATTCCGATTCTGATTCCGCTGGCTTTGCGTGGAGTGCAATACAAACCGATAGGTGCGAGTGCTTTACTTCGCCGTAATCTGTTGATCTATGGTTTGGGTGGTGTGATTGTTCCTTTTGTGGGAATCAAGTTGATAGATTTATTGGTAGGTTTATTCTTTTAATTAAAAAACAATAGCAATGAAAACTTTATTGAAGTCATTAAAAATAACACTTGCTTTTTGTGTCCTTTTCTCCGTGTTCTATATCCTTATCCTGTGGCTGTTTGCGCAGGTTGCAGGTCCTAATAAGGGAAATGCAGAGGTAGCTACGCTGGATGGAAAAGTAGTGGGAGCAGCTAATGTGGGGCAGATGTTTACAAAAGATATTTATTTCTGGGGACGTCCTTCTTCTGCCGGAGACGGATATGACGCTAGTAGTTCTTCCGGTAGCAACAAAGGCCCTACGAATCAGGAATATTTGGATGAAGTGAAAGCACGTATCGATACTTTCCTTGTACATCATCCTTATTTGAACCGTGCGGATGTACCTGCCGAAATGGTTACGGCCAGTGCTTCGGGACTGGATCCTAACATCACTCCTCAATGTGCGTATGTACAAGTGAAGAGAGTAGCGCAAGCACGCGGATTAACAGAAGAACAAGTAAGAGCGATTGTTGATAAAAGCATCGAAAAACCGTTCCTGGGATTGTTGGGGACAGAAAAGGTGAATGTGCTGAAATTGAATATAGCTCTTGAAGAAAGTAATAAGTAGATGAAGATCAGGAGCAGCGTTCCTGTCCGAATCGTTTGGGTGATACCAGCGGTTCAAATAAACAGGGTTGGATGGGGCGCTGCTTTTTTACAGGAACATAAAATAGAATTAGATGAAAAGTATGAAAAGTTTTTTTAGTAAAAAGAGTATTTTAGGAACAATGGCTGTAGCAGCCGTATGTATGTTGGGAACTGGCAATGCACAAGCACAAGAGTTTACTATACAAGGTGATTTGGTAAGTTCGTATGTATGGCGTGGTATTTATCAGGGTGGTGCCGCTTCTTTTCAACCGACTTTGGGATTTAGCGTAGGTAATTTCTCGCTTACTGCATGGGGCTCAACCAGTTTGAGTGAAAGTAATAAAGAAATTGACCTCACTGCGGCTTATAAGTTTGGTGAAGCAGGACCGACACTTTCAGTAGCCAGTCTTTGGTGGAACGGACAAGCTGATGTAGCCAATGGAGAACTTACAAATGATTATTTCCATTTTAAGAGTGGCGACACCGGACATCATTTTGAAGCAGGATTAGCTTATACGCTTCCTGTTGAAAAATTCCCGTTGTCTATTGCATGGTATACCATGTTTGCCGGTGCTGACAGAAAGATGACTGACAAGGGGGAAGAAAAACAGGCATATTCTTCTTACGTAGAATTGAATTATCCGTTCAGCGTAAAAGGGGTAGACTTGAATGCTACCTGTGGAGTGGTTCCTTATGAAACTCCGCAATATAATGTGAATGGTTTTGCAGTGACGAACCTTGCTTTGAAAGCAACGAAAGCTATCAATTTTAATGATAAGTTTTCATTGCCTATATTTGTGCAAGCTATATGGAATCCGCGTTTGGAGGATGCCCATCTAGTATTTGGCGTAACTTTAAGGCCATAAAATAAACTCATGAATTTTTGTGAACCCGTGGTGATCGTGATGATTGCTACGGGTTAGGATGTTTAAAATAACAGATTGACATAATGGATGATAGAGAACAAAGTGTACAGTATTTTTTGGATCTGATAAAGAGATCCCACCGGGGCAAGTTTAAGGTCTATATCGGTATGATAGCCGGTGTGGGAAAGTCATATCGTATGCTTCAGGAGGCACATGAACTGCTGGAGAACGGTGTGGACGTACAAATCGGCTATATCGAAACTCATGGACGTGCCGGGACCGAGGCGTTACTGCAAGGGCTCCCTGTCATTCCGCGTCGCAAAATCTTCTATAAGGGGAAAGAGTTGGAAGAAATGGATGTGGATGCGATTATCCGTATCCATCCGGAAATAGTAATTGTGGACGAACTGGCGCATACCAATGTAGAAGGCAGCCTGAATGAGAAACGTTGGCAAGATGTGATAACTCTGCTGGATGAGGGAATCAATGTGATTTCGGCAATCAATATTCAGCACATCGAAAGCGTGAATGAAGAAGTGCAGGAGATTACGGGGATTGAAGTGAAAGAACGAGTGCCCGACAGTGTGCTTCAGGAAGCGGATGAGGTGGTGAATATTGACTTGACGGCAGAAGAACTGATTGCCCGTTTGAAAGCGGGAAAGATCTATCGTCCGGAAAAGATTCAGACAGCATTGGATAATTTCTTTAGAACCGAGAATATTCTTCAATTGCGTGAGTTGGCTCTGAAGGAAGTGGCGTTGCGGGTAGAAAAAAAGGTGGAGAATGAGGTGGTGATGGGAGTAGCCGTCGGACTTCGGCATGAGAAGTTTATGGCTTGTATCAGTAGTCACGAGAAAACACCCCGGCGAATTATCAGAAAGGCGGCAAAGTTGGCAACCCGGTATAATACTACTTTTATAGCCCTGTATGTTCAGACTCCGAAAGAGAGTATGGATAGAATTGATCTAGCCAGTCAACGGTATCTGTTGAACCATTTTAAGCTCGTGGCGGAACTTGGGGGAGAGGTGGTGCAGGTGCAGTCGAAGGATATTTTGGGGAGCATCGTCAAGGTTTGTAAAGAGAAACAGATATCGACTGTTTGCATGGGAACTCCTAATTTAAGGTTGCCATACGCTATTTGTTCTATACTGGGATATAGAAAGTTTTTAAATAATTTGTCACAAGCTAATGTAGATTTGATTATACTTGCATAATATTAATCGTATGAACGTTATGAATATTAAAACGAAACTGATTCTCGGTATCGGAATGCTGGCCGGAATGATTATTTTGCTGGTAACACTTTCAGTTGTGAATCTTCAAATTCTGACAGCGACAGAACCTGATAGTCCTGCTGCTATGCCCGGATTGGAACGTGCTTTGTTATGGATTTCCGTAACGGGAGGAATCTGTATCTTGACCGGACTGATATTGCTTTATTGGTTGCCCCGTACTATCAGCAAGCCTATTAAAGAGCTGAAAGAGGGAATTCTTGAAATAGCCAATCATAATTATGAGAAGCGTCTGCAGATGAATAATAATGAAGAATTCCGGGATGTGGCGGATAGTTTTAACCGGATGGCGGAGCGTTTGACCGAATATCGTGCCAGTACTTTGTCGGATATTCTTTCTGCAAAGAAATTTATTGAAGCAATTGTAAACAGTATAGATGATCCGGTGATCGGCTTGAATATGGAGCGTGAAATTCTGTTTATCAATGAGGAAGCACTCAATGTCTTGAATCTGAAACGGGAGAATGTGATTCGTCAATCGGCGGAGGAACTGGCTTTGAAGAATGACCTGTTGCGGCGGTTGATCCGTGAACTGGTGACGCCAAGCGAGCAGAAGGAACCATTGAAGATATATGCTGACGACAAAGAGAGTTACTTTAAGGCCTCTTATGTCCCTATCATTAATACGGAGGCTGAAAAAGGGGAACCTCGCAAACTGGGTGATGTTATTTTATTAAAGAATATCACGGAATTTAAGGAACTGGATTCTGCCAAGACTACATTTATCTCGACGATATCTCATGAACTGAAGACTCCGATTGCTGCTATTATGATGAGTCTCCAGTTGTTGGAAGATAAGCGTGTCGGTGCATTGAATGATGAACAGGAGCAGTTGTCTAAAAGTATCAAGGAGAACAGCGAGCGTTTGTTGAGTATCACCGGAGAATTGCTTAACATGACCCAGGTGGAAGCGGGAAAACTACAGTTTATGCCGAAGATCACCAAACCGATTGAGTTGATCGAATATGCGATTAAAGCTAATCAAGTGCAAGCGGATAAGTTTAATATCCAGATAGAAGTGGAATATCCGGAAGAGAAAATCGGCAAACTTTTTGTCGACAGTGAGAAGATTGCCTGGGTGTTGACGAATCTGTTAAGTAACGCTATTCGTTATTCAAAGGAAAACGGGCGTGTGATTATCGGTGCCAAACAGGATGAGAACTGGATCGAATTGTATGTCCAGGACTTTGGCAAAGGCATTGATCCGCGTTATCACAAAAGCATCTTCGACCGTTATTTCCGTGTACCCGGAACGAAAGTACAAGGCAGTGGCTTGGGATTATCTATTTCTAAGGATTTTGTGGAAGCTCATGGTGGTACGCTGACGGTAGAGAGTGAATTGGGGAAGGGAAGTCGGTTTGTGATGCGGTTGAAGGCATAGTTTTGAAGGAGTTTATGAAAGAATTAGACTTCCGACAGGCACAAAATCTGCTTGCCGGAAGTTTCTCTATTCTTTCTTTTTATCGTTTTCTTCTTCTCCAGCATATCCAAATGCCACACAGACCAATAATAAATGGAATGCCATAGCAATAGATAATTTTGATAGTGGATAGATCCATAGGAGTCAGGCTGATATCTTTGTCGAGATAAGGGGCTCTGGAAGAAGATACCGGAAATTCATTATAGCATAGCCAACGGAATGAACCGGGAATCATATTGAAGTTGAATGAATAGATACCCGGTCTTGAGCTTTTTT
>ENA-UPXC01004362-UPXC01004362.1-human-gut-metagenome-genome-assembly--contig:-NODE-4362-length-13008-cov-3.415977_pt1 | contig 13008 bp, 9 predicted proteins | sample MGYA00250047_ERZ773371 | MGnify/ENA primary metagenome ERZ773371 (study PRJEB29103, sample SAMN06111975) | human gut metagenome | biome: human gut; feature: ankylosing spondylitis patient; material... | reverse complement strand
TTTCAATAAAGCAAAATGTAACATTATGCGATACACATTCTTGATGTAATGATTTTACCCAATCGAAATTACAAGGACGTGAGCCATCGTAATTTTCACCACCACATACTACACGTTCTATCTGACCACTTTGCAGATATTTTTCGATACTGATAGAACCGATAAATGGAGCACACATTATTCCTTTGTGTTTAAACGGTAAATCAAGTAATAGCGGAATACGTTCATCGGCACGTTTTTGATTTTCGGCGGTAACATTAAAAAATACATTTTCCCAACCGTTGCCCCAATCTGACGGAAGGCATTTATGCACTCTCTCGGGACGTTTTGTAAGCAAATAAAATTTTACGTCACTGCGTTGCTTTATAATATCCCATACTTCTTCACGCCACTTGTCAGCCTCTTCTAAAAAGAAATCTGACGTCATACATACGCGAATAAGCTCACCGCTCTGCACTTTATAATTGCCGTAACGGTCTTTTTGCAGAGGATAGTCAAATCCTGATTTTGTTTTATAAATATCCGAGCCGCTTTTGTCACGAACACGGTCTAAAAAATACATATAGCAATTTTGGCAACCCTCACTGCATTTCACGCAACCGTGCCACGGATTCCATATATCGTGCATTATATCACTTCCTGACATCTTTTATAACTTTATAAATATCTTCATCTAAACATATTGCATTGAAGTAAACCGTAGTCGCCTTGAGTGTAAAATAGGCGTTTTTTATAAAAACCAGCTTTCTGAAAACAATGGTCCACGTTAGTGGTAATAACAAAATAATCTTTACCGTTTACCAAACTCAAAATCATATCATATAAATTGTTCGGTATATCCGTATACCGGTTAATATAGATATATCTACTCCAATATGCCAAGTGTTTCAAATGGGTAAAATCCGCCCGAATACATATCTGTAAAGCCGTATTTCTGCTTAAAATCAGAAAAATGTTTTTCAAAGCGTTCGCCTGCATAAGTAAAACCAGCCGCAGTTGAAAGCCCTGCACCCGCGCCGATTACAACAGCATCGGCTTTATCAAGCTTTTCTTTCAAATGAATTATCTCATCTGAGTAATTTTTCATAGATTTTTTTGTCGGTATCCTTAAAAACATTAAAAATCACCCTTTCCAATTCAGAATGTTTCAAATAGTCTTTCGCTGTTTCAACGGCTATTTGTGCGGCAATATCATTTGGAAAATGAAATTCACCTGTTGATATACAACAAAAAGCTATTGATTTTACACCGTTAGATTCAGCCAACTCAAGACAAGAACGATAACAACTTGCCAAAAGTTTGCGGTGTTCATCGGTAAGATGTCCGTATACAATAGGACCGACCGTATGAAGAATGTAATCACAAGGCAAGTTGTATGATTTTGTTATCTTCGCAGCACCGGTCTGTTCCTTGTGACCTTGTAGCTTCATAATGCGATTACATTCCAATCTAAGCTGAACACCCGAAAACGTATGAATTGCATTATCAATACACTTGTGGCAAGGCACAAAGCAACCGAGCATTGCACTGTTTGCGGCATTTACTATTGCACCGCATTTTAATGTTGTTATATCGCCTTGCCAAAGGTATAATTTGTTTGATATTGCTTGTAAATCATATGCGTCGGTTATGTTAATTTCCGTCAATCGTTCTTGCAAATAATCATCTTGTAGCTTTATAAATTCGTTACTAATTTGTTTCGGTTCTCTGACGTTTACAAGAGAACGGAATAAATTAAATTTTTCTTCGGAATCTTTTGGGATAACTATATTGCTATATCTGTTGTCCTCACTTATCAGATGATTAATAAGAAAATCAAGTCTTTCATTCTGTGTCATATTACCACCTCTGAAATGATTATAACGTGTTTTTGTTATTATAACAAGTCGGTACTTTTAAGTAACTATCAAAAAAGTCTTTACCGTATGGCAAAGACTTTTTGAATTTACTGTGCTTTATAGAATTTTAATTTAACAAGACCATTGTAAATTTTTGTACCCATAGGAAGCTGTTTGATTTCGTCTTCTGAAAGAATTTTTAGCATAAACACCGTAAAGAAATATACAACCGCCGCAATCGCTATTGCAATTACAGTGGAAATCAAATTACCTATAAATCCAGATGGGCATACAAGCATTGAAAGCTTATAAACACCGACTGCAACAACGCCCATAACAACACCTGCTATAATCGGTTTTACGATATATTTCATAGGCTTGATGTTTAGTTTGCAGTTCTTTGCAAGAACAACAAAGCATATTGCACATGATATGAACTGACAAGCAATAGAGCTTATTGCCGCGCCGTAAATATTGATTGATGGTATTCTTATAAGTACAATATTTAATACAATTTTCGCTATACATCCAAACAACAAGCTGATTGCAGGAACATAAACTTTTCCAAGCCCTTGAAGCGAACCTGTCATAGTTTGTGCAAGTGCCGCAAATATAAGCGATACCGAAACAAGCTGTAAAAGCTCAAAACCGCTCGAAGTGCTGAAATACAATATTTTATAAATCGGCTCAGCAAGAGTTATCAAACCTATTGCGCAAGGCAAGATAATTAATATTGAAATAAGCAATGAATAGTTTATCTTTGAAGAGGCCTCTTTATAATCTTTTACCGCCAACGCACCTGCGATTGACGGAACAAGAACTGTTGCAAAAGCGAAGTTTACCGCCAAAGGCATATTGTAAAGTGTATCACTCTTTGATAGAAGTCCCGATAATCTTGCAATTTCCTGATTAAGTTGCTCGGCGGTCGGATTTATAATATCGCCGACGTTGCCATGTGCCGGAATTAATGATGCAAATGCAACTTCAATACCACGACTTATTGTTGCTGTGTCGATAACTCTGTTTATAGCTGTAATGATAGAGCCAAGCGAAATCGGAATACTTATCATAAGAATACTCATCATAAGATGTCTGCCTGAAATCTTAATTGTTTCGCCTTTTGATTCTTCAATATGCTCCTTGATACCGCTTTTACGTTTACAATAGAAGTATACTAAGTAAAGCATACTAAGCGCAGTTGCAACAGATGTTGCAAAGTTAGCCCAAGATGCCATAATTGCAGGTGCAAGACCGATTGAAAGGTATACAAATACGATAGTAAGTGTACATTTTAAAATCTGTTCAAGTACCTGTGAATTACTTGTTGCTTTCATATTCTTCATACCTGTGAAATATCCTCTGATTACGGAAGATACACAAACGAAGAACAGTGACGGTGCAAGCGCACGCATTACATATTGAGAACCGTCAATTTTAATTATATGCTGTGCAAAAATATCCGCACCAAAGAACAGAACCGCAGTCGTTACAAGACCTATTATTGAGAACAGCAATAAAGCCGTTTTGAAAATCTTATGTGCACCTTTGTAATCGTCAAGTGCAACACGTTCGGAAACCATTTTTGAAATTGCATTAGGTATTCCGACAGATGAAATTGCAAGCAGTAGGGTATAAATCTGAAATCCTACATTATAAAATCCCAGTCCCTCGTCACCGAAACCGTCAATGTTTGTTATTACAATTCTGTAAACCATACCAAGAACTTTTACAAGCACTTGTGAAATAAGAATTATAGTAACATTATTCATAAACGATTGAGTGTTTTCTTTGTTTTGTTTACTCATTATATTCCTCCTAATTTAATGTTCACATTGTCATATTATAAAACTAAATACGGATTTAATCAAGTATTGTCATAAAAAAATAAAGTAATTGTATAGAAATAAGTCAAAAATCGGCATTTTGACTTGACACAAAGCTGATATAAGGGTAAAATATAATAAGTATGTAAATTTATATGGAGGAATAGACATGGATACAATGCAAGGTTTAAAACGTACTCACTATTGCGGAGATGTTGAAGGAATCGGCAATGAAGTTGTAGTAGGCGGTTATGTACAAAAAGTAAGAGATTTGGGAAATCTTATTTTTATAGATTTAAGGGACAGAACAGGTATAGTTCAGCTTGCTTTTGATGATTCGACAGACAGAGAAATATTTGAAAAAGCGTCTGATTGCCACAGCGAATATGTACTTATGGCAAAAGGTGTTGTTCGTGAAAGAGAAAGCAAGAATACAGCAATTAAAACAGGTAATATTGAAATTGACGTAAAAGATTTGAGAGTGTTGGCAAAGGCTCAGACACCTCCTTTTGAAATTGTTGACGATACTAACGTAAACGAAGAATTAAGATTGAAATATCGTTATCTTGACCTTAGAAGAAAGGTTTTACAGGATAACTTGATTATGAGAAGTAAGATTGCAAAGGTTGCAAGAGATTATTACTATGAAAACGGCTTTATAGAAATCGAAACACCGATGATGATTAAGTCAACTCCTGAGGGTGCAAGAGATTACCTTGTTCCGTCAAGAGTACATCACGGAAAGTTTTACGCACTTCCGCAGTCACCTCAAATGTACAAGCAACTTTTGATGATTGCAGGATTTGACAGATATATTCAGCTTGCAAGATGCTTCAGAGATGAAGACTTAAGAGCAGACAGACAGCCGGAATTTACGCAAATTGACCTTGAAATGTCATTCGTTGATGTTGAGGATATTCTTGAAATGAACGAAGGCTTTATACAAAGATTGTTTAAGGAAGTTCTTGATGTTGACGTAGAATTACCGCTTCCAAGACTTACTTATAAAGACGCTATGGAACGTTACGGTTCAGATAAGCCTGATACTCGTTTCGGTATGGAAATATGCGATATTTCAGAACTTGTTAAGAATTGCGGTTTCGGCGTGTTCACTTCGGCTATCGAAAACGGCGGCTCGGTAAGAGCAATCGTTGCAAAAGACGCGGCAAAGACGCTTACAAGAAAAGAAATCGACAAACTTACGGAATACGTAAAGGGAATAGGTGCAAAAGGGCTTGCTTTTGTTCGTTGGGTTGATGATGAACCGACTTGTGCATTTGCAAAATTCTTGGGCGAAGGTGAACTTGACGCAATATTAAATAAAGTAGGTGCTCAAAAGGGTGACGTTGTACTTATCGTTGCAGATAAGAATAAAGTAACACTTCCTGTACTTGGCGCACTTAGATTAAAGGTTGCAAAGCAGCTTGATATAATTCCTGAAGGATTTAACTTCCTTTGGATTACTGAATTCCCATTCTTTGAATATGACGAAGATACAGATTCGTGGCTTGCTATGCACCATCCGTTTACAATGCCTATGGACGAGTGTATTCAATATCTTGATACTGATCCGGGTAAAGTTACGGCTAAGGCATATGACCTTGTCCTTAACGGTACAGAGCTTTCAAGCGGTTCAATCAGAATTACAGATTATGAACTTCAACAAAAAATGTTCCAGGCACTTGGGCTTTCTGATGAAGAAATCGAGGCTAAATTCGGTTTCCTTGTAGAGGCATATAAATACGGTGCCGCACCTCACGGCGGTATGGGTATCGGTCTTGACAGACTTGCAATGATTATGACAGGTAACGACAGTCTAAGAGATGTAACTGCATTCCCTAAGGTACAAAATGCGTCAGAACTTATGTCGGGAGCTCCTAATGTTGTTGACGAAGAACAATTACAGGAACTTTCGATAAGCATAATACCTGAAAAGAAAGAAAATTAATAATGTGTTCATAATAATTTAATAACGTTATTGTATAATAACCTTAAAATAGGAGCCGAATTTTCAGCTTCTAAGACTGTTGGCAAATTGTCCGGAACGTGCAGAAGTATTATTCAAATTTGTATGATTTAATTTATCAAAAAAATAGCAGGCAAGCCTATATTGATAGGCTTGCCTATGCACTTTTTGAAAAATAAACTCTGCCGTACAAATGTACGCTGACGAGTTTGTTTTTTCAAAATACGAACTGATTTCTCGGCAGTCTGCAAATTAATCTGTGAAACGGAGAGTTTTAAGTGATTACTATTTCAAACTTAACAAAAAAATACGGTGATAAATATGCACTCGACCATATTAGTTTTAATGTAAAAAAAGGTGAAGTTCTTGGATTTTTAGGTCCTAATGGTGCGGGAAAATCAACAACTATGAATATTATCACCGGATATATTTCATATACAGACGGCTCTGTTAATATTGACGGCTATGATATTTTAGAAAATCCTATTGAAGTGAAAAAGAAAATAGGATACTTGCCTGAAATACCACCCCTTTATCTTGATATGGTAGTGTGGGATTATCTTGAATTTGTATATGAATTGAAGAAAATCAAGACCGAGGACGAAAAGAGCCATATACAGCAAGTTATTGATATGGTGAAGATTGATAATGTTAAAAACAGAAAAATTGCCAATTTGTCAAAAGGCTATCGTCAAAGAGTGGGACTTGCAGGTGCTTTAATCGGTGATCCAGAAATTCTTATACTTGACGAACCGACAGTTGGTCTTGATCCTAAGCAGATTATCGAAATAAGAAATGTTATTAAGGAACTCGGAAAAGAAAAGACTGTAATTTTAAGTTCGCATATATTAAGCGAAATAAGTGCAGTCTGTGACAGAGTAATTATTATAAATAAAGGCAAATTTGTTGCAGAAGATACACCGAAAAATCTTTCGGACAAGCTTGGTGATAATAAAAAAATGTTGTTCAGAATATCAGGCGATAGGGAAAAAGCTGAAAATATTCTAAATTCATTTGACGACATATCAAATGTAACCTGTGTTTCATCTGAAAATGATTCGTATGATTTTGAATTTGATAACGCAATGGCGGCAGAAGAAAAGAAAAAAATGTTCTTTGCATTCGCGGAAAATGAAATACCGATATTAATGCAAAAAGAAATCGAGCCGTCTTTGGAGGATATATTCTTAAAACTTACTGACAATACGGCAGAAAAGGAGGAAAATACAAATGAAAGCGATATTTAACAGAGAATTCAATTCGTATTTTACATCAATGCTCGGTTATGTATTTTTAACTATTTTTCTTCTTTTAACAGGAGTAATGTTCTATGTTGTAAATATCAGATTTATGACTGCAAGAATGACTAATTTCTTTTCAATCGTCAATAACTGGGCATTGTTCTTGTTGCCGTTATTGACAATGAGATTGTTCTCAGAGGACAGAAAGCAAAAGACAGACCAATTATTACTGAACGCACCTATATCTACAAAAGAAATAGTTTTCGGTAAGTATCTTGCGGCATTTGGAATATTTATGGTAGGTGTGCTTATAACACTTATTTATCCTGTTATATTAGCGTTTACGGGTAATTTGCCGATTCCGGAAACAATAAGCTGTTATGTCGGCTTTATACTGCTATGTTCGGCAATACTTGCTATCGGTGCGTTTATGTCATCTATTACGGAAAGTCAGATTGTCGCTGCAGTTGCCACTTACGGTGTATTGATTTTTACATTGCTTTTAGGCTCGGTTGCGTCAAACGTTTCAAACGAAATAATTGTAAAAATTCTTTTGTGGTTATCGCCTGTACAAAGATTTTCGGATTTTACTCTCGGAATCCTTAACTTTGAACCGATAATTTATTATTTAAGCATCACCGGTCTGTTCTTATTCTTTACCGTTATGGTATTTGAAAGACGCAGAATGAGATAGGAGGATATGTAATGAATAACGTAAAAAAATATAAATTTGTATCTTCCGTTGCTATTGCAATAGCGGTTGTTTTGGTTATTGTTGTAAACGTATTTGTCAGCGTGCTTAACAACAAATTACCTTTAAAAATCGACCTTACGTCAAATAAAATGTACGAACTTTCAGATAAAACAAAAGAGTATCTTAAAAATTATGATACTCCTGTTGATATATATATTCTTGCCGGTGAATCGGAACAAGACGGAAATATTCGTACGGTGCTTGATAAATATGCCACCGCAAATAAAAATATCAATGTTACAAATATTAATATGACATCTAACCCGACTTTTGGCAAGAAATACGTTACTGACGGCAAAAGTCTGCAATCAAATTCTGTCATTGTTGACGGCGGAGATAAGTTTAAAACATATACTATGACTGAATTGTACGGAGTAAATGCACAAACAGGACAGTATACATCACTTAATGTTGAAAATAAAATAACTTCGGCATTAAAGTATGTATCAAGCGAAACACAGCAAAAGGCATACCTAATAAAAGGACATAATGAGATAGCTGTTGACGGTGCAAAAACTAAACTTGAATCAGAAAACTTTGAAGTCGGAGAAGTTAATACATTGACCGATGATATACCGTCAGACGCAAATATGTTGATTGTTGCAAAACCGACGGCCGATTTTTCAAAAGAAGAAATCACAAAACTTGATTCTTATTTGCAAAAAGGCGGTAATATACAAGTTTATCTTGATGTCGATTCAAAAAATCTTACTAACTTGTATGACTATCTAAAATCATCATGGGGCATAGGTGTAAGCGATAACCTTGTAATTGAAACAGACACATCAAAATCCGTTTCGTTGAGCGGAAGTTCGATGAGTCTTGTCGTGCCGAACGTAAAATCATATGAATTTACCGACAGTATAATAGACAATCAAAGAACTTTGGCATATTTCCCATATTCAAGATTGATAACTCAAGAATTTGAATCAAATGGCGATATATCTGTTACACCTGTTTTGACAAGTTCAGAAAAAGCATACACGACTTCAAATTATGAAAATGTTTCAAAAGTCGGCGGCGAGCAGGACGGTGAATATCCGGTCAGCGAACTTTCGGTAGATGCAAAACACGCCTCATCGGTTTATGTATCGGGAAATACTATGCTTTTAACCATAGACGAAACAACACTTACAAATAATTACGGACTTGCAAACTATGATTATTTTATGAATTTGACCAACTTTATGATAGGTAACGAAGAAAGCTTTACTGTAGATGAAAAAACACTTGTAAACAATGTTATTACATTATCTGATTTAGGTCAAAAAATTATTTTTGCATTTGTTGTAATTATAATACCGATTACCGTATTAATAATCGGACTTGTAATTTGGATAAAAAGGAGAAATCTATGAGTAAAACAACGAAAAGCATAATTATAGCCGCGTCAGTGATTATAGTGCTTATTGTCGGAACGATTGTTATAAGTAATATTGACACGTCAAAAGATAATAATGTTGATACAACCGATGATTTATACAGTATCTATTCAGCTGATACAACCGATATTTTATCTGTAAAGGCAGAGAGTGAAAACGGTACAATTACAGTAAAAAGTATAGGCGATTCGGAATGGTCCGTAAATGATATGGATGCGTCTGAAATAGATTCTTCAAAAGCCGGTGCGCTTGTCGGTACAATTTCAACATTGTCATCAAAAAACAAGATTGAAGAAAATCCGGCTGATTTATCACAATACGGACTTGACAATCCGCAAGTCACTGTTACAGTTGAAAAGAAAAACGGTCAGATTGATAAAATGATTATCGGTGATTTAAGTCCGACACTCGGAGAATATTTTGTGATGAAAGACGGCGATAATACTGTCTATACAATGTATGATTTTAAAGTTGATACTTTAAAAAAGCCTATCAGCTATTATAAAGAATTCAATCGTTTCAGCATTAATATTGACAATATTAATGACATTAAAATTGTCCGCAGTGATGAAACTATTGAAATCAGAATATTAAGCAATATAAATAACAACACAAATAATGTATGGGAAATGGTACAGCCGTATCAGAGCGGTGCCAATGATGACTATATCGATAACAAAATACTTGCTCCTATAGAGGAAATTTCACTTACTACACCGATTGAAAATGCTGACGGCGGTTTCAGTGAAAAGTCGCCTGTTTTAATGATAACTGTTAAGCCTTACGACAATTCAACAGGCAAATACGGCGAAGAATATACCGAAACACTTACAATAGGTCGCACAGACGGTGATATGACTTATGTAAAATATAAGGAACAGGTATTTAAAGTTTCATCGGACATTATATCTTTTGCGAATGACTCGTCATACAACATTGTAAGTAAATTGCAGGCGCTTGTTGATATTTCGGAAGTTAAGAGTGTAACGGTAGAGTATAACGGAGCAGAACATACGATTGACATAACTCATAACGATTCGGATATGACTTTTGTGCTTGACGGTCAAAAGGTTGATACAAAGATAACACAAGCAATATACAAGAGCATTGTCGGTTTGGCGGTTGACGGAGTATATAAAGACGAAACACTCGGCGATACCGTTATGAAAATAAAATATAAAGGTATCAAGAGCAGTTCTGATACAGAAATCGAATTTAAGAGTATTGATGATTTGTACTGTGCTTTAATCCGCAACGGTAAAACAGAATTTACAATCAAGAAAAGTAAGCTTAATGAATTTATGGATTTATTCAATACTTATGTTGAAAATCCGGAAAAGCAAGGAGATTAATTATGGAGAATTTATGGAATGACGTGATTCCTTATTGGAACGAAGAATTTATAGAGGCTGATGAAACAGCGGTAAGAAAACCGACTATAACGGCATATCCTGCAAATTCAAAAGGTGCTGTTATTATTTTTCCGGGTGGTGGCTATGTAATAAGAGCCGACCACGAAGGTACTGCATATGCTAAGTGGTTGCAGTCAATCGGTCTTACTGCATTTGTGGTTGAATACAGAGTTGCACCGTACAAACATCCGGCAGAAATAAGTGACGCAATGCGTGCTGTTAAATATGTCAGATATTACGCCGACAAATACGGCATTGATAAGGATAAAATTGCAGTTATGGGTTCAAGTGCCGGCGGACATTTGGCGGCCTCAGTTTCTGTTCATTATGATAAGAAAATGTATGAAGATACAGATGAAATAGATAAAGAAAGCTGTAAGCCTGATGCGACAATTTTGTGTTACCCTGTAATAGATATGTTCGAATACAGACATGACGGTTCAAGAAAAAACTTGATAGGTGAAAGAGCATTACATTCTGATAAAGAGCTTATGTCGCTTTATAAACACGTCACACCTAATACACCGCCTACATTTATATGGCATACATCATCAGACCAGGCAGTACCGGTAGAAAATTCTTTGATGTACGCCGACGCACTAAGCAAAGTGCAAGTTCCGTATGAAATGCACATATACCCAATCGGTTCTCACGGCTTGGGCTTGGCAGACAGTATACCGCACGTTGCACAGTGGAAAGATTCTCTTGAAAAATGGATAAAACTTAATGATTTAATTTAAGTAACTAATGTCACAATAAGTCAGTATCGGCTTGTTGTGACATTTTTTTATATGTGTAAAATGTCAAAATACAAAAAAATACATTTAAAAAGACTATACAAAACGAAATGAGTGTGATATAATAAATGTTATATAATTAACAAGGGGTTTAGAGGACATGAGTGAAAATGAAAAGAAAGTTCCTACGGTCGTAGTTAAACGTCTGCCACGCTATTACAGATATTTGGGCGAACTTTTAAAGCAGGATATAAAGCGTATTTCCTCAAATGCGCTTAGCGTAAAAATGAACGTGACTGCATCACAAATCAGACAGGATTTTAACTATTTCGGCGGTTTCGGTCAGCAGGGATACGGCTATAATGTCGAACATCTTTATAACGAAATCGGTGACATATTAGGACTTAATGACGGAGATACTACTGTTATAGTCGGAGCCGGTAATCTCGGCAGAGCATTGGCAAGTCACGATACGTTTGAAAAAAGAGGCTTTAAAATTGTAGGTATCTTTGATGTGAATCCGGTACTGAAAGGAATTTCCATCAGAGGAAATGAAATCCGTATGATGGACGAGCTTCCAGAGTTTTTAAAAGAGCAGAATGTGGATATAGCCACGCTGACCCTGCCGAAAAACAACGCGGCAGAGACAGCTGATTTACTGGTAAAAAACGGAATTCGGGCTATCTGGAATTTTGCACATCTGGATTTGGATGTACCAGAGGATGTTATCGTAGAAAATGTACATCTTTCCGAAAGTTTAATGCGTCTGTCTTATAATCTGAATTGTTATGAAAACGAACATCCAAAAAAATAACAACGTAAAAAGCTGCTGTAAAATGTAAAAGAGATTTTGCGGCAGCCTTTTCGCTTTACGCAAGGAAAAAGGACGGGTGAAACATGGAGGAGATTGTAACCGGAAAGCAGATGAAGGAACTGGATGCCTACACCATAGAAACCATGGGAGTACCTTCTCTGGTACTTATGGAGCGGGCGGGACTGCAGGTCTTTGAGAGTATGAAAAAAGAGGGGCTTCCCCTTTCAAAAGTGCTGGTGCTGTGCGGTTCCGGAAATAACGGGGCGGACGGTGTGGTCATTGCCCGGCTTTTGTTTCTGGCAGGATATCAGGTACATGTCTGTATTTTGGGAAATCCGGAACATTTTACAAAAGAAATGAAAACGCAGATAGAAATTGGCAGAAATTATGGAATTTCCTTTGTCAAGACTTTCTGTGTACATGAATATACTACTATCGTGGATGCTCTTTTGGGTGTAGGGCTTTCCAGGGAAGTTTCGGGTCTTTACCGGGAAACCATAGAAAAACTACAGGATTTTTCAGGGAAAATCGCAGCCGTGGACATCCCTTCCGGTATTGACGCAGATACAGGAGCGGTATGGGGCTGTGCCGTCAGGGCAGACCTTACCGTTACCTTTGCCTATAAGAAAGCAGGGCTCTGCCTGTATCCCGGTGCAGCCTATGCCGGAAAACTGCTTACGGCAGATGTGGGCATTTACCGCAAAGACAAAAGGTCTCCAGAGCTTTTTGCCTGTACGGACAGGGAACTTAAAAAACTCACCAGAAAACCGGACGGCAATAAGGGCAGCTTCGGCAAGGTCTTTCTGGCCGCAGGCAGCCGGGAAATTTTCGGCGCAGCGTATCTTAGCGGACAGGCTGCTCTGCGAAGCGGCGCAGGTATGCTGAAACTCTGTACGCCAAAAGAAAACAGGGGGTTGTTTACTTGCTTCCCTGAAGCCATGCTGGCACTTTATGAGGACGCTGCGGATATGGAAAACCTGGTGAGAGAAAACCTATGCTGGGCTGATGTGGCCGGCATTGGTCCCGGTCTTGGTACTTCTC
>ENA-UPXC01004361-UPXC01004361.1-human-gut-metagenome-genome-assembly--contig:-NODE-4361-length-13014-cov-3.556002_pt1 | contig 13014 bp, 10 predicted proteins | sample MGYA00250047_ERZ773371 | MGnify/ENA primary metagenome ERZ773371 (study PRJEB29103, sample SAMN06111975) | human gut metagenome | biome: human gut; feature: ankylosing spondylitis patient; material... | reverse complement strand
TTTTCAAGCAGAAGACGGCATACGAGATTGTTGACTGTGACTGGAGTTCAGACGTGTGCTCTTCCGATCTATAGGACTTAGCACAGGCTCAATACCTATGGTCGGCGGACACGGTACAGCCGGAGCATTCGGACCTGTACTTGAGGACTTAGGAATCTCGGGTGCGTCAACACTTTGTACAGCGGCGGCAACATTCGGATTGGTAGCCGGATCACTTATGGGCGGACCTATTGGCAGACGACTTATATTAAAGCACGACCTTTTAAAAACTGCCGTTATGGAAGATGACGCAACACTTGTTGAGGATGAAAAGAAACACAAGAGAAGTGTAAGTATGTATGCACCTGCAACATATCAAATTGCCATAGCAATGGGACTGGGAACGATTGTTTCGTGGGCACTGAGCAAAACAGGAATGACCTTTCCAATATACATAGGTGCAATGATAGTTGCGGCGGCAATGCGAAACATAAGCGAACACACAAACCTCTTCACCGTAAATATGGGTGAAATAAATGATATAGGCGGTATATGTCTTTCATTGTTCTTGGGCATAGCAATGATTACATTGAAATTATGGCAACTTGCATCATTGGCACTTCCGCTATTGATACTTCTTGCAGGACAAGTTGCGTTGATGTTTGTATTTACGTATTTCGTTCTATTTAACGTAATGGGCAGAAATTATGACGCGGCAGTGCTTGCGGCAGGTACTTGCGGTTTCGGAATGGGCGCAACACCTAATGCAATGGCAAATATGCAGGCACTTACAGAAAAATATGTGCCGTCAGTAAAGGCATACTTGCTTGTACCGATTATAGGCAGTATGTTTGCAGACTTTTTAAATAGTTTAACAATAACTTTCTTTATAAATTTGTTCTAAGAGTGATATGGAGGGATTTATTATGAAAAAGAAACCATTTATAACAGTTGAAACAGAAAATCTTGCAGTACCGGAAGTTCACATCGAAAAAGAAGATGTAGAAGAAACAACCGATACGGACGATACAGAAACCATTACATATGACAACGTGGCAGTGCCGGAAATACATATAAAACGTAAAAATAAATAGTAGATTTTCACATTTTGCTTATAAAATGAATAGAAAACCATAAAAAGCATATTATAACTTCATACAGAAAAAACTTTACGGAGGATATAAGTATGAAGAGAGTAATATGCTTTTTTATTTGCGTATGTTTTATGATGCAGAGTGTTGTTGTATTTGCCGAAGGTAATACCGATTTAGGACTTAATGCAAAATCAGCAATACTTATGGAAGAATCGACAGGTAATATACTTTACGAAAGCAATCCCGACGAGAGATTACCTATTGCAAGCGTTACAAAAGTTATGACTATGCTCCTTATAATGGAGGCTGTTGACAGTGGAAAGATAAGCCTTGACGATATGGTCACTGTAAGTGAAAATGCAATGAGTTACGGCGGAAGTACAATGTTTTTGGAAACAGGAGAACAACTTACTGTAAATGATATGCTGAAAGGTATTGCGGTTGCAAGCGCGAATGACGGTTGTGTGGCAATGGCAGAACATCTTGCAGGCAGTGAAAGTGCGTTTGTGGATATGATGAATGAAAAGGCGAAGGAACTTGGTATGGAAAATACTCATTTTATGAACACAAATGGACTTGATGAAGATGACCATTATTCAAGTGCAAGAGATGTTGCGATAATGTCAAGGGAATTGATGAAACATGAAACGATTTTCAATTACACGTCAATATGGATGGACACACTTCGCGGCGGAAAGTTCCAGCTTGCGAACACAAATAAATTGATACGTTTTTATGACGGTGCAAACGGACTGAAAACAGGCTCAACATCAAAGGCACTATGTTGTTTGAGTGCGGCGGCAAAAAGAAATGATATGCAGCTTATAGCCGTTGTGCTCGGTGCACCGACTTCGGCAGAAAGATTTGCGTCAGCAAAATCACTTCTTGATTACGGATTTGCAAATTATGCGGTAAACACACAAATAACCGCCGGAGATGAAGTGCAGAAAATAGCGGTTGAAAAGGGCGTAGACAAAGAAGTGGGCGTTGTTGCAAGTGACAGTTGCTCAACGCTTGTGAAAAAAGGACAAGAGGACAATATTACCAAGGAAATAAAAATAGACGAAACGATTACCGCACCGATAGAGGCAGGACAAAAAATAGGAACTATGACAATAAGCCGTGACGGTGAAGTTATAGCGGATATTGATTTGAATGCGTCGTCGGCAGTTGAGAAAAAGGGAATAGGACTTATAATAAAAGACTTTTTTGCAACTATTTTCTTCGGAAGCAATAACGATACAGAAGAAAACAGCGAGATTTAAAAAAATATAATAAAATTGTTGACAAAATAATTTATGTATGGTAGTATATATATGGTTAGTAAAAACTAACCATATATTTTTAATCTGTCGTTAGTTTATACTAACTAAGAATAAGAGGTGTGTTAAGTGAGTATTGTAATAGTAGGCGGTCACGACAGAATGCACTGCCGATATAAAGAAATATGCAAAAAATTCGGATGCAAATGTAAAGTGTTTACGCAATGTCCTGCGGATTTTAAAAATCAGATAGGCAATCCGGATATAGTTATTGTGTTCACAGGAACGGTAGCACATAAAATGGTAAGAGTTGCGTCAGGTCAGGCTGAAAAGTCGGGTGCAATTATAAAGCATTGTAATTCATCAAGTGCTTGTGCATTGAATGATGCACTTACAGAATGTTTCTGCAAAGCAGTATAAATATTTTTAATACTGGGTTAGTCTAAACTAATCAAAAAAAGGAGAAAATTTATGCCGACAGAATATATTTTAGCATATCATTGTGCACCGGCATTTGCGGGTATAAAACCGTCTAATATAGCCTCGTGCAGTAAGCGTGAAAATCCGAATATAACCGTTCAGATAAAAATGCTTAACGAAAAGCTTAATAAAAACGATATTTACATAAATGTTTTGTGCGAATGTGGTGAACGTGTGCTTTTGATGGTGTATCGAAAACAGAAATTGTGCGAATACTTGCAAAGAGATGATATAAAATCATTTTTGTGCGATAACGATTATCCAAAAGAGTTTTCATTAATGAAATATTTGGCAATACTAAAGTCAAGGATATATGCACAAAGATTGATGAACAAGGAATTTCCGCACGAAATCGGAGCATTTCTCGGTTATCCTTTGCATGATATATACGGTTTTATAAATCATAAACACCAAGGCTGTCTTTTGACAGGTGAATGGAAAGTTTATGAGAACACAGAGCAAGCAAAAAAATTATTCTGTCGTTATAATAAATGCCGTAAGGCAGTAATTAAAAGAATTAATGAGGGAAGAACTCTAACAGATTTATTTTGTATAGCATAACTGCAAAGGGCAGTTTGTTAATAATTATTTTTTGAGGAGGTTCATACAAATGAGCAAAACAGCAATTATTTATTGGAGTGGAACAGGTAATACCGAGGCAATGGCAAATGCAATATTTGACGGCGCAAAAGAGGTTAATGCAGATACAAAACTATTTTCAGTTGACCAGATAACAGCTGATGAGGCAAAGGATTATAATAACTTGATTTTGGGTTGCCCTGCAATGGGTGCAGAGGAACTTGAAGATGGTGAATTTGAACCGTTTTTCGCAGAACTTGAGGGTAATCTTTCTGGTAAAAATATAGCATTGTTCGGCTCATATGGCTGGGGCGACGGTGAATGGATGCGTGAATGGGAAAAGAGAGTTACTGACGCAGGCGCAAAGCTTGCCAACGAAAGCGTAATCGCAAATGATTCGCCTGATGAGGACGCTGTAACGGCGTGCAACGGTTTAGGTAAAATTGTAGCAACGCTATAATTAAATAGACTTCCCTAAGAGAAAAAATCTGAGTAGGTCATATTGGCTTGCTCAGATTTTTTTTGCAATTAAATGCTTGTATTTTTATAGTATTTAGAATATAATATAATAAAAAAGTGTAGGTGAAGAAAATGAAATATTACATAGGAATAGATTTAGGCGGTACAAATATTGCAGGCGGATTGGTTGATGAAAACGGCAAAATATTGAAAAAAATATCAGTACCGACAGAAGTTGAGAGAGGGAAAAATGCGATAATTGATAATATCGCCGATTTGTGCGAAAAAATTTGTGATGAAAGCAATATCAAACTGTCGCAAGTTGAAAAAATAGGAATAGGAGTACCGGGAACGGTCGATTCCGAAAACGGAATGATTATGTTTGCGTGCAATCTTAATTTTAATAAAGTAAGTATAAAGCCGATTGAAGAAAAGTGCGGTGTATCGGTTAAAATATTGAATGACGCGGATGCGGCGGCATACGGTGAATATGTTGCGTCGGGAAGTAAGGCGGATAGCTTTATTTGTATAACTCTCGGAACGGGAATAGGCTCCGGGATTATAATAAACGGTAAGATATATAACGGCTTTAACGGTGCAGGCGGTGAAATCGGTCATACCACGTTGATAAAAGACGGCATAAAATGTTCATGCGGTCGAAAAGGTTGTTGGGAAAAATATGCGTCAGCTACCGCACTTGTCGCACAGACAAAAGCGGCGATAAAAAATAATCCCGAAAGCATAATGTCAAAAGAAACAGTTATAAACGGACAAACGGCTTTTCGTGCGGCTGATAAAAGCGATGAAACCGCATTAAAGGTTGTAGAAAAATATATTGAATACGTTGCAGAGGGATTGGTGAATGTAATTAATATATTCCAACCGAAAAAGGTTGTAATCGGCGGCGGTATCAGCCGAGAGGGTGAGCCGTTTATAAGCAGAGTAAGAGAATTTGTTTATAAGTATGATTATAATAAATACCTTGATAAAACCGAAATAACCGCGGCAGAATTGTTTAACGATGCAGGTATCGTCGGTGCGGCATTATATTAATTAAATATAGGGAGAAGAAAATGAAAAAATTATTTACCTTACTAACAACGGCAGCTATGCTATGCAATATGTTTGCGGTTACGTCTTTTGCGGAGGAAAGTGACAAACCGACAAGCAATACAGCAATAACTGCAGTCAAAACAGCACAATGGCGAGCGACCGAAAGCGACAGTACAACGTATGATTTGCGTATTCACGGTTGGTCAGGATGGGAAACGGCGGCATATATGGGTTTTGAATTGCCGGAAAATTTCAATGCGGAAAATGTAGGCAAGGCAGAACTTGTACTCGATACAGCTTCTGTCGCAAATTCGGGAACGGCATACTTATATGAGGCTGATTATTCGGCTTTTGAAAACGGTATGCAATACACTGTTGCACCGACATATACCGAAAAAGAAATTATGTCGTTCACATCACCGTCAAATACAGGTGAATTTAAAATTGATGTGACAGACTACATAAAATCAATCAAGGATAAGGAAAATGTTGCGTTTAGAATAGACGTTAAGTCGCAGAACAACAACACAAACTGGAACATCGGTTCATGTACAAACAGCGGCAATGCACCGAAGATTGTAATAGGCGATGATGATAATGTAATAAAAAATGCGTCATTTTCTGACGGTGATGCAAATTGGACTATTACAAACAGTGAAAATATGACAGTATCTGACGGCAGGTTAAACGCAAGCGGTACAGATTACGAGGCACAAATCAGTCAAACGGTCGGAAATATGGAAAACGGAACATATACACTAAATGCGTATTTAACTAACGACACAACGGACGGTATTTGCTATTTGTATGCCAAAACAAACGGTCACACAATGGCGTCAACGTCAATACCGATAAGTGACAATGAGAGCAAGGTTACAGTGCCGGGAATTATCGTAGAGGATGGAAAATGTGATATAGGACTTTATATAAAAGGCTCGCAAACTCTTACTCTTGACAAATTGTCTTTTGCAAAGTCGGAGGAGAGCAGAATACCTTTCTTAAAAGGCGGAGAAATTTCAAAGCTTACATACGTCGAAGACAGGGGCGGCAAATTCTTTGACGAAAACGGTCAAGAGGGTGACGCACTTCAAATTATGGCTGAAAACGGATTTAATTTTGCAAGAATCAGAGTTTTAAACAATCCGGGAAAAGGTCATGGAAACGAATATTATTTGCCTGAAAGCTATCAAGATCCCGACGACTGTCTGGCAATGGCAAGACGTGCAAAGGATAAAGGTATGCAGATAGAATTTACATTTGCATATTCTGATACTTGGTCGGACGGTGAAAATCAGCTTATTCCATATGATTGGCGTCCGTATATTGAGGAAAATAATCTGACGGGTGATGAGCTTGCAACATATCTTGAGGGCAAAATATACGAATTTACAAAGGATATGATGCTTAAATTAATCGAACAGGGAACTTGTCCTGAATATGTTTCGATAGGTAACGAAATGCAGTACGGATTGCTTTACAACAACCATAAGAACAACAACGGGTTCTATAACAAAAGTGATTATCTTACCCGTTTTGTAAATGCAGGTGCAAGGGCTGTTCGCGAAACGTCACCGGAAAGTAAAATCGTTCTTCACAGTGACCACGGCGGTGAACTTTTGAGCAGAAGAAAGACCTTTATTAATGCACTTGCAAATATTGATTTTGACGTAATCGGTGTTTCGTATTATCCGTATTACACTAAGTCGATTTCGATTGATGATGTTGTGAATGAATTCAATACACTTATAAATCGTTATGATAAAGATGTTATAATAATGGAAACGGGTTACAACTGGAATGAAACAAAGCCTGACGGTTGGGACGGTCAACTTCAGGACAGTGGATATTATCAAAATATTTACGGTGAAACTCAATCGGGACAAAGAGCGTTTTTGACGGAATTGTATGCAAAGCTGAAACAGGTGCTTGGCGGCAGATGTATAGGTGATTTGTATTGGGATCCGGTAATGGTATATGATGGCGGAACAGGTCAAATCGGTTGGGCGATAGATGAGGCAACCGATACAACTCAAGGCAATGTTGTGCCGAATTCGACTATATTTGATTTTAAAGGAAAAGCAGTTGACGGACAAAAAGCAATGAAATACAACACGAATGCAAGCGACAAAATTAATATAACAGGTACAGTCAGCAATGATAAAGGCATTGTTAAAAATACAGAAATAACATTTACGGTAAACGGTGAAAAATATAACGTTTCCACTGACAGATTCGGTAAATACATCGTGTCTGTGCCATATCCGAAAGAGAATAAATTTGATATTTCGGCTAAAGGCTGTACGGAAAAATATACGCCGGACGCACCGTATTACGGCGTATTTGTAGAGAATATTAATTTTGAAACATATGCTGACGGAACAGAAGCCGACAGTAAGAACTATATCTCAAAAGTAGACGGTACGATAGAAAATTCAATGTTAAAGTATGATGTTGAATACAGAACAGATATTGCAAATGCAAAGTTTTATGTTGCCGTATATGATGACAGAGGTAATGTGGTTGCGATAAGCGACAAAAACAGAGATAATATAAATATCAAAAACGAAAGCAAGAGTTACACGATAAAGGCGATGTTGTGGAACAGAAATTTAAAACCGTTGTGTAATGTAGAAAGTAAGACTGTTGAAAGATAAAAAGAGCCTGTCAACAAAATGTCGACAGGTTTTAGCGACACTTGTATTAATAAGTGTCGCTTTTTTATATAATAGCATAGAATGGTATGATTGCTGTTTTGTGCTATCTTTTTTTATTGTAAATATTGACAATTAAATAAAAACAAGGTATAATTTACTTATCAATCAGTAACTGATTAATATTTTTTAGGGGAAAATTTAATATGAGAACACAAGAATACAAAGAAGAAAAGAAAAGGGGAATTATGGAAAAGTGTTTTGAGTGTTATTGTGACAACGGACTCAGAAACACAGGGATTAAGGAACTTGGTAAGTATTGTGGTATGACGTCGGCTAATTTGTACAGCTATTTCAATAATGTTGATGAACTTATAATTCAGTCAACTGCGTATTGTATGACAAAAGTCGAGGACGATTTTATGGAACTGTCACCGAAAAATCCGCAGGATATAATGCGGTTTATAAGTGAAATTCCAAAATGGTCGGCTCAAAAACACGGAAAAAAATATCGCCTTATGTATCAAGTATACACACATCCCAAATATGTTGAGTATGGGAAAAATTTTTTTAAGGGCGTTAGTATGCGATATACCGAATACGCCAAACAATTATCTCCCAAACTCGGAATACCTGTTGACATACTTGCAGGTTTCATATTTATTTTTGTTCGGGCAACAGTGCATTATGCAATGTTTGAAGATGAATATTACTTGAAAGCGGAAATGGAGGCGTTAAAATTATCGGTGCTTTCAGTATTGTCTAAAAAATAAAATTGAAAGGCGGGGAATTTTATGAAAATCAAAAGATGGTTAAGTACAATTATGGCAATGTGCATATTTATGTCTTTGATAACGTGTATGCCTGTATCGGCTGCTGCTCAAGAGTGGACATATTGCCTTAAAGTACAAATAAGTGACGCAAAAGATTCAAAAAGTAAGGACGGAAATATTAAAGGGTATTTGTATTTCAACGGTGAGGAAGATGAAGAAGTTTTTACTTTGCAGAATACAAAAACATCTGGCGAAATGTCAGAAACTACACACACATCTTCAAGAGCTCCTTGGACTCTTGATAAAGTGACTATTGAAAACGTTACAACGGACGCATTTAAAATATTATATGTGAGTCTGGGAGTGGCTAAAAAGGGAAGCGACTCATATAGATGGATTATAGATGAGATTTATCCGGACGGAACCGGTACAAAAGACGGTCTTTGGATTGAAAAAAATAAAAAGAGAAGTACCACATACAGTATTAATGTTAATACAAAAAGACGCCTGAAAACTGTCGGAAACTTCGATGATTTCGGAAGTACAATGTATCTTAATCCGACAGGTGAAAAAGACAGCGTTGCATATGAATATAACGGATATGTAGGTGACCAATACAATGATATCTTAAACGATAATAAAGAATATTACTGTATGGATATGAGTGACGCACCTACGTTTACATTTGACGTTTCGGGAAAAGGCGAGAATATAACAGTTAATAAAAAAGCACTGATCAGTAATGGTTGCATTACGGAAAAAAGCAGCAATCGTGGTTTTGATATAAACAAATCAAAACTTATGTCGTATATGAATAACAATAATATAAACAAAATCACTATTAAATCAACATTGAAATTCCCGGAAGATACCACATGTAACAAGGAAAGAACAGTTAAAAACATTCCATGGCTTAAATATTACAGCTATGAAGATTATGTCAAAACTTTAACGATTGTCAGAAATGCGTTTTCAATCGGCAGTGTTGAATTTAGCGGTAACTATCAAATACCTAATACAGCTGATAAAAATTATAATGCAGATAATCTGTTTTATAATAATGTAAAAAAGAATTCTGAAGGAAAGCAGACAATTACCGTTACTGCGTCAATTAAGACGGGCGGTTATAATAATAATTTATCGTCAGTCAGTCTGACAGGTGCAAGTATAACATTTGACAAAGCAACTCTAACGCTTGGTAATACAGGTAAAAAGATAGAGTCAACAGCAAAGAAAGTAAGGATAAGTAACGGTAAGTTTAAATTGACGTTCCCATATACAAGCGGTATGGATTCGGCTAACGGCGGATTAAAACTTGAATTAAGTAATGCAAAATTAAAAACTATAAGCGATTCACAATTTATGTTGTGGGATGAGGCTAATAAAAAGGTGGAATACAGCTATTTGTCATCAAAGCATAAGATTGACGCGGTAGATCCGACAGTGAAATTATCGGCTTTAAACAATGATAAGGTAGGAGATTGGCACAAGACTGTAACATTCAGTTCAACACCGTCGGAAACATTAAACACAACATCATCAGACGGTAAAGCGACTGATGGAAGTTATTCAATGGAATTGCGTGACAGCAAAGGCAATGCCGTAAAGATTTGTGATTATAAAGGCAAGAGTAATGTGTCAACCAAGCAGGAAGTCCCTGCAACAGAATCAAGTACAGGAAACGTAACATTGGCATTAGGTGAAAAGATAGAGGGAATATTTAATCTTAAACTTACAGGTCGGGATAATGCGGGTAACGAACTGTCTAAAGTCGTAGAAAATATTCACCTTGACAACAAAGCCCCTGAAATTACAATTACAGAAAAAGGAGGTTTGCAGAATTCGGACGGAAGTAAGGGCAATACCTATGATGTAACAATTACCGATATGTCGGGAACGGGTAAGCTGTATTATTGCTTTACAAAAGACCGTATAAATGCACCTGCTTTTGATAAGAGCAAAGCCGAACAGCAAACGAGCGGTACAATAAGCAGTTTACTTGATAAGTGGGCATTTATAAATCAGAGTGACACCGAAAACGGCAAAACTGCGTCAGCGTATATTGAGGTTGAAGAAGGCAGTAACTTTGAAGGTACATTAATTTATTTTGCCGAAGATGATTTCGGTAATAAAACGGAAATGTCCTACAAAGATATAAATATCACAAACGAAACGACTAAATGCAGTATTGATACCACAAGCGATACATCAATTCCGCATTCAAATTATAATATAGTTCTTACAACAAAATCTCAAAATACTGTTTATTACAAATGGCAGGACAGTAAAGGCGAGTTTATTACGACTGACACAAAGTATAACGGCAAAAGTATAGATACATCAGCCGATATTCAAACGTCAAATTTAGACGGAACATATAAATTGATATGTACAGTTATACCTCCGTCTGGTAAGGCTAATAAGGTGGAAGTAGAACGATATTTTGCATTTGACAATTCAGCGCCTAAAATCAGTGTTAAGCTGTTGAATGTCGGTACATACAGTGAAAATCAAACGATTTCCGTTATAGGAAGTGACTTGTCGGGAATTAAAGACGGATATGCGAAAGTGGTAAATCCGGACGGTTCTGCGATAGATGGTTTAGAGGAATTTAAGCTTGATGTGACAGGTGACGCTATTTCGCAAAATATCAATATCAGCGATATTTCGAGCGGTGCATATGCACTTTCTGTAAGAATGACGGATAAAAACGGTTTAGAGGCTACGGCAAAATCAGATACATTCTATATCAGAAATTCAATGCTGACAACAGACGTAAGTTTGATTACCGATTTGACGTATAGAGATAAGCCTTTAATTTCGTCGGAAGATTATAAATTAAAGATTGATGTAAGCGAAGATTTCAAAAATGCAGACAATACGGAAAATCAGAATTTATATTACAGAGTAAGCAATACGATTGATACATATGGTGAATGGATAAAGGCAGGAGCGGTTAATAAAATCGATACCGGTTTGACTGCAAGCATTGAATCTGATTCACCGATTATAGCGTTGGCTGACGGTGAAAATACTTTCTATGTACAGACTGCAATTTGTGAGGATAATATCGACACAGCCAAGATTAATATAAACACTGTACAGACAAGTGAATTTACATTCTTCTTTGATGAAACACCGCCACAAACAAGAACGGTTATAAACAACGAACATATCTCCGAAAGTATAAAAGGCAAAGTTTATCTTGCAGATAATATTGATTCCGATTTGAAACTTGTAAGCAACAGCAGTGACGTTGAAGTAAGCAATTCGGAAGAAGATAACGTTTTCGATATAACCGTAAACAAAAATGTTGATACAACTCTTACAGCGATTGATTTAGCAGGTAACAAAACGGATATACCGCTTGTTATAAACGGTATTGATACCGATGCACCGACCGCTAATATTGAAGTTAGCGAAGTTATGAGCGGTGACAGAAAAGACAGTAAAGCGGTAGTAAACATTAATGACGCAAAAGAAGACAAAGTGCAGTTTGCGTTTATTCCTGAAAGCGAATACAGCAGTGCAATGTCTGACGGAAAGATAAAAGACAGCTATCTTGAAAGCTATGATAACAGCATAATTAATGTAAGTCAAACAAGTTCGGTTGATGCAAAGTGGGAGAATGAAAAGAACCTGACTTATACTGTTAATATTGCAGGAACAACCGAGAATTATTATGTCGGTGTTCGTATGACGGACAGCGTAGGAAACAGTACAGATGTTATTTTTGATAAAATAATGTCAGTGCAAGACACTGAATTAAAACTTGATTATACGGTTGCACCGAAAAAAGCAGGACAAAAATCTATTGTAAAACTAAACTTCAATATGCCGGTGTATATACTTCCGCAATCAAAAATTGTGTCGGTTGCCGACAGTGATGACGGTAAGACCTTAGACGAAACAAATCTTGAAATAGCAAAGCAAAATGCATTGATATTTGCACAATCGCAATCATTTACCATAACCGCAAACGGCAATTATAAAGTATATGCGGTTGACGATATAGGCAGAGGGAAAGTCTTTGATTTAGAAATCACGAGCGATAAGGTTGAGTTCGGTAATCTTAGCGGCGTTAAAGCGACTACTTATACAGGGGATAAACCGATTGCCGACGGTAAAATCATAGGATGTAATGTAGTTGATGAAGATTGGAATTCTTACAGCACTACCGTTGTGGTTGCCGATAACAAAGTAACCATTGGCGACGAACAGGCAACCGAGCCGTTAGTACTCGGCAATGAGCTTGCCCAGTTGATGCTTGAATTTATCACCGAGTGCAGCAAGATTATGACCCCTACACTGATGGGAACGATGCCAGCCATCAACTGCCCGAACTTTCCATCCCTTGCTTCCAAGATCCAGAAGTTTCTCTCTAAAACAGCTTACACGAAATGAGTGCGGTGCTACTTCCTGACATTGGGCAGTTAGACCCGAACAGTCTGTGCTATGCGATATATAGCCAACTTTATCATAACTTTTTCAATGCACAGGATAAGAAAACACCTGAAACCCCATACGGCATTGAAGAGGGAGATGACACATCCATACGCTTGAGAAATACCGCCTACGGTTTTGCCGAGGCAATCTCAGGAGCAGTAGCTGGAGAAGGTGGCAGATCGGAAGAGCGTCGTGTAGGGAAAGAGTGTAGATCTCGGTGGTCGCCGTATCATTAAAA
>ENA-UPXC01004358-UPXC01004358.1-human-gut-metagenome-genome-assembly--contig:-NODE-4358-length-13016-cov-4.036865_pt1 | contig 13016 bp, 10 predicted proteins | sample MGYA00250047_ERZ773371 | MGnify/ENA primary metagenome ERZ773371 (study PRJEB29103, sample SAMN06111975) | human gut metagenome | biome: human gut; feature: ankylosing spondylitis patient; material... | reverse complement strand
TATAAAATTATACACTTTACATTGCGTTAAATACATACTTTTACTTCATAAAAATATAAACTCCTGCATACACAAAGTATATACTTCTACAAATAGAGGTATAAGTGCGTTAAATATCCCGTTAACAATGTTAATTCAAGAAGGATGATCATAAGAACTCTATAAAAGAGTTTCCTTTTTTTGAGGTATTTCAGTTTATTACTAACTTTGCAGACATAAGAAGTTCAAAAACAAGAAAGAATGAAAAAGATAACCCTGTCTCTCCTACTCTGTCTCATTTGTCTGAGTGGTATGGCGCAAAGTAGTAAAAAGTTAGACCTGAAAGATATAACTTCCGGAAAATACCGTGCGGAAAATATTCGTAACGTAGTGCCGATGCCCGACGGAGAGCATTATACACAAATGAATGAAGAAGGTACGCAAATCACCAAATACTCTTTCAAAACAGGAGAACCGGTAGAAGTCATCTTCGATGTAACCAAAGCCCGGGAATGTGATTTCAAGAATTTCGATGGTTACCAGTTTTCACCGGACGGGGAAAAGCTGCTTATCGCAACCGAAACAACGCCCATTTACCGGCGTTCATATACAGCCGTGCATTATTTATACCCCTTGAAACGTAATGAGAAAGGGGTGACGACAAACAACATTATTGAACGGCTTTCTGACGGGGGACCTCAACAAGCCCCCGTCTTCTCACCGGACGGTACCATGATCGCTTTCGTACGCGACAACAATATCTTCCTGGTAAAAACCCTTTATGGCAACAGCGAGAGCCAAGTGACGGAGGACGGCAAACCCAATGCAGTGCTCAACGGTATTCCCGACTGGGTATACGAAGAGGAGTTCGGCTTTAATAAAGCCTTAGAATTCAGTGCAGACAATTCTATGCTTGCTTTCATCCGCTTCGATGAAACGGAAGTGCCTCAGTATCAATTTCCCCTATTTGCCGGTGAAGCACCACGTATCGATGTATTAGAAGACTATCCGGGAGAATATGCATATAAATATCCGAAAGCCGGATACTCTAACTCCAAAGTAGAAGTGCGCACGTTCGATATCAAATCGAAAGTTACCCGTACAGTGAAGTTACCATTGGATGCCGATGGATATATCCCGCGTATCCGTTTTACAAAAGATGCCAACAAACTGGCCATAATGACATTGAATCGCCACCAGAACCGCTTTGATATGTATTTTGCCGATCCGCGTTCAACGGTCTGCAAATTGGTATTACGCGACGAATCGCCTTATTACATTAATGAGAATGTATTCGACAATATTCAATTTTATCCCGAAAACTTCAGTTTTCTGAGTGATAAAGACGGATATACCCACCTTTACTGGTATAGCATGGGAGGCAATCTGATAAAACAAGTTACCAAAGGCAATTATGAAGTAAAATCATTCTTAGGATATGATGAGGCGGACGGCAGTCTCTACTTTATAAGTAATGAAGAGAGCCCAATGCAACAGGCCGTGTATAAAATAGACCGCAAAGGAAAAAAAACAAAACTATCCCAAAAAGCCGGTATGAACAGTGCATTGTTCAGCCCGACTATGAAATATTACATCAATACATATACCAATCTCGATACACCGGCAGTCATCACCCTCAATGACAACGAAGGGAAACCTTTGAAAACATTGGTTACCAACGATGCATTGAAACAAAAATTAGCACAGATCGCTCTACCGAAAAAAGAATTCTTCAAATTTAAAACAACGGAAGGAGTAGAATTGAACGGCTGGATGATGAAACCGGCAGACTTTTCGGCATCTAAGAAATATCCGGTGTTGATGTATCAGTACAGTGGACCGGGCTCACAACAGGTTTTGGATAACTTCAATGTAAGTTGGGAAACCTATATGGCCAGTTTGGGTTACATCGTCGCTTGTGTTGACGGACGCGGAACAGGCGGTCGCGGGGCAGAGTTCCAAAAAAACACTTACCTGAACCTCGGAGTAAAAGAAGCCAAAGACCAAGTGGAAACCGCTAAATATTTAGGAACATTGCCCTATGTAGATAAAGGACGTATCGGAATCTGGGGATGGAGTTATGGCGGATACATGACAATTATGAGTATGAGTGAAGGTACGCCGGTTTTCAAAGCAGGTGTAGCAGTAGCCGCCCCTACGGACTGGAGATTTTATGATACGATCTACACGGAACGCTTTATGCGTACTCCCAAAGAAAATGCCGAAGGATATAAAGCCGCATCCGCCTTTACACGGGCAAACAAACTCCATGGCAACCTTTTGCTTGTACATGGAATGGCTGATGATAATGTACACTTCCAGAACTGTGCCGAATATGCCGAACATCTTGTTCAACTGGACAAACAATTCGATATGCAAGTTTATACCAACCGTAATCATGGAATTTATGGTGGTAATACCCGTCAGCATCTATACACGAGATTAACCAATTTCTTTTTAAAGAACCTTTAAAGAGTTATGATTTATGAATGATGATTTATGGATTATACAGAAGTGCTATCCATAAATCATCATTCATAGCCCATAATTCATAAATCATAATTCAAATGAGAAAGCCTGAGTGGCTGAAGATCAGCATTGGCGCCAATGAACGCTACACGGAGACTAAACGTATCGTAGAGAACCATTGCCTGCATACGATTTGTAGCAGTGGACGCTGTCCTAATATGGGAGAGTGCTGGGGAAAAGGAACCGCAACTTTTATGATAGGAGGCGATATCTGTACCCGTAGTTGCAAATTTTGCAATACGCAAACCGGTCGCCCCCTTCCATTGGATGCTGACGAACCGACTCATGTAGCAGAATCCATAGCCTTGATGAAACTTTCTCATGCAGTAGTCACTTCAGTAGACCGGGACGACCTTCCGGATTTAGGAGCAGGACACTGGGCGCGTACCATCACTGAAATAAAAAGGATAAACCCGGATACTACCATTGAGGTGTTGATACCCGATTTTCAAGGACGAATGGAATTGGTAGACAAGATTATCGCCGCAAATCCGGAAATCATATCACACAACATGGAGACCGTACGCCGCATCAGCCCATTGGTGCGAAGCGCAGCCGACTATGAAACCAGTCTCCAAGTAATTCGTCGAATAGCCGAAAGCGGTATTACCGCCAAAAGCGGCATCATGGTCGGACTGGGAGAAACCCCATCGGAAGTGGAAGAACTGATGGATGATCTTCTGGCAACAGGATGCAGCATACTCACTATCGGACAATACCTGCAACCTACTCGCCGACACTATCCGGTAGAGGAATACGTTACTCCTGAACAATTTGCCCAATACCAACAGACCGGACTCGAGAAAGGTTTCGAACAAGTAGAGAGCGCCCCGCTCGTACGCTCATCTTATCACGCAGAAAAACATATTAAGAAATGATCTAAACATAAATACCCCCTTGTTTGTTTTATAGGAAACAGGCAAAATGTACACTAAAATGAATCATAAAGGAATATTATCTTCCGCATTTAATATGTCATTGGGATACCTCCCCGTTATTATCTCCATTATATTATGTGAATTTATAACGCAAGACACAGCAATCTATATCGGAACCGGTATCGGAATGCTATACTCATACTATTCAATGCACCGTAAAGGTGTACGGATTCCTAATTTTATTCTTTACATTTCGACATTTATGCTGATGTTACTCACATTGGCCGCCCTTATCCCGGGAGATTATGTCCCCCCCGGAGCACTTCCGCTTACATTAGAGGTCAGCATACTCATCCCTATGTTAAGTCTTTACCTGCATAAAAAAAGATTCATCAACTATTTCCTGAAAAAGAAAGATATCTGCAGCAAACGAATGTTTGCTCAAGGTGCGGAATCAGCTATCGTATCGGCACACATCATACTGATATTGGGATTTTTGCATTTTATCATCATCAGTCTGGCCATATTTTTCTCTCATCCGATGGGAAAGACGACAGGATGGGTCATATTCAACCTCATGCCTCCCGCTATTTTCATTTTATGTATCATCTTCAATCAGATAGGCATCCATTATTTTAATAAATTAATGGCTCACACGGAATATGTACCTATTGTCAACACTCAGGGAGATGTCATCGGAAAGACGATGGCGATGGAAGCCCTTAATTACAAAAACACCTATATCAACCCGGTAATCCGTATCGCTGTAGCCTCACACGGCATGCTTTTCTTATGTAACCGTCCGCAAACAGCCATTCTGGATAAAGGAAAAACAGATATACCGATGGAATGTTATCTTAGCTACGGAGAATCACTTGCGGAAGGATGTCGAAGAATATTACGCAATACTTTCCCAAAAGCTGATGGACTGAAACCTACTTTCAGCATCATGTATCACTTTGAAAACTCAGTAACCAACCGCCTTGTCTATCTTTTTGTTCTGGACGTAGAAGATGATTCCATCCTTTGTGACCCACGTTTCAAAGGGGGAAAACTCTGGCAATTTCAACAGGTAGAACAAAACTTGGGACACAAGTTCTTCAGCGAATGTTTTGAAGAAGAATACGAACACCTGAAAAACGTTATTGGTATAAGAGAAAAATACAGGGAATTTTAGAAAGCTCGGGAAGATGCCCTTTCCACTCTTTCACCGTCCGGGTTCGGATATACTCTCCTTCACAGGTGATATTGGCAGCAATACAGAGCCGTGTCTGCGGACGGCAATTGTTCAAAATATCCTCTACCATCTTATTATTACGATAAGGTGTCTCAATGAAAAGCTGCGTCTGATGCTCGGAATATACACGCTGTTCCAATAACTTAATTTTCTTTGCACGTTCTCCCGGCTCAATAGGCAAGTAACCGTGAAAGGCAAAACTCTGTCCGTTAAATCCGGAAGCCATTACAGAAAGTATAATAGAGGAAGGCCCCACCAGCGGAACTACACGCAGCCCCTTACGCTGGGCAATCGCTACGACATCTGCTCCGGGATCGGCAACGGCCGGACAACCGGCTTCCGAAATCACTCCCATAGAAGCTCCTCCCGCCAATGGTTTTAAATATCCGGAAATATCTTCAGGAGAAGTATGCTTGTTTAATGTATAAAAAGCCAGGGCATCGATATCGATCTCACGGTCTACCTTCTTTAAAAAACGACGGGCCGAACGGACATCCTCAACAATAAAATGGCGGATATTCAAAATAACTTCTTTATTATAGGACGGCAATACGGATTCGATAGCGGTATCTCCCAAAGTCACGGGAATAAGATAAAGAGCTGTTTCCATAAAAATAATTGATTAATGTGCTAATGTGCCAATTTAATAATATGCCAATATACTAATGCGCCAATGTGCCAATTGGCTGCGCTATAAAACAAGACGGAATGTGTCAATTGAATAATAATTTGCTGATGTTTCCAATTGGTGAATTTCTTTATTCTTTCATTTTTTCATTCTCCAATTGGCACATTGGCACATTATTAAATTGGCACATTATTTATAACCGGATTCTTGTAACATATGATGATAATCGGTCATCTGCAACAAATCCTGCAAGCTGACATCTTTATGGTGTTTCATATAAGAAGATACAATGCGTGTCCCCATCCAGGTTCCAATCAATGCCGGTGCATTCTCACCGAAGAAGGCGGTAAACGGTGCCGGCTTCATATACTTGCGCACAATCATCGGATCGCGGACGTAGAGATGTTTATTCTTCAACATATACTCCCACACATTCTTTTCATTCTCGCTGCACCATGCTTCTTCTTTCTCTGCATATCCCATCGCTTCGCCCGGAGAGCGATACCCTAATAGCATCTGGACAGCATAATTTATCTTTCCCGAATGCAACATCATATCGAGCAGGCAAGTCCCTTCCTGAAACGGAAAAACATACTTACTCATCAGATAAAACACCAAACAATCGGGTACAATACGATCGGGACGCATAGAACGGCACTGATAGTCGTAATAAAAACGCTTGTACAAAGCATAATCTTCTCCCATGTACTTATCCAAGCTAATGCCCAACAACGTATCGGACAAGACTATCGACTCATTAAATGCGGATACTTGCGAATAAACAAGAGGTATTTTTATCTCAGGAACCTCTTTTTTCAATTTCTTGAAACCTTTCGTCAAGCCTTTTTCCACTTCGTCCAGATTAGGGAAACGTGTCTCCACATCGGCCATCAGACGAAGCAAGGTAGTATCCGAATAAAATGTCTTAAGTTTCTGAGAAATGGTATCGTCACTCACTTGTCCTAACCCAAGCACCTCTTCAATCAGAATCTTGGTAGGTTGACGATATTCCATGTTCATCTTTTGCAGAGCAGAAAAGCTATTGGAACGAACATATTCGTTCAACAACTGATCATACCGAACAACGGAAATCCCCTTCTCTTCATTATGCAACAACCTGTTCTCTCCCGTACCCATCCGACAGGCAACGGCGAGCATGCATAATATAATAAGGAGAAGAGGATTCCGCAGTTTCATAATTATTATCCGTAAATGATGTTTCCGTCTTCATCTTTGTACTCGTCGAGGCCTTTCTCATAAGTAGCCATAGCACGAAGACTCATACCGACACTCGAAAAACCGCCATCGTGGTAGAGGTTCTGCATCGTTACCTTGCGGGTAAGATCAGAGAACATCACAATACAATAATCGGCACACTCGTCAGCAGTAGCATTTCCCAGCGGAGACATACGGTTTGCAAAATCGAAAAGCTTATCCATCCCCTTCACACCCGACCCGGCAGTAGTGAATGTGGGCGATTGAGAAATCGTATTCACACGTACACTATGCTCGCGTCCGTAAATATATCCAAAACTACGGGCAATAGACTCCAACAGAGCTTTGGCATCTGCCATATCGTTATAACCGTAGAATGTACGTTGTGCGGCTACATAACTCAGAGCAACAATCGATCCGTAATCTGCAATCGCATTCAGTTTTTTGGCAGCCTGAATCATTTTATGGAAAGAAACAGCAGAGATATCCAATGTTTTCTACAACATTCCGTAATCAAGGTCGTCATACGTACGTTTCTTACGCACATTAGGAGACATCCCGATCGAATGAAGAACAAAATCGATCTGACCATGCAATACATCCATAGATGTCTTGAACACATTCTCCAGATCTTCCACATTGGTAGCATCGGCAGGGATTATTTCGCAATTCAGTTTCTCGGCCAGAGCATTTACTTCACCCATACGTATGGCCATGGGCGTATTTGATAATGTAATAGTTGCACCTTCTTCTACGGCTTTCTCCGCTACTTTCCAGGCAATAGACTGGTCGTTCAGGGCACCGAAGATAATACCTCTTTTTCCTTTCAACAAATTGTAACTCATACCTTTTAAAATAGTTAAATTAGGTTGCAAAGATAGGAACTTTCTGCATAAAAACACGAGAAGTGTGCAAAGAAAAGACTAAAATGACAAAAAATCCACCTAAACCAACAGTTTATACACATCTAAGGGAATTTTCACGTCTATATTTGCATCAGATAATTAAGAGTTTTTTTTCATAATATTTATTTAAGGTTAGAATTAGGTTAACATGAATCATTATTATCCCTTCCGGTAGATGGCTCGGGAGAGTAATCTGCCAAAGGATAATAAATCTCTTTATTTATCGGAAATAAATAACCCTTTAGTATTAATCCATAGAAACATAATTTTAAATGAACACATTAACGAAAAAACTCCTGTTGCTAACGGCGATATGCCTGCCTTTCCTTTCCGGGAATCGAATATGCGCTCAGGAAGAAAATTTAATAGACAACAGTATTTATAACGATCTTCCATTCGAAATGCCCGTTGTAGAGCAACCTACTTTCCCCGACTATGAGGTGAACATTGTTGCATACGGTGCCAAAAATGATGGAAAGTTTCTCAACACGGAAGCAATCAACAATGCCATAAAAGCAGTAAATGCCAAAGGCGGAGGAAAAGTAATTATTCCAGAAGGATTGTGGCTGACCGGCCCTATCGTACTCTTGAGCAATGTAAACTTATATACAGAGCGTAATGCACTGATTCTTTTCACCGATGATTTCGAAGCCTATCCTATTATAAATACTTCATTTGAAGGCTTGGAAACCCGTCGTTGCCAATCGCGGCACGCAATGCGGAGAATATCGCAATCACAGGTTATGGCACATTCGAGGGCGCGGGGGATAGCTGGAGACCGGTAAAAAAGGACAAACTGACTGCTTCCCAATGGGGCAAACTTGTAAAATCGGGGGGGGTAACCGATTCAGCAGGGAAAATATGGTATCCCACAGCCGGCGCCCTGAAAGGTGCATTGGCATGTAAAGACTTTAATGTCCCCGAAGGCATCAATACCGATGAAGAATGGAATGAAATCCGTCCATGGCTCCGTCCCGTACTGCTCAATATCGTAAAAAGTAAAAAGGTGCTGTTGGAAGGAGTGACATTCAAGAACTCCCCCAGTTGGTGTCTGCACCCGCTTTCATGCGAACATATTACCGTAAACAATGTAAAGGTATTCAACCCTTGGTATTCTCAAAACGGAGATGCGCTGGATTTGGAATCATGTAAAAACGCACTGATTATCAACAGCCTGTTTGATGCCGGAGACGATGCGATTTGTATCAAGTCGGGAAAAGACGCTGACGGCCGCCGCCGTGGAGAACCTTGCCAGAACGTATTGGTCAAAAACAACATAGTATTGCACGGACACGGTGGCTTCGTTGTAGGAAGTGAAATGTCCGGTGGTGTAAAAAACATCTATGTGACCGATTGTACCTTTATGGGAACCGATGTCGGCTTACGCTTTAAAAGCACTCGCGGACGTGGTGGCGTGGTAGAAGGTATTTATATCAACAACATCAACATGATCAATATCCCGAACGAACCGTTATTGTTCGACCTGTTCTACGGCGGTAAAGGTCCGGGTGAAGAGACTGAAGAAGAGCGTGCTGCCAATACCAAAACCGATGTTCCTCCTGTGACAGAAGAGACTCCGGCATTCAGAGACATTCACATCTCGAATGTTTATTGCAAAGGTTCCGGACGCGCCATGTTCTTCAATGGATTGCCGGAAATGCCTATCCGGAATGTAACTGTAAAGAATGTAGTCATTACCGAGGCTGCTGAAGGTGCCGTCATCAGCCAGGCCGAAGATGTGCAATTGGAAAACATCCGTATCGAAACGAAGAAGAAAGGCGGACATACACTCCAAATGAAGAACGCTAAAAAGATCAAAGTTGACGGTAAGACCTATAAAGAGGCAGATGCCAAAGGGACGAATCTGAACTTCAAATAAACCACATTTTCATATTATAACAGCAAAGCAGGCAGTCCTTTGATCATTATTGACAGGACTGTCTGCTTTTTTTAGATTACATTTGCGGAGAAATAAACAAGAAAGAATATTTACTCATCATAAAACAATAGAGAAAGATATGAAAAGAAACCTTTTTATCCCCCTGTTTTTCCTTTGCTCATGCCCGTTAGCGACACTGGCACAGGCAAATGAAAAGACGCTTACTGTAGAAGTCAGCAATCCTTGGAACCGGGCAAAAAGCGATGAACCCGTAGTTATCAAGTTGAATGAACTCAATGCCGGATTCCGTATCAAATCCGCTACCGTTATGGACGGCAATACGGAAATCCCTTCACAACTCGACGACCTGAACGGAGATCGCCGCGCAGACGAACTGGCATTTGTCATCAACCTGCCCGCTCAAGGAAAGAAAACGCTAAAAATCAATCTGTCATCGGAGAAAAGCGATAAAAAATACGAGCCCCGAGTATATGCAGAGATGTTAGTAAGCGACAAAAAGGGGAAACATGTACCGGTACATTCGGTCACCATCCCCGGCAATGTCAACATCTACAACCAAATGCATCATCACGGCCCGGCTTTCGAATCGGAACTGGTGGCCTACCGTCTCTATTTCGATCATAAGCAGACAGTAGATATCTACGGAAAATTCAATAAGGGTTTTGAAATCAAAGAGTCACAGTTCTATCCTACCGACGAACAATTGGCACGCGGTTTCGGTGACGATGTATTGCGTGTAAGCGGCAGTTGTGGTGTGGGTGCGCTAAAAGGCTGGAACGGCAAGAAAGCTATGCACATAGAACCGGTAAGCACATTGACAGAGAGTATCATTGCTTATGGACCTGTCCGCACTATCGCAGAAATCAAAGTAACCGATTGGGAGTATCAAGGTTCGGAACTGAATATGACCACCCGCTATACACTTTATGCCGGACATCGCGACTTACAAATAGAAGCATTCTTCGAGGAACCGCTCAAAAATGAAATCTTCTGTACCGGTGTACAGGACATTAAAGGATCGGTTTCTTATTCTGATCATAAAGGACTTATCGGCTGCTGGGGGACAGACTGGCCAGTGAACGATACAGTAAAATATGCTAAAGAAACCGTAGGGCTCGCAACCTGTATTCCTCAAAAATATGTAGTAGCAGAAGTGAAAGACAAACCCAATTATCTCTATACGCTGACAGCCAAAGGAGACAACTATTTTTCTTATCATACTACATTTACTTCGATGAAAGAAACTTTCGGCTATAAAACACCGGAAGCATGGTTTGCCTATATACGTGAGTGGAAAGAAGGGCTGGAACATCCTATTGTCGTTACAATCAAGCAATAAAACAATTTATCCACCCTATTAGACAATTATTACCCATCGCGGGAGGATATGCTTCGTAATTTTGTGCAGTAAAATAGAATAAAAACATATTGTACAACTTAAAAATTATTATTATGAAGAAACAATTACTTCTCGTGATGGCTTTCGTAGCCGGTGTATTTACAGCCAATGCGCAAGAATGGAATTTTAGTGATTTTACTGCTGGCGATATAGCAGAAACTACAGTCATTGATGGTCTGACAATTCACGCATCTTCCGGAAAAAAAGTCTCAATTGACGGCAGCAAAAAAACATTTGAAGATTATTCATTCACCCAACGTCTGAAATTTGGTGGTACAGGTGGTTTTGATGCAGAAACCGGTGAACCTATCGACAGAATATTATCATTTCCGGTAAGTGGCAATGCAACGATCACAGTGATCGGTACACATGCTTCCAGTTCGGGAGATCCAAGAAGTCTTATGGTAACAGCCGGTAGCAAAGACAATGAGGTAGGTTCAATGGAAGTTACTCCAGGGGAGATCACTAAAAAAGAAATCATTTATACAGGAGAGGCAACTACTATTTATGTATACTCAGCAAGTAGTGGAATTAATTTATACCTTCTTTCTGTAAAAGAGAACGGAACGCCCAGCGGCATTGTATCTGCAGAAGCCGGCAAAGAAGTGGTAGCTACCGAATACTACAACGTAGTAGGTATGAGATTGAATGAACCCGCTAAAGGTTTGAACATCATAAAAAGAATAATGAGTGACGGTTCAGTAGAAACAACCAAAGCTTGTATCGAATAATATTCGTTGAAGCAATACAGTTAGTTATACGAAGGCCCTACTCTATCATGAGCAGGGCCTTTTTTATCATAATTATTACACAACAATGTACAATAAATACACCAAAGCAATCGATTATTCACCTCCGGTTTCACCCGGAACATCTATATTTGCAATCAGGAATTCGATAACATACTAATAATAAAAAACAATCCATGAAAAAATTAGCACAGACCTTAGGCCTTTGCCTATTTATGACCCTCTCCGCTACGGCGCAAAAGAACTATGTGTCCGAAGTTTGGGTTGCAGATCAAGGAAACGGAACCTACAAGAACCCGATTCTTTATGCAGATTATTCCGATCCAGATGCTTGTCGCGTAGGAGACGACTTCTACATGACTTCATCCAGTTTCAACTGCTTGCCCGGTTTGCAGATCCTTCATTCCAAAGACTTAGTCAACTGGACGATCATCGGTGCTGCCGTTCCCTACGCCCTCTCTCCTATCGAAACTCCCGAACGCCCAGAACATGGCAATCGCGTGTGGGCACCGGCCATCCGTCATCATAACGGAGAGTTCTACATCTTCTGGGGAGATCCCGATCAAGGCGCATTCATGGTGAAAGCACGTGATCCGAAAGGTCCCTGGTCAGAGCCTGTACTCGTAAAACCGGGAAAAGGTATTATCGACACATGCCCTTTATGGGATGAAGACGGTAAAGTATACCTCGTGCATGCCTATGCAGGCAGCCGTGCCGGACTCAAAAGCGTTATCTCTATCTGCGAACTGAATTCAGACGCAACAAAAGCCATCACACAATCCAGAATCATATTCGACGGACACGAAGCCCACGAAACCTGTGAAGGCCCCAAATTCTACAAACGCGGTGAATATTATTATATTTTTCACCCGGCAGGCGGAGTGCCTACAGGTTGGCAAGTAGTGCTGCGGTCAAAGAATGTTTACGGTCCTTATGAGTGGAAAACCGTTTTAGCTCAAGGAAATACCCCGGTCAACGGACCTCACCAGGGAGCATGGGTTGATACTCCGACCGGTGAAGATTGGTTTATGCACTTCCAGGATGTAGGAGCATACGGCCGCATCGTACACTTGCAACCGATGAAATGGGTGAATGACTGGCCCGTTATCGGCATCGATAAAGACGGAGACGGCTGTGGCGAACCGGTATTAACATATAAAAAGCCCAATGTAGGAAAAACTTATCCTATCTGTACTCCGCAAGAAAGTGACGAATTCGATGGATATACCCTCTCTCCGCAGTGGCAATGGCATGCCAATATCAATGAGAAATGGGCTTATTACGCAGGCGATCACAGCTATGTACGCCTTTACTCTTACCCGGTAGTAAAAGAATATAAGAATCTTTGGGATGTAGCCAACGTTTTACTCCAAAAGACTCCATCCGATAACTTTACGGCCACTATGAAGTTAACTTTCAAACCGACCACCAAATACAAAGGCGAACGTACCGGGCTTGTAGTAATGGGCATGGATTATGCCGGCCTGATCCTTGAAAATACAGACAAAGGATTAGTACTTTCACAAGTAAGCTGCAAAAAGGCAGATAAAGGAACGCCGGAAACAGTAAACGAAGCAATCGACCTGAAAGACAGTAC
>ENA-UPXC01004346-UPXC01004346.1-human-gut-metagenome-genome-assembly--contig:-NODE-4346-length-13047-cov-4.494988_pt1 | contig 13047 bp, 15 predicted proteins | sample MGYA00250047_ERZ773371 | MGnify/ENA primary metagenome ERZ773371 (study PRJEB29103, sample SAMN06111975) | human gut metagenome | biome: human gut; feature: ankylosing spondylitis patient; material... | reverse complement strand
CCGCGCCATTAAAATCCTAAGTTTTCAGAACTTTTATGAAGTTCTGAAAACTTGCTCAGCGGGGAGAAAAGACTTTTCCGACACGCTGGGGCGGTGCGTACCATTGGTACGCACCGCCCTTTTGTGTCCCATGAAAAAGCCCCGCTCCGGCTTATGCCGGGGCAGGGCTTGGCATTTACTGGATGCTCACCGAGGTGCTCTTGACCTCGGGCTTCCGGGTCTCCTTGGGAACGGAGATCTGAAGGATGCCGCTTTCAAACTTGGCGCTGATCTCGTCAGGCTCCACATCCCAGCCCACGTAGAAGCTCCGGCTGCAGGCACCGGCATAGCGCTCCTGACGGATGTACTTGCCCTTCTTGTCCTCGGCGTCCTTGTCCAGCCCCTTGGCGGCGCTGATGGTCAGATAACCGTCCTTCAGGTCGATGCTGACCTCGTCCTTCTTGAAGCCCGGCAGGTCGATGTCCAGCTCGTAGCTGGTATCAGTCTCCCGGATATCGGTCTTCATCAGGTTCTTGGCGTGCTTACCGTAAAGGGCGTCCCGGGTCTGGGGCACCATCATGCCAAAGGGATCAGAGAAGAAATCATCAAACATATTTTCACCAAAAATGCTGGGCAGCATAAGTCATTCCTCCATTCTTTTATTTCTGCGGCAATGGAAATCACTTCATCGTCCGCAGCCTTCTGTTGCCTACATGAACAAACGGTTTTGCAGCTCTCCGGGGGACCTTTTTGCTCCCCCTCTCAAGTTCGCCTTTATCATAGCACCATTTTTAGCACTGTCAATAGGAGAGTGCTAATGTTCACAAAAGAAGTATTGTTTGTTCATAAAATATGCGATTTTTCGGAGGAATCACCTGTTTGCATCAGCAGGAGCGGCAAAACGGGGCAGAGGACTGCGGATAAAAGAAAGAAAAAGCAGAGCGGAGCCGCTTTCAGCGGCTCCGCTCAAAGTGATTTTACAAGAAACGATGCTTACCGCATACCGCCCTCCCCGCCCATGAGGGCGGTGAGTTCCTCAATGCGCTCCAGCGGGAAGGGCGGACGGCACAGGGGCCGCAGGGCGATGCTCATGAGCTTCATGGGGTTGTCATCTGCCGCTACGCGGTTGGAGCTGAAAGCTCCGCAGCGCCTGCAGCGGTGGATAATGGCCCACTCGCCATTGTTCCGCACCCAGACTGCCACCGGCTTCATGATGCCGCCGCAGTCGGCGGCCCGGTCTCCCGGCTCTATGTCCACATGGAGGCTGGAAAGGCAGTTGGGGCAGTGGTTACGGTGCTGGCCCCGGTGTTCTCCGGCGTGCAGAGGCGTCCGCAGACCTTGCAGGTAAATGAATCGGTGCAGGGATGGGTCTTATAATAGCCCGTTTCAAAGGCCTTCCGTTTGTTTTCACGGTTCATGATATTCCTCCTGAATCGGTATGCTTCCGAGCTTCGGGAGGGGCGGCGTGTGTTGAATTTGCCGGACCTCCCGGTCAGGCCACACGATCCAGTGATAAAGATAACTGTTTCAAAAAGCTCTCCTTAAAATTTTATTTGATTTGGGGTGTTTACTTCAGGAAATGCAGCGCGTTCTGGACATGGCAGGCCGTGCCCACAGGCAGGGCGTTCAGATCCATTTTGAAATACGGATTGTGCAGGGGCTTATCGTCCTCACCCGTGCCGATGCCCAGCCAGAACAGCACGCCCGGCACGTGCTGGGTGAAGCAGCCGAAGTCCTCGGAGCCCATAAAGGGCTTGTTGGTGAGAATCACATTCCCCTCGCCGACAATGTTCTCCAGCGTGCGGCTCACCTCCAGCGCCATGGCCTCATCGTTGATGGTGGCGTCATAGCCGAGGGTCTGGGTACACACCGCCGTGCAGCGGTTGGCCTTGGCAATGCCCTCGGCCAGCTCCGGGATGCGCTGGCGCAGCAGGGCCCGGACATCGTTGTTGAACGTGCGGAAGCCGCCGACAATGTGGGCGCGCTCCGGCACCACGTTCCACACGGAGCCGGGGAGCTCCACCTGCCCGATGGAGATGACGCAGTTTTCCATGGAGCTGACCTCCCGGGTGGGGAGCATGTGGATGGCGGTGATAAGCTCCGCCATGGCGGGCACCGGGTCTACGGCGTTTTCCGGCATGGCGCCGTGGCCGCCCTTACCGGTGAGCATGATGTCATACACATCGCTGGAGGCGGTGGCCTCATGTCGGGCGATCTGGATCTTTCCGGCAGGGACGGCGGGCTGTACATGAAGGGCCAGCGCCATGTCCACGCCCTCCAAAACGCCCTGCTGAATCATAAAGCCTGCGCCGCCCTCGCCATCGTATCCGGCGGCGCGGACAGTCTCCTTCATAGAGGCGGGAATGCTTTCCTCCGAGGGCTCAAAGAGGAATTTGATTTTGCCCCGGAAGGCGTCTCTATGGGCGGAGAGGAGCTTGGCGGCGCCCAGCAGCATGGTCACATGGGCATCATGGCCGCAGGCGTGCATTTTTCCGGGATTTTCGGAGCGGTAGTCGCAGGCGGTCATTTCCTCCACCTGCAGGCAGTCCATATCCGCCCGAATCAGCAGCGTTTTGCCGGGGCGGCCGGAATCCAGTGTTCCCACCACGCCGGTGATGGCGATGCCGGTCTGCACCTCCATGCCGCAGGCGCGGAGGTAATCGGCGATGATGCCGGAGGTCCGGTGCTCGTCATAGCCGATCTCCGGGTGGCGGTGCAGGTCCTTGTAAATGGTTTCCAGCTCGGCGGAAAGGGCCGCAGCTTCCTTTTTTACATCAAACATAGCACATCCTCCTGTTTCCGGCCGACAGCGCGGCCGGGTATTCAGCTTCAGTCCAGGGACGCCTTCAGGGCCTCTACGGTCCGGCGCAGCTCCTCTAAATTTGCAAGGCAGGTGTCCAGCTTTTTCCGGGCGGTGACCCGGTCCTCCGCGTCCAGCTTCAGACTTTGGAGCTGGGCGGTGGAGCGCCGGATGGAGCGGCCGAAGGAGTCCACCGTCCGCAGCGCGTTGGCGGCGACGGGCTTAGGCGGCGTCACGGGCAGCTCGGCGGCCTTGGCGTAGGCAATGGCCCGGTGGACGAGGGCGGGGAAGTCGCTCTTGTCCCCGGCCTTATCCACGAAGTCCTCCACAATGGGGTAGAGGTGGGCGTTGCTCCGGCGGGCCAGCTCATAGGCGTCCGTCATGGTCATTTTTCCGCCCTCGGCCCAGCCGGTGAGGGTGTCATCCAAATTCAGAAGGTCAAGATACCGCTCCACCGTGGCGCGGGAGAGCTCCGTCTGTGACGCCATCATCTCCGCCTGCTCCTTTACGTTTTCCGGCAGGCGGTCCTCCTCCCGCAGCACCTCACGCAGCGTTTCAAGCTGCCGGGCCATGTCAAAGGGGGAGACGTTCCGGCGGTGCAGGTTCGTGCCCATCAGGGCCCGCAGCTCCTCCAGCCGGTCATGGTAGTGCCGCACCTTGCAGGGGACAGTGACCTTTCCCAGCTTTTTGGCAGCCCGGACCCGGCGGTGTCCGCTGATGATGCGGTATTTCCCCTCGGCCTCAGCGGGGGTCACGATGATATCTTCTAAAAATCCGTCCTTTTCCACGCTGTCCATGGTGGCCTGAAACTGTGCGTCCTCCGCCATGGAGAAGCGGTTCATGGGATTTTCCTCCAGCGCGTCCACCCGGAGCTGCCGGACAAACTCACCGTTCACTGCGGCGGCGTTGTCCGCAGTCTTTTGCAGCGTCCCGAAAATGGACGGGGATTTTTTCGATGCCATGTCCTCAGCCCTCCATTCGTTCCAGCATTTCGCCGCAGAGCGCGGCGTAGTCCTCCGTGGCGGTGCAGCGGGGGGAGTAGAAGCACAGGGGCTTCAGCGCCAGCGGGGCCTTTTTTACGTCGATATTTTTGCGAATGTAGCTGTGGAACGCCAGCTCCGGCAGCATTTGCGGGAAATTCGCGATCATTTCCCGGTCCAGCGAGGCGCCGGTCTCCACGGCGGTCATGAAAATACCCAGCACGCGGATGTCGGGATTCACCAGCTCTCGGACGTTCTGCACGGTTTCCAGCATGACGTTGTAGCCCTCGATGGAGTTCTTGTCCACCTTGATAGGAATGAGGATGTACTGCACGGCGACCAGCACATTGATGTTGAACAGGCTCTCCAGCGAGGGGGAGCAGTCGAAGAAAACGAAGTCATAGTCCTTGGGAATCTGCGGCACCAGCCGCTTGAGGGTCATGTCCCGGCCAAAGGGCATCTCCTGCATGGCGGCAAGGGCCGGCGCCAGCAGGGAGCCGCCCCGGATGAGGTCCAGCCCCTCGATGGAGGTATGGCAGATGGCGTCCGGGATTCGGTGGTCCTTATCCACGATGATGTCCGACAGCGTGATCTTGGAAACCTCGGTCAGCTCCAAGTTGCTGGTGGCGTTGCCCTGGGTGTCCGTGTCCACAATGAGGACCTTTTTCCCCCGGCGTACCAGCTCACCGGCCAGATTGATGGCGGAGGTGGTCTTTCCGGTGCCGCCCTTCTGGTTCATGATGGCGATGGTTTTCATAGCGCCTCACCTTTCTTTTCAAGGTCCTCCACGCTGGAGACCTGCTCCATGATGCTGTCCAGCATGAACTGGGTCATGCTCATGCCCAGCCGGGTAGCGGCCAGCTTGATGCGGGTGCGCTCCGACTCTGTGGCGTATACCAGCAGCTTTACCTTCTTGTCCTCCATGGCTCCCTCCTTTGCACGGTCCGCCCAAGCCGGTTCGACAGGATATGGGCGGAGTTGACATTATGATGTCATTTTTCAAAAAATATTATGACATTATAATGTCCATCTGTCAAGAAAAAACAAGGACAGATGATGTCAAATTTTGCATTGACGTAGGAGGGTGAGGAAAGCGGCGTGTAAAAGGAGCTTACTCGGACAAAACTCGTGTGAGTCCGACAAAACAGCGCGCTTTTATTGTACACCTTTGCTGAAGAAGGACGCAGAAAATCCCCGGCAGCGGAATGGCTGCCGGGGAAGGTGAGAAAACAGAAAATGCGGCAGGTCAGGCGGCGTCCTTGGGGAGCGTCACGGTAATGACCGTGCCCTGTCCCGGTGTGCTGTCCAGTTGGACGGTGCCGTGATGGTAGGCAACGGCGTGCTTGACGATGGAAAGCCCCAGCCCCGTGCCGCCGATGGCCCGGGAATGGCTCTTGTCCACCCGGTAGAACCGCTCAAAGACCCGGCTTTGATCTGCCGGGGGGATGCCGATGCCGGTGTCCGCCACAGTCAGCGTCACGGCCTGAGGCGTTTCCGCCACCGTTACGGTGACGCTGCCGCCGGGGACATTGTACTTCACGGCGTTTTCGCAGAGGTTGCGGACGGTCTCGCTCAAAAGCCGCCGCACACCGGTAAGGGTTCCCGCCGTGCCGTTGACGGTCAGCGTGACGTTCTGCGCCTGCGCCGCGGCGGACAGGGAGGCGGCAGCCTCCTGCGCCAGCGAGAGCAGCGACACCGATTCTCTCGGCATGGCCGCGCCCTCGTCCAACTGAGAAAGCCCCAGAATATCGTTGATGAGGGACACCAGCCGCTGGGCCTCCTGATGGATGCGCCCTAAGAAGCGGGGACGGTCTTCCGGCTGCACCAAATCATTTTCCAGCAGCTCCACGCTGCCGATAATGGATTGCAGCGGCGTTTTCAGCTCGTGGGAGACGTTGGCGGTAAACTCCCGGCGCATCCGCTCCGCCTCTGCCTGTTCTGTGACGTCAAAGGCCAGCAGCACAGCGCCGAAGACCTCGCCGCCGGAGTCGATTCGGCTCAGGTCGATCTGATATTCCCGGCCCTGCCGCTGCTGCCGGAGCTGGGCGTGTCCCTGTGTCAAGGCGGCATCCACGGCGGCGCTGATGTCACTGCGGCGGTCCACCGTCAGAAAATCCCGGCCGATACAGCTCCGGTCCGTACCGAACAGCGTCTGCGCGGCAGGGTTGATGCTGAGAATGCGGTGGTCCTGCCCCAAAAGCAGCAGCCCCTCCCGCATACTGTCGGTGATCTGCTCAAATTCGTCCTGCCGCCGTTCCAAATCCCGGGCCTGCCGGTGCAGCGTCTGCTGCTGGGCGTGAATGCGGCTGAGAAGGGGGGAGAGCTCATCGTAGGCGTCATTTTTCAGCGGGTGCTCCAAATCGAGTTGGTTCAGAGGAGCCACTACCCGCTTTGCGGCGCGGCTTGCCAGCAGGGCGGACAGCCCTGCCGCCAGCAGCGCTACGGCGATAACCGCGTGGAGCAGCCCCAGCACCAGCATTCCCACGGTTTTCTGGCTGCCTGCAATTCGCAGTACAGACCCGTCGGACAGGCGCACGGCCTCATAAACGGTCTTTTCCGTCAGCGTGTCGGAATAGCGGACACTGCTGCCGCTGCCGGTCGTCAGGGCCTGCCGGATCTCCTCCCGCTGGGCGTGGTTTTCCATGGAGGCGGCGTCTGCCTGCGTGTCGCGGAGCACGGTTCCGTCCGGCGCTGCCCATGTAAAGCGGCAGGCCGTGCCGGTGGGCAGGGAGGAAAGGTAATCATCGCCCTCTGTCTCCACCGCAGAGGCCGCGAGGCGCAGCTCCTCCCGGAGCTGCTGCTCCCACACGGAGCCGAAATACCCATACAGGCAGCCGGAGAACACCAGCAGCGCCGCCAGCAGCACCGTCAAGGACGCGCCCAGCGCGGAGCGGAAGATTTTTCCGGTCATGGGGTCGCCTCCAGCCGGTAGCCCACATTCCGCACCGTTTCAATGAGCCGCCCGCAGTTACCCAGCTTTTGGCGGAGCGTACGGATGTGCATATCCAGCGTGCGGCTGTCGTCCATGTAGGCCATGTCCCAAACCTGAGTGTAGAGCTGCTCCCGGGTGAAGGCCATGCCGGGGCGGGAGAGGAACAGCCGCAGCAGCTCAAATTCCTTATAGGTGAGCTGCACCCGCTGCCCCTCCACTGTAACGGTGCGGCGTTCCGGGTCAAGGGAAATGCCGCCGGCGGAGAGAACGTGCCCGGTCTCCTGCGGCCTGCAGCGCCGCAGCACCGCTTTGACCCGGGAGACCATCTCCATCACGCCGAAGGGCTTTACCAGATAGTCGTCCGCCCCGAGGTCAAGGCTTTGAATCTTGTCATACTCCGCGCCCCTGGCCGTGGCCATGACGACGGGAATATCCCGGAAATTGGGGGAGGCCTTCATCCGCCGCAGCAGGGAAACACCGTCCTCCCCCGGCAGCATGACGTCCAGCAGCACCAGCTCCGGGGTCTCGGTCTGCAAAGCCTCCCAGAAGGCGGCTCCGTCCTCAAAGCCCCGGGCACCCAAGCCGGTGGAGTTCAGGGCATACAGCTCGATCTCCCGAATCCCGGCATCGTCCTCTACGCACCAGATCATACGCTTCTCCTTATGTCAGAGTGATTTCGTCCTTGTGCACGCCGGTGACGGAGTAGATGACCCACTCGGCAATGTTGGTGGCGTGGTCTCCGATTCGCTCATAGTATTTGGCGATCATCAGCAGGTCAAGGGCGTATTCGCCCTCTGTGGGCGCAGCGGCAATGCGGCTGATGAGGCTCTGCTTGATGCGGGCGAAGCAGTCATCCACGTAATCGTCATCGGCAATGACCTTTTTCGCTAAGATTATATCACATTTTACATAGGCGTCTACACTTTCCGTCACCATTTGAATCACGGCCCGGGCCATTTCACGGAAAACGGCGTCATTTTCCGCCTGTCGGTCCTCCAAAAAGGCGATGATCTCGGCAATGTCCTCTGCCTGATCGCCGATTCGCTCCATGTCGGTGATCATTTTCAAAGCGGCGGAGATCTGCCGCAGGTCCCGGGCCACGGGCTGCTGCTGGAGCAGCAGCCGCAGACAAAGGCTCTCAATGTCCCGCTCCTTGCGGTCGATCTCACTGTCCACCGGCGCGACCTTTTTCGCCAGCGTCCGGTCGCTCTCTGTCAGGGCCTTGGAGGCCAGCGCGATGACCTCCTCGCACAGCGCGCCCATTTCGATCATCTCGTGGTTGAGCTGGGCCAACTGTTCGTCAAAACGGTTTCTCATGTTATCCGAACCTCCCGGTGATGTAGTCCTCCGTCCGCTTGTCGGAGGGAGTGGAGAACAGGCGCTCGGTCTTTCCGAATTCCACCAGCTCGCCCAGCAGGAAAAACGCGGTGTTGTCGGAAACGCGGGCGGCCTGCTGCATATTGTGGGTCACCATGACCACGGTGTAGTCCTTTTTCAGCTCCACGGCCAGGTCCTCAATTTTGGAGGTGGAGATGGGGTCCAGTGCACTGGTGGATTCGTCCATCAGCAAAATCTCCGGCTCCACGGCCAGCGCCCGGGCGATGCAGAGCCGCTGCTGCTGGCCGCCGGAGAGGCCCAGCGCGCTTTTCTTCAGCCGGTCCTTTACCTCGTCCCAGATAGCGGCAGAGCGCAGAGAGCGCTCCACCAGCTCATCCAGCTTGGCGCGGCTGCGGATGCCGTGGGTCCGGGGGCCGTAGGCCACGTTGTCATAAATGCTCATGGGGAAGGGATTGGCCTTTTGAAAGACCATGCCGATGCGCTTGCGGAGCCATGTGGGGTCCACGGCGCCGTCATAGATATTCTGTCCGTGAAAGTCTACCTCGCCGGTGATCCGCACGGAAGGGATGAGGTCATTCATGCGGTTCAGCGTCCGCAGAAATGTGGACTTGCCGCAGCCGGAGGGACCGATGAAGGCAGTGATCTCGTGGGGTGGAATTGCGATGGACACGTCCCGGAGGGCGTGGGTCTGGCCGTACCAGAGGTTCAGGTTTTTTACATCCAATATAGGTTCCATAGGTATCCTCAATTCTTTTTCAGCTTCCGGCCCAGCAGGGCGGCGGAAAGGTTGATGAGCAGGGTCAGCAGCATCAGGATGGAGGCGATGGAAAAGGCCACCGCCGTTTCGCCCCGCTCGTTGGCGTAGACGTACAGCGCCACCGTCAGCGTGGCGGAGGAGGTGTGCAGCGCCTTATAAAAGCCGCTGAGCACCAGACCAAAGCCTGCGGTGTACAGCAGCGCGGCACTCTCACCCACAATGCGGCCCACGGCCAGAATGCAGCCGGTGACGATTCCGTCAATGGCGTTGGGGAGCACCACGGTGCGGATCATGCGCCATTTTCCGGCGCCCAGCCCCAGCGCCCCCTCCCGGTAGGACTGGGGGACGGTCTTGAGGCTTTCCTGCGTGGTGCGGAGGATGGTAGGCAGAATCATGACCACCAGCGTCAAGCCACCGGCCAGAATGCCCGCCTGCAAATTCATTTTCTGTACGAACAGCAGCATTCCCACCAGTCCGAAAATAATGGAGGGGATGCCGGTGAGGGTCTCGGCGGCAAACTCAATGAGACTCACCAGCCGCCGGTTCTCCGCGTATTCCGTCAGGTATACGGCGGCACCTACGCCCAGCGGCAGGACGATGACCATGGCCACGAAAATAATATAGAGCGTGTTCAGGATATTCGGCAGGATGCCGATGGTATTTTGAATATAGCTGGTCTGGCCGGAGAGCAGGTCCCATGTCAGATTGGGAAGGCCCCGGCAGAAGATATAGCCGATGAGAAAGATCAGCAGGGCGCAGGTCACACCGGCGCAAAAAATCATGCACAGGCGCAGCCCCAGATCATAGGCCCTGCGGCGGGGAGAAAGACGCTGGTCCATGTCAGCCCTCCTTTCTGCGCTTGACGCACACATTTAAAAATACATTGATGAGCATGATAAATAGAAACAGCACCAGCGCGATGGAGTAAAGCGCCTGATGATAAAGACTCCCCACCCGGGCGTAGGCCATGCCGGAGACGATGCCGGTGGTGAGAAAGCGCACCGGTGTAAAGAGACCCGGCATATTGGACACGTTACCTGCCACCATGATGATGGCCATAGCCTCGCCGATGGCCCGGCCCACGCCCAGCACCACCGCGGTAGCCACACCGCTGCGGGCGGCGTGAAGACTGACGCGGAACCATGTTTCCGTTTCCGTGGCACCCAGCGCCAGACTGGCCTCCTCATACTCCCGGGGAACGGCCCGCAGCGCCGTTTCCGATACGTTGATGATAGAGGGCAGAATCATGATGGCCAGCACGATGATGGCCGCCAGCAGACAGGCGCCGGAGCCAAGGCTGAACGCCTTCTGAATGGCGGGCACCAGCACGATCATGCCCACAAGGCCGTACACTACAGAAGGGATTCCTGCCAAAAGCTGCACGGCAGTGCGAATCACGGCTGCCAGCCGCGGCGGCGCGGCCTTAGCCAAGAACATGGCGGTCATCAGCCCCACCGGTACGCCCACCACGATCGCCCCGGCAGTGCCGTACACAGAGGTGAGGATAAAGGCCAGAATGCCGAACTGTGCGCCGGTGGTGGTATTCGTGGGGTCCCAGACCCGGCCCAACAGAAATTTGAACAGGCCGATCTCCCGGATGGCAGGCAGGCCGGAGAGAATCAGGTACAGGCTGATGAGCAGCACAAAGGCCACCGCCACAATGCCGCAGAGCAGGAAGATCAGGTGAATCACTTCCTCCATGGCCTTTCGGGCGCGGTAGCTGCTCCGCTCCGGCTCATGGGGGGCATTTACCATGCTCTCCGCTGCGTTTACAGCGGTCAGAATTGCGTCAGAGTCCATACAAGGCTCCTTTCTTCGTTTTCATGGGAACAGCCTCCACCCACAGCGGTGGATGGAGGTGGACCCGGTCGAGAGGGGTATGTTGTAGTCTGTTTGCTTTTTTATTGAGCTACGGGAACCGCACCGGCGGACTTGATGAGGTCATTGGCAGCGGAGGACGTAGCGAAGTCGAAGAACGCCTGAGCGGCAGGAGACAGGGCCTCGCCGGTGCGGGTCACCAGCACGAAGGGCCGCTGAATGGCATAGCTTCCGTCCAGAACAGTTTCCTCAGTGCAGGCCACGCCGCCCACGGTCAGAGCCTTGATGGTATCCTTGCCTTCTACAGCGGAGAGGGAGGCATAGCCGATGGCGTTGGGATTGCCAGCCACCGCTTCAATGACGCCGCCGGTGGAGGTCAGCTCCTGGTCCAGCTTGCAGGCGTCCCTGGTGTTGGTGATGGACTCAAAACCGTCCCGGGTGCCGCTGCCAGCCTCGCGGCCGATGCAGGAGATGGTGCCGGCCTCGCCGCCCACCTCGCTCCAGTCGGTGATCTCACCGGTGAAGATCTGGGCGATCTGTTCCACGCTCAGGTCCTCCACCTTGCTGCCCGCGTTGACGATGACAGCGATACCGTCCAGCGCCACGGTGGTGCCGGTCAGGCCGCCGGCGGTCTCCTCGTCCTTCGGGGCACGGGAGGAAAGGCCGATGTCGGCGGAGCCGTTGGAGGCGGCCTCAATGCCCGCGCCGGAGCCGGTGGGGTCATAGGTGACGGAAACGCCGCTGTTGTCCGCCATGAACTGCTCACTGAGAATGCCGATGACCTTCTCCATGGAAGTGGAGCCGTTAGTGGACACGCTGCCGGACAGGGCGGCAGGCGTCTCGGTTCCGGTGGTGGAGTCAGTGCTGTCAGCGGCAGGGGCGTCCGTCTTGGAGCCGCAGCCGGTGAGAGCGGCCATGCTCAGGGCCAGTGTTAAAAGCAATGCAAGTGTCTTTTTCATGTTGTTCTTCCTCTTTTCAGATATTCGGGATTCACTCCTCGGTACGCTTATCAGTGTAGCGGTGCCATGTAAAATGAAAAAGACAACCTATGTAAAATCCATGTCAAATTAGAGGCTGCTTCGCGGATTTTCTTGCAAAAGCGCGGCGGTTCGGTATAATGGGATTCGATTATAAATAAAAAGGACCGGCCAAGGGCCGGAGAAGGGAAATGCCTGCTATGGAGTATTACGGAACACTGGGCCCGGCCTGTGCCTCGGTCGATTGCCTTGCGGAAATGTTTGAGGCTGGTATGACCGGTATGCGCCTGAACCTGTCCCATGTGACGCTGAAGGGTGCCTCGGCGCAGTTGGCGGCCTTTCACGAGGCAGCGGGGCGTGTCGGCGTGGCGGCAAAGCTGTTAGTGGATTTGCAAGGGCCGGAGCTGCGGGTAGGGTCCATGGAAATGCCAGTGGAGCTGACAGAGGGGAGCCCAATTATGCTGGGACAGGGCGGCATTCCCGTACCGGCACGGCTTCTTCCGTATCTGGAGCCGGGACAGACCGTGCTGTTGGATGACGGAAAGCTGCTGCTGACTGTAACGGAGAACCGTGGAGACTCCGTGTGCGCCCGGGTGGAGCGGGGCGGTACGCTGCGGGGGCGCAAAAGCATTGCGCTGCCGGGCGTGCGGGGCCTGCGCCCACCGGCTTTGACAGAGGCTGACATGGAAAACATCCGTTGTGCGGCGGAATACGGTGTCACCGGCGTGATGCAGCCCTTTGTGCGGGACCGGGCGGACCTGCTGGCGGTGCGGCAGGCGTTGGACACTAATGGCGGCAGGCAGATCAGGTTGTTTGCGAAAATCGAAAATTTAGATGGTGTGGGACAGTTGGACGAACTCCTTCCGGCCTGTGACGAGATAGTTATTGCCCGGGGAGATTTGGGGAACGCGGTCCCGCTGTGGGAGCTTCCGGCCCTCCAGAAGCGGATTGCGGCGCGGTGCTGCGCCGCTGGAAAGCCCTTTATGGTGGTGACGCAAATGCTGGCCTCCATGGAGAATAGTCCGGTTCCCACCCGGGCGGAGGTCAGCGACATTTTCAATGCGGTGGTGGATGGCGCCTCCTCCGTCATGGTTACCGGGGAGACCGCTGTGGGGCATTACCCGGCGGAAACGATTCGCTATCTGGTGAAAACGGCGGAGGCGGCTGAACAATGGCTGCGCTCCCGCGAAAAGGCGGATGAAGATTAAGCAGCTATACCATTTACATATTAGAGAGAAGACTTCCCACCTATCCCGAATGCCGATCGGGCGCAGGCCCCACAGGATTCCAACCGATTTTTTGAGATTTGACCGTGTTTCCTCGCGGAAGTCATACCTATTGTACAAATTAGAGGTAAAGAGGATGGTAAAAGTGGGAAGAAGGAGGGGCAGAAATTGGTAAAAAGGCCGAAAGGGAAGAAAAAGGAAAAAAGGCGTTGACAAACGGGTTGAAAATGCGTATAATCA
>ENA-UPXC01004339-UPXC01004339.1-human-gut-metagenome-genome-assembly--contig:-NODE-4339-length-13072-cov-4.462563_pt1 | contig 13072 bp, 15 predicted proteins | sample MGYA00250047_ERZ773371 | MGnify/ENA primary metagenome ERZ773371 (study PRJEB29103, sample SAMN06111975) | human gut metagenome | biome: human gut; feature: ankylosing spondylitis patient; material... | reverse complement strand
GGCCTGGAACTTTGTGGGCCTCATCCTGGTGTATTTCCTGGGGAAGAAGTGGCGGCGCTACGACGGGGAGTGCTTCCTGTTCTACCTGGCCTGGTACGGCCTGGGCCGGGCCTGGATCGAAGGTCTGCGCACCGACAGCCTGTACCTCTTTGTGGGCAGCTCCATCCGGGTGTCCCAGCTGGTGGCGGCGGTGTGCTTTGTAGTGGCGGGCGGCATCCTGCTGTACAACCGCTTCCGCCATTATGACAAGAACAATCTTTACGTAAATCGCCTTAAGGCTCAGCAGGAGCAGGCGGAAGAGACAAAGGAGGACTGAACATGGCGGCCATCAAGATGGACGGCAAGGCCCTGGCGGCCAAGGTGAAAGAAGAAGTTGGGGCCCAGGTGGCGGGCATGGAACAAAAGCCCGGCCTGGCTGTGGTGCTGGTGGGAGATAACCCCGCCTCCCGTGTGTACGTAAACGGAAAGAAGAAGGACTGTGCCGAGTGCGGCATTTACAGCGAGGAGTACGCCATTCCTGCCGAGACCACCCAGCAGGAGCTGCTGGAGCTGGTGGAGACCCTCAATGGCCGGGAGGACATTGACGGCATCCTGGTCCAGCTGCCTCTGCCCCGCCACCTTAACGAAAAAGAGGTGCTGCTGGCCATCCGCCCCGACAAGGATGTGGACTGTTTCCACCCCTTCAACGTGGGTGAGCTGATGATCGGCGAGCAGGGTTTCCAGCCCTGTACTCCCGCGGGCGTCATGCGGATGCTGAAGGAGTACGGCATTGACCCCGCCGGCAAGCACTGTGTCATCGTGGGCCGCTCCAACATCGTGGGCAAGCCCCAGGCCATGCTGATGCTGCGGGAGAATGCTACCGTTACCATCTGCCACACTAAGACCCCCGATCTGAAGGCGGAGTGCCTGCGGGCCGATATCCTGGTTGCGGCAGCGGGCCGCACCGGCCTCATCACCGGCGACATGGTGAAGGAGGGCGCGGTCGTTGTAGACGTAGCCATGAACCGCAACGAGGCGGGCAAGCTGTGCGGCGATGTGGTCTTTGAGGACGCGGCGGAGCGCGCCTCCTACATTACCCCCGTCCCCGGCGGCGTAGGCCCCATGACCCGGGCCATGCTGATGGAAAACACCCTGTACGCGGCGAAACAGCACGGAAAAAAGTAAAACATCATAGATTTTGCGCCCCTGGCTTTGGCCGGGGGCGTTTTTTTGTTGTCATAACTGTCTCCCGGTCCACATAACGTGTAGGGAACAACGGCAAAGGCGGTGAATACCAATGAGAATGGACAACAGCCAGGCCTACCGGCAGGCGGCCCAGGTGCTGCCCCTGTCTCTGCGGGGGGCAGCTCTGGCGCTTTCAGAGGACAAGCAGGGACGGGCGGAGGAGCTGCGGCTGCGGGTGGGGCGGCCCATGACGGCGGTGCTTCCACAGGGAGAGCTGTCTTTGGGGACAAACCCGGTGACCGGCCGGGATCTGGAGCAGCTGCTGGAGCTGGCCAGCCGGGCCTCGGTCCATACGGTGGCTGACCAGCTCCGCCGGGGTTACCTGACGGTGGAGGGAGGCCACCGGGTGGGACTATGCGGCACGCCGGTACTGCGGGAGGGCCAGATCCACGGCCTGGGTCGGCTGTCCTCGGCGGCCATTCGGGTGGCCCGGCAGGTGACCGGGGCGGCGGCGCCGGTGGAGGGAAAACTGCTGGGGCCGGACGGAACCTTGTGCAGTACCCTCATTTTGGCGCCCCCGGGGGCGGGCAAGACCACCCTGCTTCGGGACCTTATCCGCCTGGCCTCGGATGGAGTGGGGATGGTGCCCCAGCGGGTGGCAGTGGCCGACGAGCGGGGAGAGGTGGCCGCCCTGTGGAATGGAGTGCCTCAGCTGGATGTGGGGGAGCGCACCGACGTGCTGGAGGGCTGTCCCAAGGCCCAGGCGCTGATGATGTTGCTGAGGGCCATGAACCCCCAGGTGTTGGCGGCGGATGAGATCACCGCTCCGGAGGACGTGGCAGCCCTCATTTCGGCGGCGGGGTGCGGGGTAAAGCTGCTGGCCACCGCCCACGGCAGAGATCGGGAGGATTTGTCCCGCCGTCCCCTGTATCGGGAGCTGATGGGGGCCAAGGTATTTGAGCGGCTGCTGCTGATCCATACGGAACACGGGCGGCGGAGCTATCAGGTGGAGGTGTTGGCGTAGATGTGGAAGCTGGTGGGAGCGGTGTTGGTGGCAGCGGGAAGCGGCTGGCTGGGGCTGAGCGCGGCCTCCGGGCTGACAAAACGCCTGCGGGCGGTGCAGGCCATGATAGCCGGGTTGGAGCTTCTGGAGCGGGAGCTGTGGGAGCGGGGGGCGGCCCTGCCCGAGCTGATGGCTGCCCTGGCACGGCGGTGTGCCCAGCCTGCGGCTGGCTTTTTCCAACGGTGTGCGGAAGGCTGTGCCCGGCTGGACCAGCTCCCCTTTGGGGAGAGCTGGCGGCAGGCAGTGGAGGGACTGGAGCTGCTTTCGCCAGATGCACAGGCAGCCCTGCTGCCGCTGGGGGAGGTGCTGGGCCGGTACGAGGCGGACAGCCAGCGAAAGGCGCTGGAGCACGCCAGGCAGGCTCTGGAGCGGGAGGAGCAGCGAGCCCAGGAGGAGCGGCGGCGTCTGGGTCGGGTCTATCAGGCTCTGGGGTTGTCCGGCGGCGCGTTTCTTGTGATTTTGCTGCTGTAATGGGATAAGATCACGAAAGAGGGAATGGGTATGGATGTGGATATGATCTTTAAAATTGCCGCCATCGGAATTCTGGTGGCGGTGCTCAATCAGGTGCTGAGCCGGGCGGGGCGGGACGAGCAGGCCATGATGACCACCTTGGCGGGGCTTGTGGTGGTGCTGATGATGGTGGTGCAGGAGATCGCTGACCTGTTCGCCCTGGTCAAAACTCTGTTTCAGCTATGATGGAGGTCATGATCAAGGTAGCCGCCGGGGCGGTGACCGCCGTTTTGTGCGGCACGGTGGTGCGCCGGGCTGCGCCGGAGCTGGGCTTTCTGCTGGCTCTGGCGGCTGGAGTGTGGGTGCTGTGGACGGTGGCGGACAGCCTGAAGCTGGTGACCGAGTGGATGAAGTGGCTGTGTGAGCTGGCTGGGCTGGAGGACTGGCTTGTTGAGCCCGTTTTCAAAACCGTAGTGCTGTCCATCATTACCCACCTGACGGCGGAGGTGTGCAAAAGCGCGGGAGAGAACGGCGTGGCCGCCTTTGTGGAGACGGCGGGAACCATTCTGGCCCTGGCGGTCTCTCTGCCTCTGGTGGGAGGAGTACTGAAGATGATGGAGGGGATGCTGCTATGAGGGGACATCTGTTGGCTCTGTTGCTGTTGCTGCCCCTGACGGTGCTGCCGGTGTGCGGCGTGGACCTCTCCTTCTCCCAGGCTGACCAGGTGCTGGAGAGCGCCCAAGATTATGGCGTGTCTACGGATGGGGGACTGGACCAGGGGGTACAGAATTTGCTGGAAGCGGCCACCGATCAGTTGGGCGGCCTGCTGCGCCACAGCCTGGGCACCGCGTTGAAGTTGCTGGCGGTGGTACTGCTGTGCGGCCTGGCCCAGGGCCTGGAGGAGGACAAGCCTGTGGGCCTGGGGGTGGTGGAGCTGGCGGGTGCATTGGCCATCACCGCTCTGACGGTGAGCGACATGACCACCATGGTGGGCCTGGGGCGGGAGACCATCTCCAAGATGGGAGACTTTGCCGACCTCATCCTCCCCGCCATGGCCACCCTCACGGCGGCTACCGGCTCGGTGACCGGGGCGGCGGTGCGCCAGGGGGTGACGGTCCTCTTCTCCGACCTGCTTATCACCGCGGTGGACAGCCTGTTGGTGCCTTTGGTGTACGCCTACATTGCCCTGTCCTGTGCCCAGGCTGCCTTGGGCAACGGAGGCCTGGGGAAACTGGCCGGGCTGGTGCGGGGGACGGCGGTCTTTTTCCTCACCGCCATGCTGCTGGCTTTTACCGGTTACCTCACCGCCAGCGGGGCCATTGCCGGGTCGGTGGACGCAGCAGTGGTGAAAACGGCCCGTATGACCATCTCCCGGGCGGTGCCGGTGGTGGGAGGTATCCTATCCGATGCGGCGGAAAGTGCCCTGGCCAGCGCCAGCGTGCTGCGGGGGACGGTGGGGGTGGCGGGGATGCTGGTGGTGCTGGCTATCTGCCTGACACCCTTTTTGCAGCTGGCCCTCCACTATCTGGCCTATAAGCTAGCCGCCGCCCTGGCCGGGACGGTGGACCACTCACGGCTGGGTGCGCTGATGGACAGCATCGGCGGGGCCTTTGGATTGCTGCTGGGCATGACGGGCAGCTGCGCCCTGATGCTGCTGCTGAGCATCGTGTCCGCCGTGTCGGCGGTGGCGCCATGATGGGGGCGCTACGTGAGTGGCTGCTGTCGGTGACGGCGGCGGCCATCCTGTGCGCCCTGGCCCAGGGGCTGATCCCACCGGGGCCGGTGCGCCGAGTGGGACGGCTGACGGCAGGGCTGGTGATGGCGGCAGCCCTGCTCTCTCCCTTAGCTAGCCTGAAGGGCGTGGAGCCGGAGCAGTGGCTGGAGAGCTGGCAGCCACAGCAGGAGGTACAGGAGCTGGAGGAGCAGCGGGATGAGACCATGAAAACCATCATAGAAGAGGAATGCAGTGCATATATTGTGGACAAGGCGGCCCAGCTGGGGGCAGAGTGCCAGGCGGAGGTGGAATGCGCCCCGGAGGGAGATGGGGTCTTTCTCCCCTGGCAGGTCACCGTGACAGGGAACCTGTCTCCTAGCCAACAGGAGCAGCTTACCAGGCAGATTCAGAAGGAGCTGGGAGTGCCGCCGGAGCGCCAGCAGTATGCAACAAAGGAGGAATCGCCGTGAAATTTTCATGGCCCCCAGGATTCAATGCCTGGAAGAAGGGACTGGAGCGATATGGCTATGTTCTTTTGGTGGTGGCGGTAGGGATGGTTTTACTTCTATGGCCCCAAGGAGGGGAGGAGAAGGAGACTGCTGCCCAGGAGAGCGTCCAGGAGGAATTTGACCTGGAGGCCTTTGAGGAGAAGCTGGCCAGCACCATCTCCCAGATCCAGGGAGCCGGGGAGGCCCAGGTGGTGCTGTCCTTGCAGAGCAGCAGCCGCCAGGTGTTGGCCCAGGACAAGGAGCAGGGCAGCCAGGGAGACAGCAGTACCACCACCGTGACGGTGGGTCGGGGCTCGGGCAGTCAGGACGTAGTACCCCTCCAGACGGTGGCCCCCCAGTTCCGGGGGGCGCTGGTGGTGTGCCCCGGCGGGGACGATCCCCAGGTGCGCCTGGCGGTGATGGAGGCGGTCTCCGCCGTCACCGGACTGGGCAGCAACCATATTTCCGTATGCAAAAGCGCGGCCTGAGGCCGAAACTTTGAAATGAATAGGGAGGAAGTCAGCAATGAAAACAGGGAACAAGAAGGGTATGTCCCAGCTTTGGAAGCGCAACGCGGTGGTAGCGGTGATTGCCGTGTTTGTGTGTGCGGCGGTGTACTTAAACTGGAGCTATGAGCAGGAGGCAGGTAAGACCTTGGGCGAGTCCACCATGGTGGGCAAGGAGGACCCGTTGGTCTCCGGCGGCTCCAGTTCGGACAGCTCCAGCTCTTCCCAGCAGGAGGACGCCGCCCAGCAGGGGGACCAGAGCAGCGCCGACGGCCAGCAGACCGGCACAGAGAGTGGCGATGACTACTTTGCCAATGCCCGCCTCAACCGCCAGCAGTCCCGGGACAGCGCCCTGAGCCTGCTCCAGGATGCCGCCGCCCGGGAGGATGCGGACCAGACCCTGCGGGACGAGGCCAACCAGAGCATCCAGACCATGGCCGACTACACCGTCACCGAGGCCCAGATCGAAAATATGATCGTGGCCAAAGGCTATACCGACTGCGTGGCCTTTATTGGAGAAAATTCCCTGAGCCTGGCGGTGGCTGCTCCCGAAGGGGGACTCACCGACGCAGATACCGCCCGTATCCTGGATGTGGTCAATCAGAATGCCGGTTTTACCGCCGACCAGGTGACCATCATTGAGGTGGAGTGAGCCCTAGAAATTTTAGGTTTTGGTTGTCAAAGGCGCTCCGGCGTGGTACAATAACACCAAGTATCCTGGAAGAACTGTAACGTGAAGGAGCGTGACCATCCGTGAGCGAGAATAAGGAGTATGTCTCCCGCTCTGACGAGCTGGGCAATATCCATATTTCCGAAGAAGTGCTGGCCGGCATTGCCGCAGCCGCCGCCCTGGAGGTGGAGGGAGTCAGCGGCCTGGCCGCCAATTTGGGCAGCGATATCGCCGAGCTGCTGGGGAAGAAGACCCTGGCCAAGGGCGTGCATGTGCAGATGGAGGACGAGAAGGTGACGGTGGATCTGTCCATTCTGATGTCCTATGGCAATACCATTCCCGAGGTGGGCAAGGCGGTGCAGGATGGCGTGAAGAACGCGGTGGAGTCCATGACCGGCCTGGAGATCGCCGCCGTCAATGTAAACGTGGGCGGCATCACTTTCCCGGTGAAGGCGTAACACGGAATAACCAGAAGGCGTGCCCGGACACAGAGACCGGGCACGCTTTTTTGCTGTGCGGAAAGCGGTAAGGGCGAAATGGAGGAGAGAGATATGTTGTCCAGATTCAAACAAATGCCCCTGGAGAGACAGCTGTTTATCAGCTTTGTCAGCGTCTCATCCATTTTGCTGCTTGTGACCATGGGGATCATGCTGTATGTGGATATCACCCGGCAGCTGAGAAGCATGGATGATACCATCCGCAGCAGCGCTGCCTACATCGCCCAGCTGGACGGAGTCGAGAACATGCTGGAGCGGGGCTACCCCGACCCGGAGGTGTCCCGGCAGCTGGACAGCCTGAGCGAGAATGTGAAGGACCTAAACGTGATCGTGATCTACAACACCAGCGGCCTGCGCTTTTATCATACTGACCGCCAGCAGAGCGGCGAGACCTTTGTGGAAGGGGAGGAGGTTCCTATCCTGGAGGGCAGCGAGCCCTACATCACCACCGGATACAGCACCTACGGCTCCCAGCGCCGGGCCTTCCACGCGGTGGAAAATGACCAGGGAGAGATCATCGGCTTTGTGATGACCTCCATCTTTACCTCCGACATCTGGGAGCAGAACCGGGTGATCGTGATCTACGCCCTGGTAATTCTGGGGGTGGTCTTGCTGCTGGGTGTGGGGCTGTCCCGGGGAATTGTAGCCCTGCTGCGGGGCTCCCTGAAAGGACACCACCCCACCGAGCTGCTGGAGCTGTACCTTAAACAGGAGGACGTGCTCAACGCCATTGAGGACGGCCTGGTGGCCACCGACCGGGAGGGAAGGGTGATCTTCTCCAATCAGGCGGCCCAGCGCTTGCTGGGCGCTTCCCAGCAGGAACTGGAGGGGCGGCAGTTGGAGGAGGCCTTTCCCCAGAGCGACTGTGTCCAAGCGGCCCGCACCGGACAGGCCAGCCATAACCGCTCCTGTGTGATTGGAGAGCGGCAGGTGCTGGCCAGCGAGGTGCCCATACGGGGAGAAGAGGGGCTGGACGGTGTACTGAGTGTGCTGCACGACAAGACGGAGATGATGCGGCTGTCCGACCAGCTCTCCGGTACCCGGAATATGCTGGATACCCTGCGCTTTTTTAACCACGAGTTTATGAACAAGCTCCACGTCATCCTGGGCTATCTCCAGACCGGCGAGACCGGGAAGGCCATCTCCTTCATCGTCAACAGCGGTCTGGTCTCCAGCCAGGCCATCCGGGAGACCGCCGACTGTATCCGGGCCTCCCGTCTGTGTGCCCTGGTGATTGGCAAAATGATGCACGCCGCCGAATTGGGTATCCGTTTGACGGTGGCCCCTGACAGCAGCTGCCGCCCGGAGGATCTGCTGCTGGAGGAGCAGGAGTGCATCACCGTGGTGGGAAATCTCCTGGAAAACGCAGTGGAGGAGCTGAGCAAGGCGGAGGAAGAGCTGCGGGAGATCACGCTGGGGCTGTACTGCCGTCCGGACTGCAACATCATCGTCTGCGAGGACACCGGCCGGGGCATTGACCCGGCGGTGCGGGAGCGGATCTTTGAAAAGGGCGTCTCCACCAAAGGGGAGGGCCGGGGCCTGGGCCTGCCCCTGGTCCGGCAGATCGTAGAGCGGCATGGCGGGACCATCGACATTGTGACGGAGGCGGGGGCAGGCACCTGCTTTACCCTGACCTTTACCAGACAGGAGGGAGCGACATGACCTATCGGGTACTGATTTTAGAGGACGACCCCATGGTGGCGGCCATTGACCGGCAATATGTGGAGAGCGACCGCCGCTTTCAGGTGGTGCAGGTGTGTAAGAGCGGGGGACAGGCCCTGGAGTATCTGGCCAAACAGGACGTGGAACTGATCGTGCTGGACTACTATACTCCCGAGATGAATGGCCAGGAGTTTCTGGACCGGCTGCACGCCATGGGGCGGGCTCCGGCGGTGATCATGGTCACCTCGGCCAGCGATACGGATATCGTCCGCTCTCTGCTCAGCCGGGGGGTGCAGGACTATCTGGTCAAACCCTTTGAGTTTGCCCGGTTCCGGCAGGCCCTGGATAAGTTTCTCCAGCGACAGAAGCTGCTGTCCAATTCGGGGGGGATGGATCAGAGAGCCATCGACCAGTTGCTCCAGTCCCAGGATGGGGAGGAGGCAGCGCCTCAGCTGAGCAAAGGGCTCAATGGGGCCACCCTGCGCCTCATCCAGGATTTCCTGGCCCGCAGCCAGGGGCAGGCCCTCACCAGCGAGGAGATCGCCGAGCAGGTACACCTGTCCCGAATCACCATCCGCCGCTATGTCAACTACATGGTGGAGACGGGAGAGCTGGTCAGTTCCATTGATTACCAAACCGGCGGCCGCCCCTCCATCCGCTACCGCTACACCGGCAGCTTTGGTGCAGCGGGAAAGGAATCTACTTAAGGAACAAAAAAGCTGCGTTCAAATTTGTACATTTCTTCTGGAAAAGGGCGAAAATGGACGAAATCTCATACAGATATGCGCATAGATTGCCGGTAACAAAAGATCCGTTTGTGGATGTCCCACAAGCGGATCTTTTGTTACTTTACTTACAAAAGTCCTTCAATACGTACTTAAATTGACTTTCTCCGTCAGATTTCTTAAGCTTTTGATGAAGAAAACCCCATGTTGCCTGCCCATGGCAAGAGGGAGCCGGGGCGCGTGCGGGGAGAGAAACAAGGAGGTATTTTTTATGCCAACGGTAGAAAAAATCCTAGAGTACTTCGGCACCTACACCCCCGGCGTAGACGGGGCAGTCAGCGCGTTCAAGTTTGAATACCTGACCAGCCTGGGCTTTGCGGCCATTGTGATCTTCCTGGGGCATGCCATTGTCAAGCGGTCCGCAATGCTGCGGAAATTTGCCATCCCTGCCCCGGTGGTGTCCGGCCTGCTGTTTTCCATTGTGATTGCCATTTTGAAGGGCAGCGGCCTCATCGCCATCTCCTTTAATGTAAGCACCATTCAGGACCTGTGTCAGAACATCTTCTTCATGTGCGTGGGCTTCGGCTTTAGCTGGAAGCTCATCCGCCACGCCGGCGGCAAGCTGTGTCTGAAGATCGCCATTGCCGCCTGCCTGCTCATCACTCTGCAGGATGTTCTGGGTGTGCTGGTGGGCCAGCTCATCGGCCTGAATCCCTTCCTGGCGCTCCAGTGCTCCTCCTCCGCCATGTCCGGCGGCGTGGGTACCGCCGCCTCCTTTGGCCCCATTTTCATTGATAAAATGGGCGCCCCGGAATCTGCCACCGCGGTGGGCGTCACCGCCGGCACTCTGGGCAATGTGATGGGCTCCCTTATCGGTGGCCCTGTGGCTGCCTTCCTCATCAGCCGCCATGGCCTGAAGTCCGACCCCAACGATAAGCCGGAGTCCGCTGTGGACGGCAAGATCAATGAGCTGAACAACAGCCGCATGGTCTCTATGTTCGGTATGGTGCTGCTGCTGTGCGCCCTGGGCATGCCCATCTACTGCATCCTGGACAACATCCCCATGATCGAGATGCCCAAGTTCATTGGCTGCCTGTTTGCCGGCGCCATCGCCCGCAACGTGATGGAGGCTCTGAACATCAAGTTCTACACCCCCGAGGTGGACGCCATCGAGCATATGTTCCTGGAACTGTATCTGGCCTTGGTGCTGATGACCATCGACATCACCGCCCTGGCGGGGGTGGCCGGCCAGATGGGCGTGATCCTGCTGGTCCAGGCAGTTCTTATGGCACTGTTTGCCATCTTTGTCTCCTTTAATATGTTTGGCCGGGACTACGGTGCAGCGGTCATGGCGGCAGGCAACTGCGGCTGGGGCTGCGGCTCGGGACCCAACGCCGTGGCCAACGAGAAGGCGGTTATGGATCAGTACGGCTGGCACAACGTGGCCTGGGTCCTCTATCCCTCCTTCGCCGTGATCATCGACGATATTTACAACCCGATTTTCCTCTCTTTGTTCGGAAGCATTTTTGCAGCCTGAACATTTTCCCTCTTCCTACAGCCATTCCGCGGCGCTGCCTTTGCAGCGCCGCGGAATGGTTTTTGTGGGTTCTTCCGATTGTGAGAACAGGGTGAACTGTGGTATAGTAATGCGGAAAAGAAGAGAGAGGCCCATGCGTGTATTGGAAAACGGGAGGACAACATGGCAGACAAAGGCATGTGGAGAAAGACACTGCTGATGGGAGCGGCGCTGTGCCTTTTGCTCACAGGCTGCGGCGGGGGCGGCGGAAACGGCTCGGGCGAGGACGGGCTGACCGTGCTGACCATTGGTACCGCAGACAGCGGCGGAACCATGTACACAGTGGGCAGCGCGCTGGCCCAGGCCATTACCAACGGAGACAGCTCCATCAAAGTAAACATCGGAGCATCCACCGGTTCTGCCATGAATGTGCGGGGACTGGTGGAGGGTGAAATCGACCTGGGGTTGGTATCCGGCGATGTGGCGTATGCCGCTTATTATGGGGAGGATGTCTTTTCCCAGCCCATGGAGAGTCTGCGGGCGGTGGCGGCCATCTATGTCAGTACCTCCAACTGGCTGGCACCCCAGTCGGTGGGAGCGGAATATGTCCATGATCTGGTGGGAAAACGGATCGGGGTGGGCCCCCAGGAATCTACCTCGGAATTGTCTGCCCGGACGGCGGTAACGGTGCTGAGCCTGGACCAGGGCGGGACCCAGCTGGTCAACTGCGGGCTGGGCGATGGAGCCCGCATGGTGGAACAGGGGGAGCTGGATGCCATCCATGGATTCTCCGGCGCGCCAGTGGGGGGACTGACGGAGCTGGCACAAAACCAGCCCTGCCGGCTGCTGAAATACACCCAGGAGGAACTGGAGGCCATTTTGGCAGAGAACCGGTCATATTATCCGGTGGCCATCCCTGCTGGAACCTATGCAGGACAGGAAGAGGATGTGGAGACCTTTGGGGTCAAGTGCCTGCTGTGTGTGGACGCCTCCATGCCTCAAAGTCTGGTCTATCAGATCACCCAGGAGATTTGGGCGGCCACCGAGAAGCTGACCCGTGAGCATCCCGCCTTGGCTGAGATGGCAGACAGAGAATTTGTCTGCCGGGATCTGCCCATCCCTCTGCATCCGGGGGCATGGGAGTTCTATGAGGATCAGGGTATATTGGAATAAAAAAACTGTGCCCGGGAGCGCGCTCCCGGGCACATCGTTTTGCACTATTTTTTTGCCTTGGCCACGCTGCGCCGGTCCACAAACACGCAGGGGACCACCGTTTTGAAGGGGTACTGTGCGCCGGAGCGGCTCAGATCCATGGCGGTCATGGCCGCCACTGCCAGCTCGTGCTGCAGCACCCGTACGGAGGAGAGCGGTGGTGTGGCGTTTTGAGACAGAGGCGTGTCGTTGAAGGCGATGAGGCTGATCTGTTCCGGAATGGCCCAGCCTGCCTCATCCAGCGCCCGCAATACTCCCTGGACCATAGCGTCGGAGGAGATAAACAGGGCGGTGGGAGCCTGGTCCCACTCCTTGATGGCACGGCTGAGGGTCTGATAGGCGGAAGGGGAATTCATATCGCAGTCCAGCACCCACTCCGGACGGTAGAGCCCCTTATCCTGCAAGCTGTTTCGGAAGTAGTACAGCCGGGCGTCCAGCTTCAGATCGTGGGTCTCCTGCAGGGTGAAGTGGCTGCCGATGAAGCCGATCTTCACATGGCCCGCGTCCAGAAGATGGTTGAGGGCCTGCCGCACGCCCAGATGGAAGTTGGGCACCGCGGAGAAAAATTGCTCATCATCGGGGGAGGAGTCCACAAAGACCACGTGGCGGCTCAGCTTCTGGAAGCTGCGGATCTCCTGCCAGGTGAAGCTGCCGATGGCGAAGATGCCGTCCAGCCCGCCCTCGGCCTGCATGGCAAAGTTGCCCTGCTGGTCCCGGAACAGGGGGGTGGTCTCCACACCACGGGAGAAGCAGACCTGCTCCAGGGCATTTTTCATGTACAGATAATAGGGGTCCTGCATCACTTGCTCGCTCTCAAACATTTGAGCGATGCCCATTTTCAGGGGCCGGTCCCCCTCACTTTTTCGGCTGCGCACCGGCACATAGCCCAGCGCCTGGGCCGCTTCCAGGATTTTCTGCTGGGTTTGAGAGGTGACGCTGATACTCTCGTCCTGATTGAGTACCCGGGAAATGGTAGATACCGAGATCCCGGTGGCAGCGGCGATATCTTTTAAGGTTGCCATCTGAATCACCCTCCTCTGCATGTAAATTATACACAACTTTTTCTAAAAGAACAAGAAAAATTTAGATAAATTAAAAGAAAAATTGCGGCAGAACGAGGGAAAAATGATTACTTCTGGTCAAACATGGGAGAGGAGAAGTAGCGGTCGCCCGAGTCGGGGAGGACGGCTACCACCGTCTTGTCCCGGAACTCCTCCCGGGCGCACAGCTGGCGGGCGGCACACACGGCAGCGCCGGAGGAAATGCCTACCAGCAGACCAAACTGCTTGGCCAGCTCCTGGCCGGTTTGGAAGGCCTGCTCGTCGGTGACCCGGACCACCTCGTCCAGCACAGTTCGGTCCAGAGCGGCGGGAATGAAATTGGCGCCGATGCCCTGGATCTGGTG
>ENA-UPXC01004334-UPXC01004334.1-human-gut-metagenome-genome-assembly--contig:-NODE-4334-length-13087-cov-13.982321_pt1 | contig 13087 bp, 10 predicted proteins | sample MGYA00250047_ERZ773371 | MGnify/ENA primary metagenome ERZ773371 (study PRJEB29103, sample SAMN06111975) | human gut metagenome | biome: human gut; feature: ankylosing spondylitis patient; material... | reverse complement strand
TTTTTTCAAGCAGAAGACGGCATACGAGATTGTTGACTGTGACTGGAGTTCAGACGTGTGCTCTTCCGATCTGAGATATCGGTATCCTGTCCTCGCTGGATCCGGTCGCATTGGATCAGGCCTGCATCGATCTGGTCTATCAGTGCGAAGATCCAGGTAAAAAAGATTTGATCGAACGGATTGAATCCCGCCACGGCATCCATACGATTGAGGCCGCTGCCGCATTGGGGATCGGTTCGCGGGAATATGAACTGATCGACGTCGATTCCCTTACAAAATAAACGAACTCAACTCTAAAAAAGAGGAATTCAGCGGCGGGCGCCCCTTGATTAATCAAGCGACCTGTCCAAATTCCTCTTTTTTTATTGATCCGCGTACTCCTTCATGACCTGATTCCAGCGCAATACGGAGTTGACCGAGGTTTCCAGCCAATAAAGAAACCGGGTGCCGGGCAGCCGCGGCTCCCGCGTCCGCATTGCCTGGACTAACGGCGCTCCATCCGCGGCGTTATGCCACAAGTCGACGAAGATCGTGTCTACTTCGCCGGGTTTCAGTCGGTCCACCGCCGCGAAGGCATCGTCATGGATAATTTTTAATTTTTCCGGCTGTTCCCACTGCGGCAGAATCCACTGCGTAAACCATTGGATGACCGCGGCTTCCTTCTCCACGACAATAATCTGTTCGACATTGTCCTTGCGTGAAAGATGATAGGCGAAATAGCCTAAACCCAAGCCGCAGACCAGCACCCTTCCCTGGGCTTGTTTCAGCAGCGGGCGCATTGTGTTGATCTCGCTGGGGATCACGCTCATCCACTCAACGCCGTTTTCATATACACAGGGATAGCGGTATTCCGTGTTAAAATAGCCCAGCTGCGGACACTCCGCTCCGGTTTCATCCACCCGGTAGTCGTCATAGATCAGGATTTCAAACGGCTGATAGCGTTCCCAGCGCACCGTCCAGGCACCCTGGGCCGTATCCGGAAAATGGATGTTGCGCAGATAAGCGTCGGCTTCATATTCAGCCGCGGACAAACAGCGGAATCCCGGCTTGAAATATTGGTCGGCCAGACGGTGGTGCAGCGGATTTTCATCCAGCTCCAGACCTGCGATAATACAAAACAGAGTGTAGACGGCGTCCGTTTCTGATAATCCGCAGCTATGGCACAGAGATTCAACCATCTCCCGTTCAATCGCGCAGGCATTTTCTCGCAGATAATCCGCAGCGATCTGCGTCATTGCGGAGTTAAGTTCCAATCTTTGTTTCAGCTGTTCCTTTGTCATTGAAGTTCCTCCTGAATTGCCGTGGGGTTTGTTTCGAGATCAGAGATAAGATCTGCCGCCTTCAGAACGCTCATTGCGTATTGAGCTGCGACGGGATCTCATTGGCTTTGCCAATCTGACCGCATTGGGTTTATGGGATCGAGGGATCGCAGGAAACAGGAAATCGGGCGGAGTCTCATCCTCGCTTCCCCTAAGCCGGCGCTGGCTGCCGACAGGGTCCGCCAGGCAACGCAGATTGAGAGAATCCCAAGATTGAAAACCGGAGCGGATCTCCCTCCGCAATTTGCGGACGAAAACGGCTTGGGCGCCTGGATCCACGTAACTTTGATTCGTCGGGCTCCGCCTGAATCCTTCCCCCTGAACACCGTTCAATCCCTTCGTTTACTATACAAAAAAACCTGTCAGCGACAGGATTTTTAATAAGTGGTGGTTCCAGCCGGGATTGAACCGGCGACACATGGATTTTCAGTCCATTGCTCTACCAACTGAGCTACAGAACCATTGGTTGCGGGGGAAGGATTTGAACCAACGACCTCCGGGTTATGAGCCCGACGAGCTACCAGACTGCTCTACCCCGCGATAATAATTATTAATTTTTAAATGGGCGGAGGTGGATTCGAACCACCGAAGCAATTTGCAGCAGATTTACAGTCTGTCCCCTTTGGCCACTCGGGAATCCACCCATTCAAGTCGCATTACTGCGCCTGACAATATCGTATTATATACCATCTTGTTTCAAAAATCAAGAGGTTTTTGATTAAATTTTGATTTGTTTGCAGAGCAGACGCACCCTAAGAGAGCCGATACCCTATATTTATGACTCTATCGCTGCGGGTTGAATGTTCGCTTATATGCTCACATTCAATCTCGTTCTAAGGCCACAAATATAGGGTATCGGCTCTCTTGGGATGCTGGCTATGGCTACTAAAGCAAAAAGAAAATTTAATGTTGGAGGATTTGAGGAGACACCAGAAGTTTATGGCTACTTAAGAAACTAGATAAGGAAAAACTAAAAAGCAAGAATTTAATTGTATTGACATTTTCTTACTTTATAATTATAATATAATTATGAGTGATATCAAATTTCAATGGAACGACAACAAGAATAAAATTAATCAGAAAAAACATAAGATATCATTCGAAGAAGCACAAAGCGTATTTTTTGATGAGGAAGCTTTAATCATTGACGATCCAGAACATTCATTAGAGGAGGAACGTTTCATAATTTTAGGTCTTAGCAAAAAGGCTAATCTTCTGGTTGTCTGTCACTGCTATAGAGAATCCGATACAATTATACGCATTATATCTGCAAGAAAAGCTACTGTAAGAGAAACTATATCTTATAATAAGAATCTATTTTAATGGAGGAATGTATTATGAAAGATGAATATGATTTTACAAAAGCCAGAAAGAATCCATATGCTAAGAAGTTAAAACAACAGATTACTATTAATATTGATGTGGACACAATAGATTATTTCAAAGAACAATCCAAGCAGTCAGGGATTCCTTATCAAACATTAATCAACTTATATCTCGCTGATTGCGTAGCACAGAAAAGGCAATTGCAAATGACGTGGAAATAGTAATTTGTCAGTGAAATAATAATTGCCGCAGGCAAGAAGACGCTCCCAAAGAGAGCAGGTATCCTATATTTGTGACTCTATCACTTGCGGGTTGAATGTTCGCCTCCGCGCTCGCATTCAATCCTCGTTCTAAGGCCACAAATATAGGATACCTGCTCTCTTTGGGAGCTGTGTTTTGGCTGGAGATGGAATTACTATTTCACGTTGGGGTGATCTGGAGAATCGCCAGAAGATTATGGCTTTTTAAAAAGTTGAGTCATAAGAGTTCGATACTTATATTATTGTTTTAATATGTAAAAATAATATTTTTTCTTATGGATTTCTGTGTCAATTCTTTGAAATTTAGTTCCTCAGATAGCTTTATTCTCCTGTCTTCTCCCACAAATCTTTCCACAAATTTGCTCGGGCAGCCAAGAAACAGAAGTCTGAGAATCCAATCCTCTATATTTGTGGTCTGGGAGCTACGAGACTATAATAAAATGTTAGAAAAGGCCGGTATTAAAATTATTGATTTTGATGACTTTGTGTTTTGTACAACTGAGTCAAAATCAATAACTTTAATACCGACCTTTTCTTAGAAGACTACTTCTCGTAGCGACGAAAATCACAAATATAGAGGATTGGATTCTCACACTTCGTCTGTTTACTCACCCCGACAAATTACTATTTTTCTATCTCTACTGCTTTAAGAAGAATCGCCGATACTCTAGGCAGTGTGATATCCAGCACTCCCGATGTTACGGGATGTACTTTCTTCTCCATTGTGTATCCTTCCTCATTACTCATGATGACTTCTACCATCTCTTCGTCATCTGTAACTCCAACCTCCCATACGGAGACTTTGACTCTTGCTTCGTCAAAACCAGAGTTGATTAAGACAACCATTTTCTCGGTGTCGGTGAAACGTCCGTAACCGAGAACTTTGAAGCCGCCATAAAGATATTTGAGGGAGCCTTTCATTAAAGCTTCTTCATCCTTATGGATGGCGATAATATCTCTGTGGTACTGAATGAGATTCTGGTCTTCTCTTCCCCACGGATAGGTTCTTCGGTTATCCGGATCAGTCCAGCCGCACAGTCCAGCTTCATCACCGTAGTAAAGGGTTGGCGCGCCTGGCCAGGTCATCTGAATCATGACAGCAGCACGCATAATACCTTTGTTAACATTCTGGTTGGCGGCTCCCGCTCCCATACTTGCAGTACGTCCCACAGTCTGGTTCGTTCTTGTTAAGAAACGGGAATGGTCATGGTTAGAAAGCTCATTCATGGAAACCATGAGTGACGGATACTGGAATCTTGACATATGATATACCATTGCATCTACAAATGCCTGCGTATTACCAAGAAGATCTCCCCGCCGTTCATCGCTATGCTTTTCCATTCCGGTTAAAAACCAGGTAACTGGTTCCATAAATGCACTGTAGTTCATAATGGTATCCCACTGGTCACCCATAAGCCAGGAACCGGCATCTTCATAATGCTCTGCTAAAATGATAGCTTCAGGATTGGCTTCTTTTACTGCCGTTCTGAAGTCTCTCCAGAACTGGTGATTGAAGTCCTCGCTCTGTCCTAAGTCTGCCGCTACGTCAAGGCGCCATCCATCCGCATTATACGGAGGGGAAACCCATTTTCTTCCTACATTTAAAATATAGTCATAAAGCTGTCTGGATTCCTCATAGTTCAATTTTGGCAGGGTTTTGTGTCCCCACCAGCCATCGTAGTCATCGTTATACGGCCACGCATTCTGATTATAGAATTTAAAGAAATGGCGGTATGGGCTGTTTGCATCGACAAATGCACCTTTTTCATAGCCATATTGATTCTCATAGATACGTTCTGCGTCCATCCATTTATTAAAGGAACCGCAGTGATTAAATACACCGTCAAGGATAACTCGCATCCCTTTTTTATGCACTTCTTCTACGAAATGAATGAAAAACTCGTTACTTGCCTCAAGATTGCGTTTGTCTGTGACACGGGAAATATATTTACTTGCGTTCATGTTATTATTTTCCCAGTCTGGAAGTGTATTTCCCTCGTCCACAACAATTTTTCCATAATGAGGGTCAATATAATCGTAATCTTGAATATCATATTTATGATTGGATGGTGACACAAAGATTGGATTTAAATAAATGACATCGACTCCGAGTCCTTTTAAATAATCCAGATGGTCAAGAACACCCTGCAAGTCTCCACCGTAGAAGTTGCGCACATCCATTTCTTCCGGGTAGCGATACCAGTCATCTATCTTTTTCGATGGCTGATTGATATAAATATACTCTCTGTTTAAAACATCGTTAGACGTATCACCATTGGCAAATCTATCTACATAAATCTGATAGAAAATCGCACCTTTTGCCCAATCCGGTGTAGAAAATCCCGGTGTGACTTTGTAATTAAAGAAAGTCTCTAAATCTCTTGCAGGGCCTTTCTTGTTGAAATAACAGCAGGTATCTCCGGAATGAATCTCAAAATAGTAATCCGCTATCTCTGTCCCCATAAAAAAGCTGCTCTCATAGAAATCGAATCGCTCTGTTTTAGAAGCAATCTGCATCTCCTTTTTCTCACCATTTACACACAAGAATACATGCTCTGCATTCTCTCTTGCGGTACGGAAACGAACAGTAACTTCGTCTCCTGTCTTTGGCTCGACTGGATTCATATAGTTGCTGCTTCCATCTGTAAATAACGCCTGGAAATTCAATACTGGTTTCGTATGATAGCTGTAAAATTGCAATTTCTCTGCTGCGGAAAGATTTCGTATTAGATTTTGAACCATCTCCATAATAACTACCCCTCTGCTGTTTGTTTTTTCATTTCTGTCTACTTACACATTTATTATAATAATTCAAATTTCTATTCGCAAAAGCAAATTTTCCAAGTATACTTTATGAGCTATATCGCCAAAACTTACAATACCGAAAGTATTCATAAAAATGAATATCTTAATTGCACTCTCACGAACAGACTTTGAATCTTTGTTTTTTACTTTCTATTTGCCGGTTCTACGTTAATTGATTTACCTTTAATCTTTACGTTTTTCATTGCTTCTAATACATCAGATGCAACTTCACGTGGTACTTCTACAAAAGTATATTTATCGTACAAGTCAATTGTTCCTACTAAATTACCTGAAATTCCGGATTCTCCAGCAATCGCACCTAAGATATCACCTGGACGGATTCCCTGTTTCTTTCCGATGTTGATAAACAGACGAACCATTCCTTCTTCTGCACCGGTATCTCCAAAGTCTTCTTTATTACTTCCAGCGTCTTTGCCGTCTGCAGTTCCAAGAATCTCTGCAAGGAAAGCTGCGGCAACGTCCATTGCTGTGTAGTCTTTCTCATTTACAAATTCTTCTACCATGTCAATGTATTTGTTTAAGTTCTGGTCTTCGATATAGTGGTCAATACGATCAAAAATTTTCTCTACTCTTGTCTCTGTTACATCGTTAAGAGATGGAATTGGCTGTGCCTTGATCTTTGCCTTGCAGTAACGGCGGATGTCTTTTAACTTGTAAACTTCTCTTCCTACAACGAAACTGAATGCCATACCAGTTCTTCCGGCACGTCCAGTTCTTCCAATACGATGTACATAGTATTCTTCATCCTGTGGAAGATCGTAGTTAAATACGGCATCTACATCGTCTACGTCAATACCTCTGGCAGCTACGTCTGTCGCTACGAGGATATCTGTCTTGCCGCTTCTGAAACGGTGCATAACGCGGTCACGCATGGTCTGCTTCATATCGCCGTGAAGCCCTTCTGCGAAATATCCTCTTCCCTTAAGGTCTGCAACTAACTCGTCTACACCCTTCTTTGTATTACAGAATACTACAGACAGCTTTGGATCGTAAATATCAAGAAGTCTTGATAATACTTCGCTCTTGTTCTTTGGGCGAACTTCATAGTAGTACTGTGTGATATTTGGAACGGTCAGTTCCTTTCTGATTACTTTGATAATCTCTGGATTCTGCTGGTATGCTCTTGCAAGCTCCATGATTGGCTTTGGCATTGTTGCGGAGAAAAGCATTGTCTGTCTTTCTTCCGGCACACCATTTAAGATTGTCTCGATGTCCTCACGGAATCCCATATCGAGCATCTCATCTGCCTCGTCTAATACAACTGTATGAATATTGTCAAACTTCACAGTCTTTCTTCTCATGTGGTCCATCATACGTCCCGGTGTTCCAATAATAATCTGTACGCCAGCCTTTAAGGAACGAATCTGTTTGGAAATCTCCTGTCCGCCATAAATTGGAAGAATCTTTACGGATGACATATATTTTGCAAGCTTACGAATCTCATCAGCAACCTGAATAGCCAGCTCTCTTGTAGGACAGAGAACAATTGCCTGTGGTTTCTTAAGCTTAGGATTCACTTTCTGTAGAATAGGAATACCAAACGCTGCAGTCTTACCTGTTCCTGTCTGCGCCTGTCCAATTACGTCCTTTCCAGAAAGTTCTACCGGAATCGCTTTTGCCTGGATTGGGGACATTGCCTCAAATCCCATGTTAGCAACCGCTTTTAAAATTTCCGGTTTTATATCAAGTTCTGTAAATTTTACTGTCTCCATGTAATGTCTCTCTTTCTATTTTTAAGGATGCAATAAAAATTTTAAATTTTTTATAAAACTGCAACTATACTCCCATGAATTTAAACCATAATTTTTATATAATTGAATCTGAATTATAAAAAATTTATAAACTTCCTATTGCAAAAAAAAAGCTCTATCATCCAACAGGAAATAGAGCTAAGTTAACGGCACTCTTGTCTTTAACTGTTATCTACATTTTCTTCTTATTTATCATAGCACAGGTAAAAATAGCCGTCAAATAGAAAATTACCGCCTTTTTTCTTCTAAAGTACAGCACTTTTCCACATTTTTTATTGATGCGGTGCATTTTCCCACATTTTAATGTAAAGTTCTTCCCTTCTGTCATTCTTCATAGGAAATGTTTTTCGCATTTCTTTGATTTCTTCTGGATTTATGTCTCCAATCAGCAAACACTCTTCTTCTCGGATTGTTGTCACCGCTTCCCCATTTGGAGAGTAAATAGCTGAATGTCCGTTATAATGCAGGCCATCCCCCTCTCCTGTTCGGTTTACGCCAACCATAAATACCTGATTTTCAATAGCCCTTGCTTTAAGGAGTGTATCCCACTGGTCGATTCTTGACTTTGGCCAGTTCGCTATCACAAAAATAATCTCACTCTTTTCTGAACTAATCTGGAAAATCTCTGGAAACCGCAAATCATAGCAGACAAACGCTCCAAGCGTTGTTCCTTTCCATTCCACAGACTTTAACTTTCTGCCACCCTGATAGTACTCCCCCTCAAATCCATAAGAAAATGGATGAATCTTCGCATAATTTAACTTTAACTCTCCATTCTCTGCGATTCCTAAACGATTATAGTAATGATTCCAGTTCGGATGTTCTTTCAAACGTTCCTCCGGCACCGGTTCTGTATATCCAAAAACAGTCAATATCTTATATTTTTTACTCATTTCCTCAAAAAAATGTTTCTGATTTTCGGATTTTTCTCCTGTCTCTTCCACATTCATTGAAAAACCCGTCAGCGTCATTTCCGGAAAAACAAGACAGTCTACCTGATTCTCCTCGGCTTTCTTAAAAAATTGTTCTACTTTCTTCTTATTATCTTCAATATTTTCCCAGCTTATGTCCATCTGAGCCATTCCAATTCGCATGGTAAATCCTCTTCTTCTTTCTTTTGTCTTTGTTTTATATCAACTTTATTTACTCTTTGCAGCTATTTTTCAATTATCCTTTAAACATATCAGTTTTGTCTTCTATATATCTACATTATTTTTAATAAAACTTTTGAGCGCATCCTTGTCAATATTTATTACTTTTTGTTTATTTACTCTTTGTTTCTCTTAAATTCTAATTTATTCGCCTAAATCCTCTTGTTCGTATTTTTTTCTCAAAAACCCCTCTTGAAATTGCGAACCTCTTGTGATAATATTCATATTAATGATACATAGTTTTTAAAACTACATTATATGATATTTATATGGATTTTAATTTTTTAACCGGATATACAACCTTTCAAATCGTGTGAATGCAATGTTTTGAAAAGCTGCAATTCCATTCAGGATAAGAAAAATTATTTTCACTTATCCATTTATGTATTCTCAGAATCTTTCTGTATTCTTTTTTGCAAGAAAAATTCCAGAAATGCATATTCTATGACAGGAGGTTATCATTATGAACAAAACAAATAAAAAGTTTAAAGATCCCGGCAGTGCCATTACTCATTTAATCGCTATGATCGGTGCAGTTATCTGTGCTTTTCCACTTATCGGCAAAGCAGTACACACGAATAATTCCATCGTTGTTTTTGCCATGAGTGTATTTATCAGCAGCATGATTCTTCTTTACGGAGCAAGCACCCTTTACCATTCTTTGGATATTTCAAAAAAGGTAAATCTTTTCTTCCGAAGAATCGATCATTCCATGATTTTCGTGCTGATTGCCGGTTCCTACACACCAGTTTGCTTACTGGCACTCGATAGAAAGCAGGGAATTCCACTACTTGTCCTTGTATGGGCTACTGCAATCATCGGCATTATCATAAAGATATTCTTTATTAACTGCCCACACTGGGTAAGCTCTATCATCTATATCGGAATGGGCTGGACATGTGTACTTGTCTTCAAGCCACTCCTTGCCAATCTGCCAGCCAGTGCATTTGCATGGCTCCTTGCCGGAGGCATCATTTACACTGTCGGCGGTATTATCTACGGATTAAAGCTTCCGATTTTTGATAAGCTTCCAAAGGACTTCGGCAGCCACGAGATTTTCCACCTGTTCGTTATGGGCGGAAGTATTTGTCACTTCATCTTTATGTATGCTTATTTGATGTAGGGTTGCTGCTACATTTTTTCAGTTATTGATAACAGGCTACATGACTATTAATTTATATCATATAAAAGGCTATCGTCCATATAGTTATCTAACCTCAAGATAACTTATAACACACTTTATATGATTAAATCAATAAAGATTCAGAAAAAGCTCGCTTCATTCACAGCTATCTCCCAAAACATCTTTAAAAAATGCTCTGGTGGCTACGAATAAGAGCGAGCTTCTTTTGTCTGGAAAGCTGCTTAATCGCATACTCCCTTTTCATCGCTTCCTGCTTCGTGTCATACTCCTCAAAATACACCAGCTCCACCGGGCGGCGGTTCTTCGTATACTTAGCACCTTTCCCACTGTTATGTGCTTCCAGCCTTTTCTTAAGATTATTCGTCCAGCCGGTGTACAGAGTTTCATCACTGCATTTTACAATGTATGTATAATTTCCTTGATGTTGCTTTTGTTTGTCAGTTTCTTTCATTATCTTTTACCAATTATCGCTTTTCTATTGTTTTATCTTTCTGCCTTTTTTATGATTTTCTTCTACAGTTTATCAATTCAAACTTTTTATTATTTCCTGCCACTACTTTTTATCGCAAGCACTTTATTATTTGATTCTTTCCCCCAAAATATCCTATTATCTTTTGCTACTACCTCTTGACATAATGAATTTTGTGATTTAGTATAACACATTTTTTCCTATCTGTACTTTCTTTTTGGGGAGCTCACTCTCGTAAACTCCCCTATTTTCATCAGCCGGAACAATCAGTAAATCATACAATATCGTAAAAATAGCAAAAACACAAAGTTAGTTATCAACATATAAAAAACGAGAAGGATACATGTTAGAAAATTCCGGCTGTATTTTTATAAGACTCATTTTTGCAAATTCCTTATCTTCACAACTATTCAGAAGTGATTTTACCTAAAACCATTTTTCTTCTGAATAGTTATTCATATTACTATATGCAACGGAAAATCGGACGTTCCTTATACTCGAAGATATTTCACTGGATTCACTGTCTTATCCTTATACGTCATCTTAAAAAATACATTCGGTCCTTCTAATACAAAAGACTTTGTTGGCTCTGCAACTGTTCCAAGAACATCGCCTTCCTGAATGTCATCCCCAATCTCATAGTCAACATTGTCCAGTTGTCCACAATATGCCTTATAGTAATTCCCAAGTAAAATCGTTACCACTTTGCCATAACGGTCGGTATCTTCAATATTGACAACTCTTCCATTCGCTGGAGAGACTACTTCCTCTCCAACCTTTGCTCCAACAATAATTCCATCATTGCAGGCATACTGATCAAGTGTTGTATAATACACTGTCGCATCCATACTGTAAGGGAGAATAATATTGCCCATTACCGGCCAGGTTAACTTTTTCTTTCCGTTATAATTGTATACCGAATCACCACTTGCTCCACTGTTCTCTGCGTTATTTCCTGCATTTTCTTTTGTTCCACTTATATTATTTTTCGTATTATTTTCATCTTTTGTATCTGCGTCATCCTGTTCTGAAGAACTGTTTCGCCCTGAATTACTGCTGTATTTTGTTCCTTCGCCGTTATCCTCTGCATTACTGTCTAATGTATCAGTCCCGTTCTGGCCTTCTGCTCCCGGCTCCACATCCATATCATTATTCGCTGCGGAATTCGCTGAATTTGTTGCTGAACCTGTATCATTCCCGGACACTGGACCAATTACATCGTTACTTTTCTCTGTTGTTTCTGTCTTTGTCTTGTTATCAGACTTGCCCCCATCGGCATTGCCTATTTTAATATTGTAGGCAGTAAGCACTGATAAGATTAAAAAAGCTGCAATCACCAAACTTGAAATATATTTTTTTTGGAATAAGTTATTTGGTCTTTTCATTTCATCACCTCTGGGTATAGTCTTTACCAGAAAAATGAAATTTATACATGGAATTTTGCTGAGGCAATGAATAGACGAACCATTGCGACCGAATCCTCCCCATTTGTGATTTTAGTCGCGACGGTTTGGATACGAGCATATGAAGCGAGTATTCAAACTGTCGCGACTAAAGTCATAAATATAGGGAATAGGCTCTCTTTGTGGACGTTCGTTTATCTAGAAAATTAGAATCTACCAATACATTTTGATATATTCCTCTGCCCTACTTTTCGATAAAGAAAATTCTTCTATCAAGTTTCTTACCGTTTCTTCTCTACTAATATGAAATCTTCTACAAGTACTTATCACCCCTTCTATCTTCCCTTCTATTTTTCCTTTTTGTACTGCTTCATCAAACCATCTTTGCAATGCATCACACATATCTACCTCGCTCCTTTTTTCTTCCATCTTCATTACCTCATTGATAATTGCCTGTGACTTTACTACAGAACCGACTGTCAATCCTAATTCTGTTGACATTGTTTTATCTTTATACATTTCGTGAAATGTTTCATAATCTTTATTATAAATAGAACGTATCATATCAAATACTATGCTGATATCCTGATTTTGAAAACAGAGATTTTCACTTTGTCTTACCTGTATCAGATTCATTCTATAATCAGATACTAACGGTTTTAAATATTCTGGTATTACCAGCATATCTAGTAAATTAAATGGTCCGTCCCATTCTTTCTCTCCATAGTATATACATAAACTTATTACCGGATGCAGACGGTCATCCTTTTTTAACGCTGATAGAAATTCATCCGATGTACTATATTCTTTTTCTTTTCTATTTTTTGCTGCTATCTCATTGTACTCTTTCAAGTAAATAAGCGAATCCCCTATCATATGTCGTAATGGCATTGCATAATGAATCTTTTCCTGATTCTCTAATCCCTAGATAATAAAATCCACACCATACGCTGTTTTTCGAACAACATCCAATATTCTCTGAACAGTCTCTGCATGTCCATTAAACTTTATTATAGATGAAACATCAGTATCCACTTCTTGTAAATCATTTGGCTTTAGTACAGGATTTCCTTCAAATAATACGGTATTAAACAAATCTGCAAACCGCTGATTATTCTTCCAGAAAGTCTTTAGTATAGTGTCTGGTTTCACTTGATTTCTAACAGGCAATTCGACACCATCCTTTCCCTCTTATATACCTAATGGTTATTTGCATTTATATATTACCATATTTTTCTTTATTTGTAAATATCTTTATTCAAAAAATCCTGATTTGTGAGGCTGCAAATCAGATGAACTCCTGAAGATAAATCTCCCTCAAATCTTTCTCAAAATAAATTCTGAGTTTGCATAGGCAGCCCAAACACAGCCCTCTGGGAATGAAATAATCCTTATTTGTGGCCTCGGAGCAAGGTTTGGATACGAGCGTGTATAAGCG
>ENA-UPXC01004327-UPXC01004327.1-human-gut-metagenome-genome-assembly--contig:-NODE-4327-length-13112-cov-3.565401_pt1 | contig 13112 bp, 11 predicted proteins | sample MGYA00250047_ERZ773371 | MGnify/ENA primary metagenome ERZ773371 (study PRJEB29103, sample SAMN06111975) | human gut metagenome | biome: human gut; feature: ankylosing spondylitis patient; material... | reverse complement strand
GTGCAGCGTTGCAATAACATTCACAACCGGGCAGAAGAAATTGTTTTGCATGAGATGATTTATTCATAACGGTATGGATAGAGTGTTTTTTATTCAATCGGAAGTTAGTGAGGTGTTGAATCATGAATGAAAGAGAAAAAATTATTCAATTGTGGTTTGAAATGTGGCTTACAAAACAGGATTTAGGTATTGATAATATTTTTACAGAAGATGTAATTTATACCGAAAGTTGGAGTCCTCAATATAATAATCGTCAAATCGTAAAACACTGGTTTCAGGAATGGAATACCCGTGGCAAAGTCGTTGTTTGGGAAATTAAACAATTCTTCCACAAGGAAAATACGACGATTGTAGAATGGTATTTCAAAAATGAAATGAACAATGGGAATATAGAGGAATTTGATGGGATTTCTCTGGTTGAATGGACAAAGGATGATAAAATAAAGTCATTGAAAGAGTTTGGTTGTAATTTGAATAATTATAATCCTTATGAGCATAGCGACCAACCCGAATTTAGGGAAGAAAGAGCAAGTTGGTTTTAATATTAGGAATAGTTTATTTGAGGTGGTATGGAATGGTTAAAGTGATAAAAGAAAAATTTGTTGTCATTGGAAAAGAGGGGTCAACATTAGATGGCGAAGGATTTATTCAGAAATTATGGGATGATGCCAATAGTCATTTTAGTGAGGTAGCACATCTGGCAAAGAAAGACGCAAACGGTGGCATTGTAGGAATATGGGGTGCCATGTCTGATATTTCTCGCTCATTTAAACCGTGGGAAGATGGCTTTAGTAAAGGCTTGTATCTGGCAGGAGTGGAATGTGTTGATAATGCAGAAGCACCTGATGGATGGACAAAATGGACAATACCAAGTTATGAATATATAGTTGTTGAAAACCATAATGGAGTGTTTGAAGAAACCATTGGTCAAATGAATGAGGAGGGTATTTCTCTGGTCGGAGCAGTTCACGATTATACCGACCCAGCAACCGGAAAGGGCTATATGTATTTTCCGATAAGAGAAGTTTAATAAATCCCAGCTTGGCAGGTAGAAAAATTTAATGGAAAATGTTTTATTAATGTCTGTACTCCAGTGCAGAGGAAAGGAATGATAACATGGATACGCTTTTGATACAATCCGTCCCCCTTCTGGAGAAGTCCGAATCATCCGATATTCCGGAAACCACCGGCTCTCTGCTGGTGCCTGACCCGGATTCGGAATATGGCTATAAGGTGGAGGAGATGCCAGAATCCTATGGTACGACTTTGACGCAAGAGGAGTTTACTGAAGAATTTGGCTCCTATCATGCAATCAATAATGTGGCGCTCTCTAATTATATATCGTTCCTGCTTCCATTTACAGCAAGTATTTGTCTTGTATACCTGCTAAAACGGTTTCTGAAACCCAGACTGGAACGGTTTCACTGGGTGAATCATTTCCTGCTGGCGGTACTCTTTTTTACATTATTCAAGTATCGGTGGTGGATTCGGCTGCCGCGCGGTCTATACTATTTATTCCCTGTTATGGAAATGATTTTCTTACTGGCAGTTATCTGTCTTGTCTGCAAAGGGAAATTCAGCAAAAAGGTATATGCTGCGGTTACATTCGAGGCTGTTTTCGGATTGTGCCAGACACTTTACACCTATGGACAATTATTTTTTAAGGAGATCAGCAGTTACCTGGAGCTTCCCCAAAACTCAGAGATGCTTTGCCTGTATTCCTACATGAAAGATCCAGCTGCTTCCATAAATGCGTCAGAAATCGTAAACATTTATTTAGATTGGGAGAAATGTCTGATGCTGTTTGTTTCCTGCGCAGTGATAGTCCTCTCTGTCAGAAAACTGGCGCGTGCAGTAAATCAGAATACAGAAGGAATTCCCCGAAGCGAGTTGTATTTTTTGCTGACGCCGGCATTTGCAGCGATTGTCTATTCTATCTTTACAGGAGCAGCTTATTTCCTGGTGTGGAATTCCGTATTTGTTGACTGGGCAACATGGGACGACCCGCTTCAAAGCATGACGTTATATTTTATGATTCCGCTAATGGCGGTGGCCTCCCTCCTGTGTATCCTGTACGCTTATACAATTTATCAGAAGCTTGTCGTCTATGTGGAGGAAAAGCAACGGGCAGTAATCCTGGAAAACCAGGTGAATCAGATGCAGGGCCATATCAAAGAGATTGAAGAACTTTACACAGGTATCCGTTCCATGCGGCACGATATGCAGAATTGTCTCTTTGATATCAAGAGCTTACTGGCGGCGCAGGGAATTGACGTGGAGGAGAAAGACAGCGAATTGGCAGGCTATTTTTCCGGGATCGGTACCGCGCTGGACACATTGAATTATTCCATCCATACCGGCAATCCTGTGACGGACGTGGTGCTCAACGGGAAAGCCAGACGGGCAAAGGACCGGGGGATACAGTTTGACAGTGAATTCCGCTTCCCGAAAGATTTTGGTATCGATGCGTTTGACCTGAGCATCATTCTGAACAATAGTCTGGACAATGCCCTGGAGGCCTGTGAGATCTTGCTGGAGAAGGATTCAGAGGCCAGGACATATATAAAGATAAGCTCTTTCTGTAAAAATAACATGTTCTTAATGAATGTGGAAAATAGCTGCGATGGCGTTTTGCTCGAGGCGGAGAGCAGCGTAGGTCCACGTACCAGAAAAAAAGATACGGTTCAACATGGACTCGGGTTTCAGAATATTCTGCGATGCTCGGAAAAGTATTATGGAACTGCGAAATATGTATGCAGCGGGGAGACATTTCAGCTTAATGTTATGCTTCAGAAGGCCGAGGGAGCGAGCGTAGATTGAAATAATAAAGCCAGGGAGTGATGAGTTTGAAAATCCTGATTATAGAGGACGAAGAGATGATCGCAGATATCATATCACGAGGGCTGACCAGAGCGGGATATCAATGTGACAGCCATGTCCAGCCGTTCAGGCAAGAATAATACAGCGACCATCAATATCAGTTTTGATATCGGCGGCAAGTATGCTTTGAATAAGATTATAGACAAACTGCGCAGCTTGGACTGCGTTTATGATATCGCCAGAACAACTGGCTAATGAATAAGGAGCAGAGAAATGGGTCAGATAGAGATTAAATCAATGACACTCGGTATGGTTGCGACGAATTGCTATCTCATTATCAACAAGGAGAACAAAGAGGCTCTCCTTGTTGATCCTGCAGATAATGCATTGAGAATCAGCAATGTGATCGAGGAAAACGGCTGTACACTGAAAGCAATTCTTTTAACCCATGGTCATTTTGATCATATTATGGCATTAAATGATTTGAAGAAGAAATACAATGTGCCGGTTTATGCCCATGAAGAAGAAGAGGATGTTCTGAAACAGTCCTCCTTGAATCTCAGCGGTTCGATCGGACAGATTTATAAAACACAGGCCGATGTCTATGTGAAGGACGGAGAGCATCTGAAGCTGGCAGGGCTGGATGTGATCGTTCTGTATACACCGGGCCATACAAAGGGCGGTGTCTGCTATTATTTCCCAGAAGAGAAGGTTTTGATGAGCGGAGATACGCTGTTCCATTGTTCCATCGGACGTACAGATTTTCCGACAGGAAGTATGTCACAGCTTGTTCGCTCTGTGAAAGAGCAGTTGTTTGTACTGCCGGATGATGTGCAGGTATATCCCGGCCATGACAGTGTGACAAGCATTGGATACGAGAAACAGTATAATCCATTTTTTTAGATGAAAGCGAACAGCGATTGACAGGGCTGCTGCAGGATTGATAGATATCGGTTTTGCAGCAGCCTTATCTCAGTCATTGATTTTGGCTGGGAACAGCAATTTAAATGCAGAAGAAGAGATAGAATATATAAAACAAACTATGAAGAAATAAATATAAATTCATTTTTATAGTATTTTAAAAAGAAAAAAAGAAAATAAAGATAAAACCAGAAATAAAAAATAAAAGAGGAATTTAAATGGGAATATTTCAAAAAAAAGACCAATATGAAGGTTATAATATTTATAGAATGAAAAAATATGTAGATAAAAAAAGAATGATATTTACAATAACTGCAATAATAGTAGTTATTGTAACATTATCATTAACAATTTTTTACTTGATAGACACAACAATAAGAGTAAAAAAATCAAAAGAATTTGCAAAACAAATTGAAGAATTTGAACATCAACAACAACAAGAAGAAGAAAAAAAGAAAAAAGAGGAAGAAGAAGCAAGACAAGCCAAAATACCTAAATTAACAGAACAAGGAAAAGAAAATTTAAAAAATATTTATCACACAGAAGAGAAGGTGGCATATTTAACATTTGATGATGGACCATCAAACAATACGCATGAAATTTTAGATATTTTGAATCAATATAATATAAAAGCAACATTCTTTGTTTTAGGTAGCCAAGTAGAAGTATTTCCTGAAACAACAAACAGAATATATAATGAAGGACATTATATAGCAAACCATGGATATTCACATAAATATTCAAGCATTTATCAAGCACCAGAAAATGTTTTAAACGAATTTAATCAATGCAACCAGATTGTTGCCAAAACAATAAATATACCAGAATATAATTCACATCTATTTAGATTTCCAGGAGGATTAGCTGGTGGTAAATATGCAGAAATAAAAAAACAGGCAAAAGTATTACTTGAACAAAATGATATTTTACAGATAGATTGGAACTCATTAACAGGAGATTCAGAAAAAGCAAAACCAACAGAAGATTATTTGATGAATAATTTACAAAAGACAACTGCTGGTAAAAATAGTTTAGTTGTTTTAATGCATGATGCACAGGCTAAACATATTACAGTAGAAACTTTACCAAAAGTAATTGATTATTTACAGCAACAAGGATATACATTTAAAAATTTTTATGAAATTATTAAATAGATAGTTATAATTTACAATATATTATAAAAAATGGTGTGAATTATAATAATAAATTATTTGGAAAATATGGAGGAGATACAAGTGCCTAGAAAAAAGAAAGAAAAAATAGAAGGAATATCAGATAAACTTGAATATTTAGGATTAGACTTAGACAAAATTCCACAAAATTTAAAAAATTTCGAACCATTAGAATATAGAGTAACAAGATTTTATGATGAAAAACAATACAGACAATACAAATATATAGATATAAAAGACATTCAGATATTATTATCACCAACAAATAGACTAACAGACTTAAACGAAAAATATAAAAAGGCACGACCATTATATGAATACTTAGATAATAAAAATGAAGAAAATTTATTAAAACACACAAAATTTTTGGAAATGCTAAAAAATATGGATATAAACGAAATAGAACAAGTTGAAAAAGAACAATCAAAACTAAGTAAAGAAATACCATTTAAAGTAAAATTCCAAGGAAATTACTTATGGCAAATATATTATTCTGAAAACACAAACAAGTACTTTATGATAGTGCCAACAGAAGATACAGATTATTCAACATTGTTTTATTTATTAAAAAGACAAATAGAAAATAAAAGAGTAGGAAAAATATTTGTACCTATAAGTAATGTAAAATATTCAAATAAATACTTAAAAAAATCTGAATTTGAGGATATAGAAAATTATTTATGGTTATTTACAAAAGATTGGCCATTAGTATATGAAGTATATAACAAAAAAGATGAATTATCAATTCAAATTATAGGTGAAACAAATGTATATGAAAAGATAAAAACTACATATAAAATTCAATTAAATAATGAAATAGAAGCAAGCGAATTTTATAAATTATTAAAAGCTTTATTTATTTTACATACAGAAGTTCCAAATTATTATAATTTTAAAACCAATATTGACAACATGGGAAAATTAGAATTCTATTTAGAGGAACAAAAGATAGAGTATAAGCACATGGTAGAATTTATAAGAGAGCAATATAAAATTGGACTAAAAAGAAGAAAAGAATTGAAAAGTAAAATAAGAGCTTATAATAAAAGAATTAAAAAATTACAAGAATTAGCTGCATCACAAGAAATAGAGTATCTAGCAAAAGAAAAACAGATATCAACATTTCTAGAATGCAAAAAATCATTTTTTGGAAAAGTAAAATATTATTTTAAATATAGTAAAAAAAGTAGTAAAAAAGCTGAAAACCAAGAAATTAAAGATGAAATTATAGAAAATGAAAGTCAACCAGAAGAAGTAATTCAAACAGAAGAACCAAGAAAAGAAAAGAAAAAAATACCAATTAAAAAAGTTTATACATTAGAGGAATTAATAACAAGTTATAAAGAACTAGAAGAACTCGAAAATCAAATGAAAAATCTTTTGATGGATATAAATGCTTTGAAGTTGAAAACTAAAAACTTAGCAAAGAAAATAGAAAATGCATCAAAATATATTGAAGAAATAGATAGTCATAAAAAAAGTATATTTGAATTCTGGAAATACAGTAATAAAGATGAAATAGAAGTATTGCCAGAAGGAGAACAAGAAGAAGTTAATGTTATTAAAAAAATTGAAAGAACATTTAATTATGAAGAAGATTTAGAGGAATTTGGTAAAAAACTAGATAAAATACAAAGAAAAAATTTAAACAGAGATGATACAGATAGTATATATATTGCAACAACAAACATTATTAATATACTAAATAAAATAAAAACAAACAACATATTACCAGAAGACATAGAAAAAGCTTTAAAAGATTTGAAGGCAGAAGAAAAAGAATTGAAATCTTTGGATGATGAGGAATATGATATTTTTGGAAATGTTATTGAAGATTCAACAAAAGTTAGAAAGATTAATAATAAGAAACATAGAGAACTACCAAAAGATAAATTTAATATTTTGGAAGTTAACAAAAATACAAAACAAATAGGATTTAAGCTTATTTTACAATCAATTGTTCAAAATGTTACGAAAGCATTGGAAAAGGGAATAATACCAGAGTCTTTACCTGTGTACAAAGCTATTAATGAGAACTTATTAAATAACAAAGAAATAAATGTATTTAATATAAATCCAGAAATAGAGATGAAAGAAGCAGTTGAAGAATTTGGAGAAAATATTAATCTATATAAACTTCATATTAAAGAGGGAACAAAGGGAATTGGATTTACAAATATTATCTTTTATGACAATCAAAACAAGACTTTACCTGTTGGTATGGATTTGTCAACTAAAATGATTGTTGATACTTCAAAATTGCATTTAAAATTAATTGATAAAAAGTCTTTTAATATTGGTAATTTTGAGGATTCTGATGATGATTTTTCTGATTTTTCTGTTAAAAATGTTACTGTTTTTGATTACGAAATGGTTGAAATAGAAGATTTAGAAAAGGAAATTGTTGAAAAATAAAAATTAAATAGCTTAATACTTTATAACAAGTATTAAGCTATTGTTTTGGTACCGATGGTGGGACTCGAACCCACATGGTTTCCCGCACGATTTTGAGTCGTGTGCGTCTACCAATTCCGCCACATCGGCATGAATATTAAATACTTAATTATATTAACATATTAAAAAAGAAATGTCCAGTAAAATAATAAAATTATTTTAGGGATTTTAAGGAACGTCCCTAAATCCCTTTTTCATTTTCATAATCTTTATTGTAGTTTTCAATCATTTCAGAAATCTCAGTATAAGAACCAGATATTAATCCTTGAACAGAAGGCTTAATAGGTAATGAATCATCTTCTACGTGTTTACACATATCTTGCGCCTTTTTAATCATTAGATTTACTAAAACAACTATATTATTTGGATTTTGTTTTAAAAAATTATTTATTTTATTTTCTGATATATATAATAAATTTTTATTACAATCTTTTATTGCACCATATAAACAACTTAAAGCAGTTATATCCTCATCAGATAAAATAGAATCAGAATCGTAATTGCTTTTTATAGATTTATTACTAAATTTTGAATAGTTATATTCTTCTGAAAGGTCTTCAATTATTATATCGTCTCTTAATGATTTTAAAATATCTTCTCTTGATTTTTTTGTTTTTATATCATTTACATCTATTTTTTGTACAAAATCTTTATTACTTTTAGAGTTATTAGCAGATAAATTAGAGTCACTTAACATGTAGTTTTTGTGATTTACTTTTTTTAATAAATTTTTAAACCAATCTATAATTTGCATTATATTTCCTCCTACTGATTAATGTATTTTTAGTATATCAAGTTATTGAACATTTTGTCAATTGATTAATAAAAAATTGCTTAAAATGTTACTGGATAATATTTTTTCAATACCATACAATTAAAAACCATTATTCAAAACCCACAAATTTCTAACAGACTCAATTTACTTTTTTATGTAAATATGGTATAATAAGTACATAGGCAAAAGACCTAAACGAAATAAAAAAAGCATTAAATGTATTCCAGCTTTTCAAAAAGATGCTACTCTTTACTTTAAAATGGGAGACTATGCAGAAACAAACTCAGAGATAACAATAGTAACCCAAAATGAAGATGAAGAAGAAACAAGGAGGTATAAAATAAACAACAAGTGCCCAAAATATGTTGTACCGACTGTCAAACTTATTAGCAAAACAATAAAAAAGCAAGACAAAATACTCGAATTTGATAAGTGAAAAAAAGAAAAAATATCTTTGCGGTTAGGAAAATCGAATATAATAAGAGTAGAATTAGAGCTTCCAGAAGAAAAGCTAGAAAAAAATGATGAAATTATCAAAGAATATCTTTTTTCTTTGAATGATGATTTGTCAATTTATAATGTGTATGAACATATAATCGATATATATCAATTATCCAGTGAAGATATATCTGGTATAAAAAGGATATACATAGCACATGTAAAGAACACTAGTGAAATAAAGGAAGCTGTATTCAAAAAAGAAGGAAATTGGAGCTTTGCAGAAAATGGTCAAAACTACAAAATGAAAAAGGATGGAGATTGGAGTTTTATATTTAACAATTTAACAATTGATTATTCTAAAAAATATGATAGATATCAATTGAACATGACAGGAAAAAAATTAGACCAATTAAATTTAAACACTTCATATTTAATTCCACGTGTTACAGAAAAAATAAAAAATCTACAAAAATATTGTATTTAGTAGTGCAAAGAAAAAAGCCGAGAAGAAACTCTTGGCTTTTTTTCATTTAATGAATATTATTTATATTTTTTGGAAATATTTAAAATAAAATAAAAATATCTTAAAAGGAGGAAAAATGATATACACAATAACATTCAATCCAGCACTAGACTATGTAGTAAAAACACAAAATTTAAAAATAGGAAATATAAATAATATCAAAGAAGAATACATTTTTCCAGGTGGAAAAGGAATAAATGTATCAATAGTATTAAAAATATTAGGACAAGAAACAACAGCAATGGGATTTATATCAGGATTTGTAGGAAAAGAAATAGAAAAACAAATACAAAAATATGGAGTAGAAACAGATTTTATAGAAATAGAAAATGATAATTCAAGAATAAATGTGAAAATATTAGAAGAAAATCAAGAAACAGCAATAAATGCAAAAGGACCATATATAGAGCAAAAATATCTTGAATTATTATATAAAAAATTGGAAAAAATAAAAAATGAAGATATTTTGATATTATCAGGAAGTGTACCAAATGGTGTACCAAATGATATATATGAAAAAATTTGTCAAAAAGTAAAAAATAAAAATATCAAAATAGTAGTTGATTCAACAGGAGAATTGTTAATTAAAACTTTAAAACATAAACCATATTTAATAAAACCAAATCAACAAGAATTAGAAGAAATTTTTGGTATCAAAATATCAAATCAAGACGAAGCATTAGAATATGCAAAACAGTTGAAAGAAAAAGGTGCACAAAATGTTATTGTTTCAATGGGAAGTGATGGAGCAGTACTTTTAGATGAAAATGGATATTCATATAAAATTAAAGCATTAAATGTAAAAGATGCTATAAATACTGTTGGAGCAGGTGATTCAATGGTTGCAGGATTTTTAGCAGGACATGAAATGTTTAATAATTATGAAAAGGCACTTCAATTGGGAGTTGCAGCAGCGACCGCAACAACAAATACTATATTTTTAGCAACAAAGAAGAAAATTGAAGAGGTTTATAGGCATTCCTTAAAAACCTAAATATAAAAAATGAGGGTAAAATTATGAAAATTACAGATTTACTCACAAAAGAATCAATAGACTTAAATGTTAAAGCATCAAATAAAAAAGATGTAATAGAACAAGCAGTTGAACTTATGGAACAAAATGGAAACATAAATAATAAAGAAGAATATTTAAAACTAGTAATAAAAAGAGAAGAAGAAGGTTCAACAGGTGTTGGAGAAGGAATAGCAATACCACATGGAAAAGGGGGAGTTATTTCAGAACCAGGGCTTGCAGCAATGGTAATACCAGATGGAGTTGATTTTGAGTCATTAGATGGAAAACCAGTAAAATTATTATTTTTAATTGCAGCACCAAATAGTAAAGATAACTTACATCTTGAAGTTTTAAGCAGATTATCAGCTCTATTAATGAATGAAAAATTTAGAAAAGACTTATTAAAAGCAAAAACAAAGGAAGAATTTTTGAAGATAATAGATAAAGCAGATGATGAAAAATCAAATAATAAATCAGAAAATAATAAAGATAAAGAAAGTGCATCAACCAAAATGAATAAAGGCTATGAATTATTAGGAATTACAGCATGTCCAACAGGAATAGCACATACTTATATGGCAGCAGAAAGTCTAGAACAAATGGGAAAAGAACTAGGGCATCCAATAAAAGTAGAAACGCAAGGGCAATCTGGAACAAAAAATAAGTTTACAGATGAAGAAATTCAAAATGCAAAAGCAATAATAATAGCAGCAGATGTAAAAGTTGATTTATCAAGATTTGACGGCAAAAGAGTTCTAAGAACAAGCGTATCAGAAGGAATTCACAAACCAAAAGAATTAATAGAAAAAGCATTATATTCTGAAAATGATATTCCAATTTATCATCATCAAGGAAATAAAAGAGAAAATGTAGAAATGGAAAAGCCAAAAGGAAATTTATATAATCATTTAATGAATGGTGTAACACATATGTTACCATTTGTTGTAGGTGGAGGAATTTTAATTGCAATAGCATTTTTATTAGATGACTATTCAATAGACCCATCAAATTTTGGTATGAATACGCCAGTTGCAGCATTCTTTAAAACAATAGGTGGAATGGCATTTGACTTTATGCTAGTAATTTTATCAGGTTATATAGCAATGAGTATTGCAGATAGACCGGGGCTTGTTGTAGGATTTGTTGGTGGAGCAATAAGTAAAGCAGGAACAACTTTTACATCACTTGGAAACCCAGAAGAAGTGCTAGTAAGTTCAGGATTTTTAGGTGCATTACTTGCAGGTTTTATAGGTGGATATGTAGTCTTATTTTTGAAAAAATTATTTAGTTTTATGCCAAAAAGCCTCGAAGGAATAAGAACTATTTTGATTTATCCAGTTGCAGGTGTATTGTTAATTGGAATAATAATGTTATTGATAAATCCATTTGTATCAGCAATAAATACAGGATTAAATAATTTCTTATCATCAATGAGTGAAGTAAATAGAGTAATTTTAGGAGCAATACTTGCAGGTATGATGTCTGTTGACTTAGGTGGACCAGTAAATAAGGCTGCATATACTTTTGGAACAGGAATGTTGGCAGAGGGCCATTATGAGATAATGGCAGCAGTTATGATTGGTGGAATGGTTGCACCACTTGCAATAGCTCTTTTAGCAACATTCTTTCCAAAAAAATTGCCTAAAAAGGAGAGACAAGCAGGTTTACTAAATTACGTTATGGGATTGTCATTTATATCAGAGGGAGCAATTCCATTTGCATCAGCAGATCCACTTCGTGTACTTGTTTCTTGTGTAATTGGTTCAGCTGTTTCAGGGGCATTGTCAATGGCTTTTAATTGTACTTTAATGGCTCCTCATGGTGGAATTTTTGTCTTGCCTTTGATTGGTAATTGGGCTTGGTATGTTGTAGCTCTTGCAGCAGGTTCATTTGTTGCAATGGGAATTATGGCTGCTTGGAAGAAAAATGTTTGGGAGGAGAAATAAGAATGAAAAAAGCAAATGTTGTTATTGAAAATGAAACAGGTCTTCATGCAAGGCCTGCAACTGAACTAGCAAAACTTGCTATGAAGTATAAGTGTACTATTAATTTAATTGCTAATGGAAAGTTAATTGATGCTAGGTCTCCTCTTATGATTATGTCTGCTGGGATAAAGAATAAAACAGAGTTGGAGATTATATGTGAGGGAGAGAATGAAGAGATGGCATTAGAGGATGTAAAGAATTTTTTAGAAAATAATATTGGAGGGTAATTATATGCTTGTTGGAAAAGGAGTTTCAGATGGAATCGGACTAGGAAAAGTCGTAATTTTAAAAGAAAATGAACTAAAAATAGAAAAACAAAAAATTGAAGATATATTAGCAGAAAAGCAACTTGTTTATAATGCAATAAAAGAAGTAGAAAATGAAATAGAAGATTTAATACAAAATATATCAGGGACAGAAAAAGAAATAATGCAAGCATATTTAATGATATTACAAGACCCAAATTTAACAGAAGAGATTATAAAAATAATAGAACAAGAAAAATGTAATAGCTTATATGCAGTAGAAACTGGACTAAATAAAATAATAAAAACATTTGAGGAAATGGATGATCCATATATGTCTGCAAGAAGTAGAGATATAGAAGATATGAAAAAAAGAATATTATCAAAAATGTTAAATATAAAAGAAATTGATTTATCAAAATTACCAAAAAACACAATACTTGTTGCAAAAGAATTATCAACATCAGATACTGCAAAAATGAATTTAAAAAATATTTCAGGAATTATCACAGAGATTGGTGGTGTTAATTCACATATGGCTATAATTGCTAGAACTAATGAGATACCAGCAATTGTTGGAATAAAGCATATTTTTGAAAACATAAAAGAAAGTGATTACATTGCTTTAAATGGAAAAACAGGGGAAATATTTTTAAATCCAAAGCAAGAAAAGATTGAAGAACTTACCAAAAATCAGGAGAGTTTAAAACAAGAAAAATTAGAATTAGAAAAATATAAAAATGAAAAAACTATTACCAAAG
>ENA-UPXC01004326-UPXC01004326.1-human-gut-metagenome-genome-assembly--contig:-NODE-4326-length-13114-cov-3.542226_pt1 | contig 13114 bp, 8 predicted proteins | sample MGYA00250047_ERZ773371 | MGnify/ENA primary metagenome ERZ773371 (study PRJEB29103, sample SAMN06111975) | human gut metagenome | biome: human gut; feature: ankylosing spondylitis patient; material... | reverse complement strand
GAATATAATCAGAAACTTTTCCAGAATTTTCAATTACAGACGTCATAAGTGCAGCCATATATTCAACAGGATAATAATATTTTAAATAAGCCGTCTGATATGCTACAACCGCATATGCTGCAGCATGTGACTTATTAAACGCATATCTTGCAAAATCAATCATCTCATCATATATATGATTTGCCGTTTTCTCATCAATTCCGCGTGAAATACATCCCGGAACACCTTCTTCTTCATTGCCGTACACAAAATTCTGACGCTCTTTCTCCATCACAGCTGCCTTCTTTTTAGCCATTGCACGGCGCACAAGATCACTTCGTCCAAGCGTATAGCCTGCAAGGTCACGAACAATCTGCATAACCTGCTCCTGATACACTATACATCCATACGTAGGTTCAAGAATCGGCTTTAACTGTGGGCATTCGTATGTGATTTTTTCCGGATTATTTTTTCCCTCTAAATATCTCGGAATAAAGTCCATCGGACCTGGACGATACAGAGAAATTCCAGCGATAATATCCTCAAGACTGTCTGGCTTTAACTCCTTCATGAAGTTTTTCATTCCTGCACTCTCAAGCTGGAAAATACCTTCACAATGACCTGTTCCAATTGAGGCAAGTACCTGTGAATCATTCATATCAATGTTACTGATATCTAATGCAATGCCCTGACTTCGCTTCACATTATTTACTGCATTTTGTATAACTGTAAGCGTCCTAAGTCCCAGAAAATCCATTTTTAAAAGACCTAGCTCTTCTAAGGCTGTCATAGTGTACTGTGTGACAACTGCACCATCGCTTCCTCTTGAGAGCGGCACATATTCGTCTACGGCACGCTGGCTTATGACAACTCCAGCCGCATGCATTGATGTATGACGCGGAAGACCTTCAAGCCTCTTTGAGAGATCAATAAGTTTTTTAACCTGCGGATCGCTGTCATAATGAGACCGAAGCTCTGGGTTGACATTTAATGCACGGTCAATTGTCATATTTAATTCAGCCGGAATAAGCTTAGCAATCATATCGCAAAGCGAGTATGGCAAATCAAGTGCACGTCCAACATCGCGGATACAGTTTTTGGCAGCAAGCGTACCAAATGTAACAATCTGAACGACCTGATCTTTGCCATACTTTTCTACAACGTAGTCAATTACTTCCTGACGGCGCTCGAAGCAAAAGTCTACATCAATATCTGGCATAGATACACGCTCTGGATTTAAAAAACGCTCAAACAGAAGCTGATAGCGAAGCGGCTCAATATCTGTTATCTCCAGACTGTAGGCAACTACACTTCCTGCTGCTGAACCTCGTCCCGGACCAACCATTATATCTTTTGATTTTGCGAAATGAATAAAATCCCACACAATCAAAAAGTAGTCAACATAGCCCATCTTTTTTATAACACCAAGCTCATAGTCAAGACGTTTTTCTACCTGTGATGCCTCCTCACCATAACGGCGCACCAATCCTTCACGGCAAAGCTTCTCAAGATACTGTTCTGATGTGTAGCCATCCGGCACAGAAAACTTTGGAAGCTTTGTCTTTCCAAACTCAATCTCAACATTACATCTGTCTGCAATTTTTGCTGTATTATCAATCGCCTGCTGTGCGTAACGAAACAGATCACGCATTTCCTGCTCAGATTTTAAATAATATTGGCCTCCCGTGTAGCGCATGCGGTTCTCATCGTTTACCTTTTTTCCAGTCTGTATACATAAAAGTACATCATGAGGCTCTGCGTCTTCTGCATTTATATAATGAATATCATTTGTTGCTACAAGCTCAATCCCTGTCTCCTCACTCATACGAAGAAGTGCCTGATTAACAGTTGCCTGTGCACTGATTCCATGATCCTGCAGTTCTAAAAAGAAATTTCCCTTTCCAAAGATTTTCTCATAGGAAAGCGCTGCTTTTTTTGCATCCTCATAAAGACCTCTTGTGACATTTCTTGCCACCTCGCCTGCCAGACATGCGCTCAGTGCAATTATGCCTTCATGATATTTTTCAAGAAGTTCTTTATCTACACGCGGCTTATAATAATAGCCTTCCGTAAAACCTCTTGAAACAATCTTCATCAGGTTATGATAGCCTGTATCATTTTCTGCTAACAGCACCAAATGATAATAACGGTCATCTCCCTGTCCGCCTGCTTCTCTGTCAAATCTTGATTCCGGTGCCACATAAACCTCGCAGCCTATAATGGGCTTTATACCTGCTGCAACTGCTGCTTTATAAAAATCAATCACGCCGTACATGACGCCGTGATCTGTAATCGCTAGGGACTGCATCCCCAGTTCTTTTGCTCTGTCAATTAATTCCTTTATCTTACATGAGCCGTCGAGCAGACTATACTCTGTATGCACATGAAGATGTGTAAATGCCATAGAAGCCTCCTTCTTTTGTGGTCAATCTCATCACAATTCCTGCTCGCGAGATTCTCTTTTTAAAGATCGCACGAACTATAACACATTTTATCATTTTTCCGTGCGAAAAGCAAACATTAGTTGCAAAGCGCTAATTGACAATAGACTTTTCCTTTCGTTTATGCTATACTCGTACAAAAGCGTTTACGCAAATTTTCAGCTGCAGCAGTGTTACAGCAAATAGAAAGGTACAGGTACTCATATGGAGCAAAACAATATTTCTGAGCAGGAAAATGACCTGCAAATGAATGAAAAAAAAGACAGTAAGAAAACAGATGAAAAAGAATCAACAGCCAAAACTATTCTTGAATATGTGATCAGCATAGGCATTGCCATTGTTGCCGCACTTTTGATTAACAATTTTATTCTGTTAAATGCAAAGGTACCATCTGGCTCAATGGAAAACACAATCATGACTGGTGATCGGTTGTTCGGTTTTCGTCTTTCTTATCTTATGGAGGATCCAAAGCGTGGTGACATAGTAATCTTTAAGTATCCTGACAATGAATCTATAAACTACATCAAGCGAATTATTGGACTTCCAGGTGAGACAGTCACAATAAAAGACAGCAAGGTATATATAAATAACTCCGCTACTCCATTAAAAGAAGATTATTTGAAGGAGGAATGGGTTATCGCAAACGATGGAATGCAGTTTCAGGTTCCTGATGACTGCTATTTTATGATGGGTGATAACAGAAATAACTCAAAAGATTCGCGCTACTGGAATAATACTTATGTTGAACGTGATAAAATTCTGGCAAAAGCAATCTTTCGCTATTGGGGCGGCTTTAAACTCCTGACAAATACTGCTGATTATGAATAAGAAAACCGTGTGGGCAACGATGCTCACACGGTTTTCTTTTTATTTTATAAGAATCATCCTTTATTTACACTCTTGCATTAATAACTGATCTTCCTGTCAGATATGCCTCGATCTTATCTACAGCGTCTTCCTCATCAGAACCATCTGCATGTACAGTAACAGACTCACCTGCACGAAGTCCTAATGTCATCAGTCCCATAATACTCTTTGCATTTACCTTCTTGTTTCCGCTCTCTACGTAAATGCTGCTGCTATACTGGTTCGCTACCTGAACGAGCACTGCCACCGGGCGTACCTCTAGTCCCGCTGGAATCTCCACTGTAATTGTCTTTGTTATCATAATCTTCCTCCTTTTTCTCTCATCTGATCCGCTAATGCCTTAAGTTTCTTAAAACGATGGTTAACACCAGATTTACTTACTGGCGGATCCATCATTTTTCCCAGTTCTGTCAGAGAGGCGTCTGGTTTTTCAAGACGCAGACGTGCGGCCTGTCTTAAATTTTCAGGTAAGCTTTCCAGGCCGTAATATTCACTGATATATTCAATATCTCTAACTTGTTCCAATGAGGCATTTGCCGTCTTATTCAGATTGGCAGCCTCACAATTTACTTTGCGGTTCACACTGTTGCGGACATCCTTTAGAATGCGAATGTTTTCAAAATTCATTCTGGCTTTTGGTGCCTCCATCAAACTTAACAGATCTCCGATTTGCTCTCCTTCTTTTGCATAAACTACATGATACTTCTTTCGTACCACTGTCTTTGCATCAATCCCACAAGTGCGTATGATCTGCTGTAGTTGCTGCGCTCGCTTTTCTGAAACGGTAACGATTTCAAAATGATACCCTTTCTGCGGCGCACTGATCGAGCCGGATGCCAGAAAACAACCCCGGACAAAGGCCCTGCGGCAGCAATTTCGAAGCAAAAGTCTGCTGTCTGCAACGCAATTCTCCAGGGGTTCCCCTTCTGAAAGCTCTATCGCATGCAAAACCGTTTTCGTGTCTTGTTCATTCAGCTCTAAAGCATATCCGTTTCCCTTGTATACACGCATTAACTCTATATTAAATGTTTTTTGTACAAAAGTAAAGTACTTTCTTAAAACTGTTTCATTTTCTGACTCAAAAAGTAACGTTTTATTAATGCAACTATTTTTGTCATCATCATCCATTTTCTTATTAACCAGTCGTCCACAACAAAGAACTAGCGCTGCTAACTCCGCTAACTGACAATGGCGTGATGCTCCCTCTACATTAGAAAGCTCCTCCTTTACCTGCATGGAAAAGGAGGCTCCTTCTTTTTCTTTCTTATTTTCTTCTTCCATCTTTCTCAATATCCTTGTGGTCAAGTCTCAGCCCATAGCCCTCTTTGCCCTTTAATTTTTCATAAAGTGCATTGGCAATCGTCACAGAACGATGCTTGCCGCCTGTACAGCCGATTGCTATGACTAGCTGGGATTTTCCCTCATCAATATAATGGGGAATCAGAAATGTCACCATATCGGTGAGCTTTTCTAAAAATACCTTTGCCGTGTCTGAACTCATAACATAGTCGCGAACAGGTGCATCATTTCCTGTCAGTGGTCTCATGTTTTCAAAATAGTACGGATTTGGCAAAAATCTCACATCAAAGACAAGATCAGCATCTGTAGGTATTCCATACTTAAAGCCGAATGAAAGCACTGTCACAAAAAGGTTTTTATAATCAAAGCCTTTTAAAAGTATATCTTCTAGCTGTGCCTTAAGCTCTCTTGTCAAAAGCTGTGAAGTGTTTATGACATAATCAGACTTAGAAAGCAATTCTGCCATTAACTTTCGCTCTTTTGCAATTCCAACTTCTACTCGCTGTCCCTGTGACAGTGGGTGACTGCGGCGTGTTTCCTTATAGCGCTTAATCAGACATTCATCTGATGCCTCAAGAAACAAAACCTTGCAGTCAATTTCTTCCTGCTTTAGCTGTGTAATGACCTCGCTCATAAGTCCAATAAATTCAGGATTACGAATATCAATACCCAGCGCAACATCCTTTGCCTCAGTGCCGCCAGCCTGAATCAGCTCAACAAACTTTTCAATCAGACGAATTGGCAAATTGTCAACGCAGTAAAAGCCCATATCCTCAAGCATCTTAAGCGCAGTTGTTTTTCCTGCACCGCTCATTCCTGTTACAATTACAATTCTCATTTTTTAACCCTTTGTTTTTTGCTGGTCAAATGAACCTAGCTTTTGAATTTCCATTTCCAATGTTACACCAAACTCATTTTGAATTCTGTTTTGTATCTCATTGCAAAGATTCCAAATATCAGCTGCTGTTGCAGAACCAGTATTGATTACGAAGCCAGCATGCTTTTTTGAAACCTGTGCTCCACCGACTGAAAATCCCTTAAGTCCTGCATCCTCGATCAGCTTTCCGGCAAAATAACCTGCTGGACGCTTAAAGGTGCTTCCTGCACTTGGATATTCAAGCGGCTGCTTATCTCTTCGCCTACTGTTAAAATCATTCATTGTTTCTTTAATTACATCAAGATTTCCCTGTGTTAACTGCATCTTAACAGAAAGAATAATTTCACCTGTCTGCATAAAGCTGCTTATACGATGGCCAAGTGCCATCTTCTCTGCCGGCACATGTAAAATCATGCCGTCTTTTGTCATTACAGCTGCTTCTGTTACGACCTGCTTTAGCTCTCCGCCATATGCGCCTGCATTCATAAACAGACCACCACCCATCGTTCCTGGAATACCAGCAGCAAATTCAAGACCTGTAAGCCCTGCTGATAGTGCCGCCTGTGATACAGCTGGAAGTGATGCTCCTGCCTCTGCTGTGATTGTTTTATTTTCGCGATCCACTTCAATTTTATTGAAATGTTTTCGTAAGTTCACGATCACGCCTTCAAAACCATTATCGCTTACAAGCAGATTGCTGCCGCGTCCAAGAATAAAGCATGGAACCTGCAATTCACTGCAAATTTTTAAAATTACGCGAAGCTGCTGCTCATCCTGCGGAGCTGCCATCCATTTTGCCGGTCCTCCAACTCGAAAAGTCGTGTAGTCCTTCATCGGCTCATCAAAAAGAAGATCCTCTGGCTCTAAAATAGCCTGAAGCCTCTTTGTAACATTATCCTGTAATTGTCTTTCCATTTCCATAAATTCCATCAATCATCATCTCTCCTGGCAAGATTTTGCTGTACACGATTATACAGCTCTCTAGCTGCATTATAGCCCATCTTCTTCTGACGGTAGTTGACAGCCGCTGACTCTACAATAATCGCAAGGTTTCTGCCCGGACGAATCGGAATGTTGTGGCAGACGATCTTGTTTCCAAGAAACTCTGTATAATGATCCTCCAGACCAAGACGATCATATTCCTTATCCTTATCCCAATCCTCCAAGTTAATAACCATATCGATTGCCTGCGTGTTTTTAACTGCCTCGACACCAAACAATGTCTTAACATCGATAATTCCTATGCCTCGAAGCTCGATAAAATGTCTTGTGATATCTGGTGCACTTCCAACTAATGTCTCATCACTTACCTTACGTATCTCTACAACATCATCAGATACAAGACGATGGCCTCGCTTTATAAGCTCCAGCGCTGCCTCGCTCTTTCCAATGCCGCTCTCTCCAGTAATAAGCACACCTTCACCATAAACATCGACTAACACACCATGAATTGATATTGTCGGTGCCAGCTCAACATTTAACCAACGAATTATCTCTGCCATCAAAGGGGAAGTCTTTTTCTCAGAAAGCATAACAGGAACCTTGTATTTGCTTGCAATCTTTAAGAATGTCTCACCTGGCTTATTATTTGTGGAAAAGATGATGCATGGAATCTCGCTTGAAAGCAGCTTTTCATAATTTTCCATACGCTGCTCTTCTGTCATGCGCTGCATATAGGTATACTCAACAACACCAATCAGCTGAACGCGCTCACGATCAAAATGCTCGTAATAGCCCGCTAGCTGCAATGCCGGACGATTAACATCCGGATGATACAGTTTGATCTTATCTGTATTAATCTCTTTTGTCAAAAGTTCCAAATTCATTTTTTTAATTAATGCTGAAATCGTAACTCCGCTCATAAATTTATCTCCTTTTTTTCTTCATTGTATCAATTTGTGTCCGTTTTGTAAACCACTGAATGGAAAAACTCATAGACCGACTCGGCGGCGCGCTCGTTCATCCCTTCGACATCTGCTAATTGTGCGACTGTGGCCTCGCGGATTTCATTAATATCTCCAAACTGACGCATTAATGCCAGTCTGCGCTTTGGTCCTATGCCTGGAATATCGTCTAAAATAGAATGAATTTCTTTTTTGCCGCGCAGACTTTTATGGTATTCAATGGCGAAGCGATGTGCCTCGTCCTGCACGCGTGTAATTAAATGAAATCCTTCTGAATGTGTGTCGATTGGAAGCTCTACGTTATTATAATACAAGCCTCTTGTGTGATGATGATCATCCTTTACCATGCCGCATACTGGAATGGACATTTCCAATTTTTCCAAGACTTCAAGCGCCATATTGACCTGACCTCGTCCACCGTCCATCATGATGACGTCTGGCAGACGCAAGAAACTGTCGGATGTGCTTTCACTGCCTGTTTTTGCACGCTCGAAACGCCTTGTCAGCACCTCGTACATTGAGGCATAATCATTTGGCCCCTGCACGCTTTTTATCCTGAACTTTCTGTAATCGTTTCTTTTTGGCTTTCCACCTTCAAAAACAACCATAGATCCAACTGATTCCATACCGCTTGTATTAGAAATATCATATGCTTCTATGCGGTCAATATGCGTCAAGTTTAGCCAGCCTTCGATTTCCTTTAGCGCACCTGTTGTACGTTCCTCTTCGCGCTTTATGCGATCCTTATCCTGGCGCAGAACAATTTTTGCATTCTGCGCAGCAAGTTCAAGCATTTTTTCCTTGCGACCTCGCTTTGGCACTAGAATTTCAACCTTTTTGCCACGCTTTTTCGTTAGCCAGCTGCCAATCACTTCCATATCCTCTAACTCGCATGGAATATAAATTTCACCAGGAAGAAATGGTGTTCCTGCATAATATTGTTTTACAAAGCTGCTTAAAACATCTGCCTCAGTATCGCCACCGGCTACGCTGACATGATAGTGATCACGGCCAATCAGCTTGCCTTCACGGACAAAAAAGACCTGGACAACTGCATCAGCGCCTTCTATTGCGCTAGCAATCACATCACGATCATTTAATGAGCTGCTGTCTGTAATCTTTTGCTGCTGGGCAATTTTTGTAATGCTTTCTGCAAGATCTCTGTATTTTGCAGCCGTTTCAAACTCAAGTTCTGCCGCTGCAGCTTTCATTTTTTCCTCGAGTTCTTTTCTCAGCTGCACATAATTTCCATTAAGCAGCGAAATCACGCGGTCAATCTGTTTTCCATATTCCTCTTTTGTGACATACCCCTGGCAGGGTCCCATACACTGACCGATATGATAATTCAAGCAAGGACGTTCCTTTCCCTGATCGCGCGGCAGCACACGATTACAGGTGCGAATGCCAAAGAGCTTATGCACTAGTTCTAGTGTGTCCTTAACAGCCAGCCCGCTCGGATATGGTCCAAAATAACGACTCTTATCGCGCACCTGCTTATGCGCAAGCATGACTCTTGGAAAATCCTCATCGACTGTAATTCTAATATACGGGTATGCCTTGTCATCCATAAGCATCGTATTATAGCGCGGACGATGTTTCTTTATCAGATTGCACTCTAAAATTAATGCCTCCATTTCAGAATCTGTTACAATATATTCGAAATATGAAACATGAGAAACCATCTGCTCGATTTTGGAAGACGGCTTTTTACTGCGCTGAAAATACTGGCGTACACGATTACAAAGCTTAATCGCCTTTCCGACATAAATAATCTCGTCCGAGGCATCATGCATAAGATAGACTCCTGGCTTTGCAGGCAACTTTTTTAATTCATTTTCAATATTAAATTCTTTGAAATTCTTCGCAGAATTGCGATTTAATATCTGCTCTTTTCGTGCTAAAAAATCATCTTGATCCATACGTACTCCTTAAAAAAACGCCCATTCATAAGCAAAGCAAATTCAACTTTTAAAAAAATTGTGCTTCTTTTATAAATGAGCGTCCATAATAGATTAAATCAATATGTTTTGTTCTTTATTCGTTTGTGTTATCTGATACATCCATACCAACCTGGCGCTCCATCTGCTCCAGACGATATTTATGGAAGATTTCCATGAACTCTTTTCCGGTAATTGTCTCTTCTTTAATTAAGAATTCTGCCAGATGATCCATGACCTCTCTATTCTCAGAAAGCAGCTGCTTTGCCTGCTCATAGCATTTCTTAAGCGTTTCCTTTACTACCTGATCAATTTGAGCGGCCGTTGCATCAGCACAATTTAACACTCTGCGTCCATCCAAGTACTGGTTTTCTACTGTCTCGAGTGCCATCAGACCAAACTCTTCTGACATGCCATACATTGTGATCATGTTTCTTACATAGGCAGTTGCCTGCTCAATATCATTTGATGCACCAGTTGTCACGCTGTTAAAGACAAGTTCCTCTTCGGCACGTCCTCCAAGCGCCATGACAACCATGTTTAAGATTTCTTCCTTGGAGTTTAGGAATTTTTCCTCTGCCGGTGTCTGCATTACATAGCCGAGCGCACCCATTGTTCTTGGTACAATTGTGATTTTCTGTACAGGTTCTGAATCCTTTTGAAGTGCACTGATAAGTGCATGGCCAACCTCATGATAGGAAACGATACGTCTTTCTTTCTGATTCATGACGCGGTCCTTCTTTTCCTTACCGACAAGGACAACCTCGACTGCCTCAAGAAGATCCTTCTGAGATACCACCTGACTTCCTCTTTTTACTGCAGTTATTGCTGCCTCGTTGATCATATTAGCAAGATCTGAACCTACAGCACCGCTTGTTGCAAGCGCAATTGCCTCTAAATCAACAGAATCATCCATGCGCACATCCTTTGCATGAACCTTTAAGATTGCAATACGTCCTTTAAGATCAGGCTTATCTACGATGACACGTCGGTCAAAACGACCCGGACGAAGAAGTGCCTTATCAAGAATTTCAGGACGATTAGTCGCTGCCATGACAAGCACTCCCTTAGAAGCATCAAATCCATCCATCTCAGAGAGCAGCTGGTTTAATGTCTGCTCACGCTCATCATTTCCACCGTAGCGTGTATCTCTTGTCTTACCAATAGCATCGATCTCATCAATAAAAATGATACACGGTGCATTCTGCTGTGCAGTCTTAAATAAATCACGCACTCTTGATGCACCAACACCGACAAACATCTCTACAAAATCAGAACCTGACAATGAGAAAAACGGAACCTTCGCCTCGCCTGCAACGGCTCTTGCAAGTAACGTCTTTCCTGTTCCTGGAGGACCTACAAGAAGTGCGCCCTTCGGCAGCTTGGCACCGATCTGCACATATTTCTGTGGATTGTGTAAGAAATCAACAATCTCTGTCAATGACTCCTTTGCTTCATCCTCACCAGCCACATCAGCAAATGTTACACCAGTTGCACGGCTCATATTAGTTGCTGTGTTCGCCTTTCCAATACCCATCATGCCGCCTGAACCGCCTCCGATACGGCGCATAAAAACTCCCATCAGAATCCAGATCAATGCAAACGGCAAAATGTACATTAAAATAAATTCAAGTATAGCTGAGCCTGAGCTATCCTCTGTACCCGTATATTCTACACCTGCCTCATTCAGCATAGGAAGTAAATTTGAATCTGGAAGATATGGCGTATAGTAGGTCATACGAAGATCATCTGTCAGCGTAAATGTTACTCTTGCGCTGGAAATCTTTACTGAATCTACCTTTCCTTCCTCTACTGCTTCCACAAATTCATCATACGTTACCTTTTTTGTCGTACTTTTCTTGACCAGAGAATCCAGTCCTGTTATCAGCGCAACAGTAACTGCTGCTACAATCGCCAAGATTACATACAACTGATAATTTCGTTTTTTGTTATTCCTGTTATCAGGTTTTCTTTCCCTGTCGTCCATTCGTTCCTCACCTTTCTTCATTTTCAGTACCTATCATGCGTGCCTTATAAAGCTGCTTTAGCAAAGTCTAAGAAACATACATGAGAAGTAAACTGTAACTATTATATAATTGAACATCCAATATTGCAATAAAATTTCTGTGAAATAATAGTGGCGCTGAAAAAAAAATGGTTGTATAATAACTCTGTTTTTGTGAATAGGGTTCTGAATAGTCACCCAATTTATCCATGCATTATTTACTATTGACACTTTTATTTTTTCTTCAAAGGAGGTAATTATGCCTGTTAAGTACGTATTTGTCACCGGAGGCGTCGTATCCGGACTTGGTAAAGGAATCACTGCCGCATCACTTGGCCGTCTGTTAAAGGCGCGCGGCTACACCGTTACCATGCAAAAATTCGACCCTTATATCAACATTGACCCAGGAACTATGAACCCGGTTCAGCACGGAGAGGTGTTTGTCACCGATGACGGCGCTGAGACTGATCTTGATCTTGGTCACTATGAGCGCTTTATCGATGAAAGCCTCACCCGCAATTCTAATGTTACAACTGGAAAGGTTTACTGGAGCGTACTGCAGCGCGAGCGCCGTGGCGATTACGGCGGCGGTACCGTGCAGGTAATCCCTCACATCACAAATGAAATTAAGGATCGTTTCTACCGCAATTTTACAACTGATAAGACAGAAATTGCCATTATCGAGGTTGGCGGTACTGTCGGTGATATCGAGAGTCAGCCATTTTTAGAGTCTATCCGTCAGTTCCAGCATGAGGTTGGCCGCAACAATTCTATGCTGATTCATGTTACCCTGATCCCGTATCTGTCTGCTTCTCAGGAACTGAAAACAAAGCCTACACAGGCAAGCGTTAAAGAACTTCAGGGAATGGGACTTCAGCCAGATGTTATCATGTGCCGCAGCGATTACCCAATGGGCGACCAGATGAAGGCTAAGATCGGTCTGTTCTGTAATGTTCCAGTCAGCCACGTATTAGAAAATTTGAACTGTGACGTATTATATGAGGTTCCGCTTATGCTTGAGGAAGAACATTTAGCAGACGTTGCCTGCGAATGCCTTGGTCTTGATAGTCCAAAACCTGATCTTGACGAGTGGAAAGCTATGGTGGATGCATGGAAGAATCCGACAAGCTCTGTAACCGTTGCTCTTGTCGGAAAGTATACCGCACTTCACGATGCATATATCAGTGTTGTTGAGGCACTTAAGCACGGCGGTGTTGCTCATCATGCAAGTGTAACTATCAAATGGGTTGATTCTGAGCAGGTAACAACTGAGAATGTAGCTGAACAATTAAAGGATGTATCCGGTGTTATCGTTCCTGGCGGCTTTGGTGATCGTGGTATTGAGGGCATGATTACCTCTATCCGCTATGCGCGTGAAAATAACATTCCATTCCTTGGCTTGTGCCTTGGCATGCAGATGGCAATCGTTGAGTTTGCCCGTCATGTTCTTGACATTCGCGATGCACACAGCATTGAGCTTGATCCGCAAACCGCTCATCCAGTTATCCATCTGATGCCAGATCAAAATGGTGTCACTGACATCGGTGGTACATTACGTCTTGGCTCTTATCCATGTATCTTAGGAAAGGACACAAAGGCTTATCAGCTTTACGGCACTGAGAAAATCGCAGAGCGTCATCGTCATCGTTATGAGGTCAACAACGATTACCGTGCTGCCCTCACTGCTCACGGCATGACTCTTTCTGGTATCTCACCAGACGGCCGTATTGTAGAGATGATCGAGCTTCCAAATCATCCTTGGTTTATTGGTACTCAGGCTCATCCAGAATTAAAATCAAGACCAA
>ENA-UPXC01004313-UPXC01004313.1-human-gut-metagenome-genome-assembly--contig:-NODE-4313-length-13151-cov-4.063867_pt1 | contig 13151 bp, 10 predicted proteins | sample MGYA00250047_ERZ773371 | MGnify/ENA primary metagenome ERZ773371 (study PRJEB29103, sample SAMN06111975) | human gut metagenome | biome: human gut; feature: ankylosing spondylitis patient; material... | reverse complement strand
ACGAGATTGTTGACTGTGACTGGAGTTCAGACGTGTGCTCTTCCGATCTTATGACTATTTATACAGACAGCAGTAAAAAAACTCCGGAAGACCAACGGATACACGGATTGTTTTAATCGGAGTTTTTTTACTGCTGTCTGTATAAATAGTCATAACTCCATTTACACGATCACACTCCAGATAATAGTTACTGCGTTTGAATTCACTTGTTCTGTCATTGACACGGTTTCCATACTTGTCAAAACGATAGTTCACCCCGTCAATAGTTTTGGTCATATTTTTATATACTGCACCAGTCTGTGGATTCACATATCTTGCATTATTTTTTGAGTTATTATGTGCAATCCACTCTGTTGTAAACTTTCCGCGACTATCCAAATATCCATACAGCTTTGTATCCGGATCTTTCTTTACAACATTGGTAACTGCTGTCCAGGCTTCAAAATAGTATCTATTACCATTGATTGTTTTCCATCCGGCTCCATATAATCTGCCCTCTTTTGTTGCATAATAAAACTTATTATTATACTTGATCCATTGGCTCTTATATTTTTTTCCACGACACTGCGTTGATGAACTGCGTTCAAAAAAGTACTTATAATCACCTACCGTCACGGGTCCGCTTGCCATACGTCCATCACCAAGAAAATATCTGTCACCTGACCATTGGCTCTGAACATTTTCACCATTTGAGTCAAACAAAAACCATCCAACATGTTTACCATTCATGGTAACATTCTGGATTCCCTTCATTTCCTGAATACGACCGGGAAGACTTCCGATATAATAATAACGTCCTTTCTTGTTTCCGTGTACACGAATCCACCGTTTAGTCCATTCTACACGTTTTCCGTCTTTACCAAAATAATATCTGGCATTATTCCATTTAACAACGCTGTCTTTGTATACCCAGCCATATTTATTTGCCATATAGTAGGAACCATTAGCAGCTTTAATCACTTTGTCTTTGGCAAGATATCCGTAAGAATCAATCAGATATTCTGTATTCTTGGAAGGCGCAAGCAATTTATATACACCTGCTCCTTTTTTTTGATTAAGACCGTTGGATCCAAAGAAAAGCCATTTGTCTCCCTTGCTGGTTTTCATACTTGCCCAACGATTGAATACCATTTTTCCAGGAACCTTTTCGCCTGGCTCACTCTTTCTGAATGCATACAGTCCTTTTCTTCCATTATAGGAAGCTTCTACTACACCAATATATGGTTTGCCATCTTCCAAAAGATAATAAAACTGACCACCAATCTTGTATATCATATTAGGTGCAATTTCTTCTGCTCTTCCATCCTCTCCGTATTTATGAAAAGCACCTGCATCCCACATGTATCCAGTATTCTTCTGCATCTGTCCCATGTTGGAATTAAAAGGAGTCGGTGTATCTCCTGCCTCTGTATCAGGATTTGTCACCTTGGCGCTGGAGCTGTACTGAAAGAAGTACTCAGCCGGGGAATCGTAAGGAAATCCCTCTGTGCCAGGATTTACAACTCTTTTTCCTGTAAGCATACACCCATTTTCGTTAAAATAGTATGTTCCTTTTTGAAGGACCTGTCCCCGGCTGTCTACTGTTGTAATTTCAACCAGTGTGTTCCTGTAATACTCCACTGATTCTTTTGCATCCTGTACATCAACAGATACATTCTCTTGCGATATATTATCTTCTGTTTCCGGAACAGTATTAACATCAGGGATAACTTCCGGAATTGTTTCCAGCTGTTCTGTATCTCCCTGCATATCACCTTCAAGGTTTACTGCTTCTGTTGTGTCTGTAACTTCTTCTGATGTAGTCACCGGTTCATCATCAGTTTCAGCAGAAGCAGACTGACTTTCTGTCTGTATATCCGGAAGCATCTCCGATACAGTACCTTCATCTGCAGCTGTTCCGTCTAAAACTTCTGCGTTTTCGTTACCAACTACAGTATCCCTTGTCTTTGGAAGCTTCTGAAGCATCCACTTATTTCCCTCTTCCAGCTTCCAACGTGTATAAAGCAGAGTGGCTGTATGCTTTTCTGCATCCTCTGTCTCAAAAGCTGCTGCAGGCTCTGCAGTTGTATTTTCCATTTCCGGTACAGTCTGAGTTTTCTGTTCCGACTCAGTCATATTGTCACCTGAACTGAAAAGATCATCTGCAAATCCCACTTCCGGTTCTGTATTGTCTGTCACATCATTGCTGTCTGTATTGTCAGAAGGTTCGTCAGAGGGCTGCTGCACCTCTCCCTCAGGATCTTCAATTGAAATATTACCACCATCAGTATCTTCCGGCGTCTCTGTTTCACCGTCCACCATTGGCTCTTCTTCCACAGTAACATCTGATTCAGAATCTGAAAAACTGTTTTCAGAATATGATTCCACTGCCGAATCCAGCATTGCCGCCGCACCGGCCTCTGTTACCATAGACGAACACATTGTCAGGCTCAAAAGAATTGCCACCACTCGTTTTTTCAACGTACTTCCTCCTTGTTTATTCTTCTTCATTCCTCATGTTATTATTTATTCACCAAGGCCGCTGCTGATAGCTTTGACCATAGCTTTCATTGCCTCCTCCTCGTCTGCCCCTTTGCAGACAAGCTCAATTTCATCCCCGCATTTTACGCAGGCCCCCAATACGCTGAGCACACTCTTTGCATTGGCTGTTCCCCCCTCGTACGTAAAGGTAATCAATGACTGATACTTGATCGCCTCATTACACAAATTCCCTGCAGGCCGCAAATGAAGCCCGGAAGGATTATTGATTGTAATTTTCTGACTGACCATATTCCCTTCTCCTGTTTAACTGTTTTCTTCTGCCTTGGAAATCCTGGAAACCTCAATTTGTGTTTTTACCTCATCCACAAGTTCATATCCCTCGGGAATCTCGATATCAACAACCACCTCGTAAGTTCCTTCTTTTTTATCTTTCAGATCAATGGAGGCTTTAATATTTTTTTCCTTCAGATCTCCCAGGTCCTCTTTTGTTTTCTTTACACGAAGTTCTACCTGTGCCGCATCAAATGCCACCTGCATTCCATCCGGCACGTTTTCCACTTTAATATTTTTTGTAGGAACCTCGCATACAGTACTTCCCTCCGGAAGAATATTTACATGAACAAATACATCTTCACTGGAATCACTGGTCAGTTTCAGTCCCTCCGGAAGATAATCAGATATATTTATTTTTTCTTCACAGTCCTTATCCCTGCCGGATATATCAATAGCCTCTGCTGGAATCCATACTGTGTTATTCTGCTCAGCAAGAGCATGTAACGCCTCATCGCTTCCCGACACACTAATCACATTGGGCGTAGTGGTAACACCTTCCACCTGATAACCATCTGCCGGCGTTCCGGAGCATTCTGCGCTGATTTTTACATCTGTACGCACTTTCCATAAACGGGCAGTCACATAAACCTTTGACACATTAAGATATGACATATCCTGGCTGCTGAACTGCTCGCCGTTTTTGTCAATGACTGTAACATCTGTCTCTCTGGTCACATCGGAAGATGCGCCACTGACATCAACAGAGGCTGTTACTTTATCTATTTTATTGATTAGAGATGTTGGTCCTGTAATCCTGATTTTCTCAGGACTGGATACTAAATTTCCAATTTCATACCCTCTTTCAGGCTTTGTATCTTTGGTTGTCACAGTAACAACAAACTCCTGAGTTTCCTTATCCTCTATATGAAGACTGAGATTCTGAGGTGTCACCTGGATATTGCCCGGAGCAATATTATCCACTGTGGCAGTAATGGGTACCATAACAGGATTTGTATCCAGACTCACCGCCTGCTGCAGATCAGCCGCTGCACGGATATCCGCTGACGTCAGATCATCCAGAACCTTTCTCTGAGCCTTTATTGTTACACGGATGGGCTCCTGTTCCTCGTTTCGCATACACATTTTGCCGTCTGCATCAATGTAGGCCTCATTCAGAAGCTGAACATCTGTTACAATAAAAGTTTTTTTCACAATCGGGTTGTCTATGTTAATAGCAAGAAGCCATACCAGAATAGCAACAAGCAGAGAAAGAATTTTCAGAGAGAGATTATTTGTCAGTTTTTCCTTCATTCTTTGACCTCCCCTTTAAAAGCTGTCTCAGTTTGTTATTATCCACAATTGTTTTATTCTGCGCTTTTTCAAGAATTTCTCTCAGTTTGGCAGATGAAACATTTCTCTCAAGCTTTCCTTCCTGAGCCACGGAAATCTGACCGGTTTCCTCTGAGACTATGATTGTCACCGAATCAGAAACCTCGCTGATTCCCACGCCGGCCCGATGCCGGGTTCCCAGCTGCTTGCTCAGCTCCATATTATCTGACAGCGGCAGGTAACAGGTAGCTGCAACAATACGATTCCCTCTCATAACAACTGCTCCGTCATGAAGAGGAGTATTATGCTCAAATATATTGATTAGAAGCTGACTGGAAAGAACTGCATCCACATTGATTCCTGTGCGGATATATTCATCCAGGCGGTTTTTCTGTTCAATAACGATCAGTGCCCCGGTCTTAACCTCCCCCATATCAAAGCAGGCTTTTACAAGCTCATTGATCGTCTTATCTGTAAAACGCTCTTTTACTTCCTTTCCCACATCAAAAGGAATAATGGCTGACATGATCCTCTTCTGGCCCAGCTGCTCCACAATCTTACGCAGCTCCGGCTGGAAAATAACGATCACTGCCATAATAAGCACACTGGAAAGATTGGACACGATCCACAGAATCGTATTCATCTTAAAAATGTACGCCACAAGCAGAAAAGCGCTGATAATCAGAAGTCCTTTCAAAAGAGTATAGGCACGGGTATACTTGATCCATACCATAAACTGATATACAAATACAGAAATCAACAGAATTTCTATTACATCAATGATATTGACAGAAGGCATATTGATATGCGACAGATATCTGTTCAATACACTTATGATGTTCTGCATAACTGCTCCTCTCTTTCTTATGCTTCCTCAGGTTACAAAATCATATTTCTGTTATAAATCCTTCAGGGATTCCTCCAGTTTCTTTTCAAAATCAATGTTATCCACAGAGGGCTTTCTGAGCATCTGTTCTTCCCGATGAAAGCGGCTGTTCTCTGCCTGCTTCTGCGGTTCCTGTCCATGGAACAGTGGTTCATTATATTTTACCACACGTTCATTCCGATTTTTATCTTCCCTTGGCGGCTCGGCATTGATCTTTTTAATGCTGCGTTCAGAAGTTGCAACAAGTGCCTTGGGAACTGCTTTTACATAATAATAATACTCATCGTCCTCATATTCAAGTCTTTCTGTACGTGTATAGTCTCCTCCGTATACAAAAAATTCAAGGACAAGACCAATGAGGACAGACACAACCGAAAAGATGATCATTGGCACCACGGAAATGGAAATTTCCATAAAAATGCTTCCGATCAGCATAATCACTACGTAGATTACTCCGCCTGCTACAATAGCAGTCCGCCATGCATAGTCAAACATTCTTGTTCTGATCAGATTTACAACCAGAATCACAGCCACAAACGCAACAAGCGTCAGCCACATCTCCCCGTTTTTCATAAGTCCATCAGAAAGAAGCGTGATCCTGTCCAGAATCTCGGCATCCGGATTCTGCAGCATCTGAGACTGACTTCCAAGAAATCTTACAAAATAATAGAGGATCACACCGCCTGCTGCCGGAAGTGCAGAAAGCGCACTGCTTAAAAGGCCGCAGCCAATGGGTAGAAGCACCGGAAGATCAAAAGCACAGGCAAGTGGGGTAAAAACCACAACAATATTCTGCTCTGTACTGAATCTGAGAAATACGATCATCATAAAAAGAATGAGGACAAGCATAAATCCCGCAACATCGATTCCCAGCGCATAGCTATGGCCTACCATCATGGCAAAACCTGCAAATATGGTCATTCCGGATGGCAGAATAGAACAGATCAGCGCAAGTATCAGCACCACAAACATATTATCCAGAGCTGTCATATATCCCATATTGGAATTGATCCATATGAAATATACCAGAGCCAGAACAAACTTCATCAATGGCTGCAGATACATTTCATATTTTGCATATAATCCTTTTATTTTCTGTTTAAATTCCAGTAAAGCTGTCATTTCCGATACCCTCCTGCAGTTCCTCTGCCTGCTGCTTTTTTCTCTTCGCGCACATAAATCTTGCTGAGTTCAGTAAGCTGGCTGTAATACTCCCGCACACTCTTTTTGGCTTTGTAATACCGCACAGAATACTGAATATAAGTAAGAACAGAATATACTACAAGAACAACAGCATATCCCACAATTATGTAAATACCCATGGAAACAAGATTCATCTTATGAATATTTTCCATCAGATATTCCCCAAAATATACGGCTACTGCAGCGATTGCCAGCGCATACCCGATAGTAACAAGAAAAAAGTTCTTAATCAGAGCCAGTCCGATGTAATCGCTTCTATAATACTTGCTGACCGGAAGGTATCTTCTGCCTTTTCCCTGCTCATACATAGCAATTTTGGTCATTATTTTAACCTTTTCTTCGTTGATCATGATCTACTCCTCAATAAGCAATCTGTTTCTGAATAAACCGTCGGACATATCCGTCTCCTGTATTTTCTGTAAAAGGACACAGATATTCACAGTAATTTAATTGTAACATATATCATTATCCATGAAAAGTGTTTTTATGGTTTTTCTACTGCTGTCCTGCGCACAGCGTAATAAAATACACCTGTTCGGCGCCGGCTCCCTTCAGGCACTGAGCCATGGCATCCACAGTACTTCCTGTTGTATATACATCATCAATCACCAGTACGGTAAGTCCCCGGATATTTTCCTCTGCGCGGAAAGCATCTGCAAGATTTTGCTTTCTCTGAGCTGCATTCAGCTTTTTCTGGGATTTTGTATTGCGGGTCTTTTTTACCAGTCCATAAGCCACAGGGATCTGAAGCTGTTCTCCCACTCTGTCAGCCAGATATGCAGACTGATTAAAACCTCTCATACGCTGCTTCCGGCCTGTAAGGGGAACTGGTACGATCACATCCGGCTTCCATCTCATAATGTCTTTTCCTGTGTATTTACAGACTGCATCCGCATAATAATCCCCGTATTCCCTGCAGCCATAATATTTGTATCTCACAAGCGACTGCCTGAGCTTTCCATTATAAATAAAAACAGATCTTCCCTGATCAAAGCTGCGGCAAAGCGCCGAGCATTCCCTGCAGTATTCTTCCTGCTTTTTTACAGGCTTTCCGCATTTCAGACAATAATCCTCTCCGATCCTGCAAAATACAGTTTCACACTCCGGACAGATCAGCGTTTTCTGATTTTTCAGTATTCTGTGACACACAGGGCAGTGCCTGGGATAAAGGATATTGAGAAACATATTTACATATTTATTCAAAAACAGTCCTTTCTCCCCGATGAAAAAGGTATCTACAGCTCCTCTTTTAATCTGATATCAAGAGAGCTGTAGCGTCTCTGCTGCTTTTCGTTTTTTATCATTTCCCGGAAAGTTTCTTCGCTGCCTACAATGGTCACGCACCGGCGCGCTCTTGTGACAGCCGTATACAGCAGATTTCTGTTTAAAAGCATCCTTGGTCCGGACAGAAGAGGAATCACCACTGCCGGATACTCAGAACCCTGGGATTTATGTATGGTCACTGCATAGGCAAGCTCCAGTTCTTCCAGCTGCTTAAAAGAATATTCCGCACAGCGTCCGTCCTCGAACTCCACTTCCGCTGTTTCCGAAAATTCATTGATCGTTTTCAGGATCCCCGTGTCACCGTTAAAGACACCCACGCCCTTATCTACAGGAATCTCGTACCTTCCGCGGATCTCCCATTCAAGCTGATAGTTGTTCCGGATCTGCATCACCTTGTCGCCTTCCCGGAACAGACCCTGACCATATTCTTTTTCTTTTTTGGATGGTTCCGGAGGATTCAGATAACGCTGCAGGATCTGGTTCAGCCTTTCCACACCAAGCAACCCCTTTCGCATGGGCGTGAGAACCTGAATATCAAAAGGCTTTGCCTCAACATATCTGGGAAGCTTCTCCTGGATCAGGGCGATCACCACTCGAATGATAATGTCTGCATCCTGTCTCTTCAGGAAAAAGAAATCGCTGCTTTTATTACTGAGAGTCACCTGTTCTCCCCGGTTGATCTTATGGGCATTGACAACAATGTCACTCTCTGAAGCCTGCCGGAAGATCTTTTTCAGCTCTACCACCGGAAATTCTCCGCTTCGGATAATGTCTCTTAAAACATTTCCCGGACCCACACTTGGAAGCTGGTTTTCATCTCCTACAAGAATCAGCCGTGTTCCTGCGGTTACTGCCAGAAGAAGGGAATGCATCAGCTGAATATCAACCATAGACATCTCATCTATGATGATCACATCTGCTTCAAGAGGATTTTCCGCATTTCGTTCAAAATGAACTGCCTGTCCCTGTCTTTCCTCTTCCGGCATTCCGTTTAATTCCAGAAGCCGGTGTATGGTCTGAGCTTCATAGCCTGTAGCCTCTGTCATCCGCTTTGCCGCCCTTCCTGTAGGCGCTGCCAGACGCAGTTCACTGCCTTCTCCTTCAAAAAAACGGATAATTGCATTAATGGTTGTCGTTTTTCCGGTTCCCGGTCCTCCGGTTAAAATAAAAAGACCGTGGCCGGCAGCCTCGGTCACTGCTTTTTTCTGCATTTCATCCAGTGTTGTACCTGTTTCCTTTTCAATCTGGGCAATCCTGCGCTGCACAAAAGCTTCATCCTCAGGACAGTCAATATTCAGCTCTCTTAACATTCTGGCGGTATTAAGCTCCAGGTAATAAAAACGACTGGGATAAACCAGTACCGTTTCCCCTTCTTCTTTCTGAATCACCTTTCGCTCCATGGAAAGATCCATAAGATGCTTTTCCATATAGGAAACGTCCACTCCAAGAAGCTCAGAGGATCTCTGGAACAGCTCTTCTTTCGGAAGATACACATGACCTTCTCCTGTTGCCTGTAAAAGAGTATACATCATTCCGCTTTTGATCCTGTAATCTGAATCTGTATGAATACCTATGCGCCCTGCAATTTCATCCGCGATTTTAAAACCCACGCCACTGATGTCATCTGCAAGGCGGTAAGGATTTTCCTGAAGAACACTGTAAACAGAATCTCCGTATTTCTGATAGATTTTTGCCCCCAGATTCAGGGAGATCCCATATTTCTGCAAAAACATCATTGCTTTTCGCATATCTGCCTTTTCTTCCATCTGAGCAGCGATCTCGCGGGCCTTTTTTTCACTGATTCCCTTGATCTCAGCCAGACGCTCGGGCTCTTCTTCCACGATCCTAAGAGTATCTGCCCCAAACCTGCGGACGATCCTGGCAGCCAAAGCCGCTCCGATCCCCTTAATAGCCCCGGAGCCAAGGTAGCGCTCCATTGCCATGGCATCCTCAGGCATTTTTTCTGTAAAAGAGGTGATCTGAAACTGTTTTCCATAAATATGATGATTGATAAAATTTCCGGAAGCCTCAATGGTGGCTCCCTGACTGATCACAGGAAAAGTTCCCACACAGGTCAGTTCCTCATCGTCGCCTTCTGTTCCTTTCAGAACAAGAACCGTATATCCGTTGTCTTCATTTCTGAATATAATATGGTCAATATATCCTGTTACGCTTTCACTCATCTTACTCTTCCATTTTTGCTCTTACTTCAGCATATTTTCCGGTTCCTACAGCAACTACGCTCATTGCATTCTGCACGGTCAGTGTGCTGACTCCTGTTTTCCTCTCGATCAGCGTATCCATTCCCCGAAGAAGCGCGCCGCCTCCTGTCAGAACAATCCCGCGGTCAACAATATCCGCTGCCAGCTCCGGCGGAGTTTTTTCAAGAACCCCATGCACGGTTTCCACAATCTGTCCGGTAGCGTCCTTTAAGGCAGCCCGCACTTCTTCAGAGGTCAGCTTAACAGTCTTTGGAAGTCCTGTCATTATGTTTCTGCCTTTTATCTCCATGACATGAGGGCTGGACTCTTCAATCGCTGTTCCTATTTTAATTTTTATTTCCTCTGCCATATCTTCTCCGATAAAAAGGCTGTGACTTTTCCGCACATAATTCATGATCGCCTGGTCAAAGGCATCTCCTGCCATCTTAACAGATGCAGAAACCACCACGCCTCCCAGAGAGATCACTGCCACATCCGTGGTTCCTCCGCCTATGTCTACGATCAGATTTCCAAAAGGCTTGGTTACATCCACACCGGAGCCTATGGCTCCGGCTATCGGCTCGTCTACCAGAAAAACTTCTCTGGCCCCGGCCTGATAAGTAACTTCCTCAACAGCTTTTCTCTCAATCTCCGTAATCCCGCTTGGAACGCAGATACTGATCCGGGGCTTACGGAAAACCCTGTTTCCCATTGCCTTTGTTATAAAATATTTCAACATTTTTTCTGTAACATTAAAGTCAGCGATCACTCCCTGACGTATAGGGCGGATCACTTCCATATTAGAGGTCACATGGCCTGCCATCTGACGGGCCTCTTCCCCTATGGCTCTGATCTTTTCTGTATTTTTATCATAAACAACTACAGAAGGTTCCTGAAGAACAAGTCCCTTTGCCGTAGAATACACCAGACAGTTTCTGGTGCCCAGATCGATTCCGATATCACTTGCAGGCATAATGCCCTCCTTTCTGACCAAACTCTGTCACTGACGTAATTTTGTACCGGAGAATTCTTTACCTCTCCGGCAGTTCTCTGTTTACTGCTTCAGATATCTGGCCACGTACTGTCCCGTATAGGATTCCGGTATTTTTACAATTTCTTCGGGCGTTCCCTTTGCGATCACTGTGCCGCCCCGATCGCCGCCCTCAGGTCCCATGTCAATAATATAATCTGCTGTTTTGATCACATCAAGATTATGCTCGATCACTACTACTGTATTTCCACCGTCTGCCAGACGTTTCAAAATATCTACCAGTTTATGCACATCCGCGAAATGAAGACCGGTTGTAGGCTCGTCCAGAATATAGATGGTTTTTCCTGTGCTTCTTCTGCTGAGTTCCGTTGCCAGCTTGATTCTCTGCGCCTCTCCTCCGGAAAGCTCTGTGGAGGGCTGACCAAGACGGATATAGGAAAGTCCCACATCATATAAGGTCTGGATCTTCCTGCGGATAGACGGGATATTTTCAAAAAATCCCAGTGCTTCTTCTACTGTCATATTCAGCACATCATAAATATTTTTGTCCTTATACTTAACTTCCAGGGTTTCACGATTGTATCGTTTGCCTTTGCAGACCTCACAGGGCACATAAACGTCTGATAAAAAGTGCATCTCAATCTTGATGATTCCGTCTCCGCTGCAGGCTTCACATCTTCCGCCCTTTACATTAAAGCTGAAGCGTCCCTTTTTATACCCTCTTGCCTTGGCGTCTGCCGTAGACGCAAAAAGGTCCCGGATCTGATCAAAAACGCCTGTATAAGTTGCGGGATTGGATCTGGGAGTTCTTCCTATCGGCGACTGGTCAATACTGATCACCTTGTCAAGCTCTTCCAGTCCCAGTATTTCCTTATGTTTTCCCGGAATGATACGGGCTCTGTTCAGGTCTCTCGCCAGAGTTTTATAAAGCACCTCGTTGATCAGAGAGCTTTTTCCCGATCCGCTGACACCGGTGACACAGGTCAGAATCCCAAGAGGAATATCCACATTTACCTGTTTCAGATTGTTCTCCGAAGCTCCTCTGATCTTCAGCCATCCCGTTGGCTTCTTCCGCTCTTCCGGTATCGGGATTCTGCATTTTCCGCTTAAATAAGCACCTGTTATGGAATTTTCATTTTTCATCAGATCTTCTGCAGTTCCCATTGCCACAAGTTTTCCACCATGTTCCCCGGCTCCGGGACCAATATCCACAACACAGTCTGCAGCCCGCATGGTATCCTCATCGTGCTCTACCACAATCAGACTGTTTCCCAGATCTCTCAGACGCATCAGCGCTTTCAGAAGCTTGTCGTTATCTCTCTGGTGAAGTCCGATACTTGGCTCATCCAGAATATAGGCCACGCCTACAAGACCGGAACCGATCTGCGTTGCCAGACGGATTCTCTGCGCTTCCCCTCCGGAAAGAGTTGCTGTAGCCCGTCCCAGAGAAAGGTAGTCAAGTCCTACCTCTGCCAGGAATCCCACTCTTGCCCGGACCTCCTTCAGAATCTGCCTTCCGATCAGTTCCTGCTGTTCTGTCAGCTTCAGTTCAGCCAGAAACTTCTTCAGATTCTCTATGGAAAGAGCTGTCAGCTCATAAATATTCTTATTGCCAACAGTAACAGCCAGAGCTTCTTTTTTCAAACGCTGTCCCTTACAGGTTTTGCATGGGGTGATGCGCATAAAAGTTTCATATTCCTGCTTCATGGCATCGGAACCGGTCTCCCGGTATCTCTGCTCCACATTTTTGATCAGTCCCGGAAACGCCACATCATAAACGCCTTCTCCTCTCTGACCCTTATAATAAACCTTGACAGACCTGCCTTCTGTTCCATGGATCAGCACATCTTTTATTTTCTGGGGATAATCCTGAAAAGGTGTATCCAGACTGAAATTATATTCCTTTGCAAGAGCATCCAGAATGGCTCTTGTAAAGCTTCCCTTATCCGTACAGGACTGCCATCCCATTACAGCGATAGCTCCCTGTGAAATGCTCAGTGATTTATCCGGAATCATCAGATCCTCATCAAATTCCATTTTGTATCCAAGGCCGTAACAATCCGGACAGGCTCCAAAAGGATTGTTAAAAGAGAAACTTCTTGGCTCGATCTCATCAATGCTGATCTGACAGTCAGGGCAGGAAAAGCTCTGGCTGAAGGTCAGAACATTTCCGTCCATGGTATCTACCATGAGAAGTCCCTCTGCAAGATCCAGAACAGTTTCAATGGAATCTGCCAGTCTTTTTTCGATTCCCGGTTTTACCACAAGACGGTCTACGATAATTTCAATATTATGTTTGATATTTTTGTCCAGCTTAATCTCTTCTGACAGTTCATACAGGCTTCCGTCAATCTGAACACGGACAAATCCGCTTCTTTTTGCCTGTTCCAGATCGGAAGAGCGTCGTGTAGGGAAAGAGTGTAGATCTCGGTGGTCGCCGTATCATTAAAAAAAGAAGAGGAGAGAAAGAAGGATGCCTTCGGCGCGTACGAAAATAACGCCA
>ENA-UPXC01004301-UPXC01004301.1-human-gut-metagenome-genome-assembly--contig:-NODE-4301-length-13187-cov-3.062014_pt1 | contig 13187 bp, 10 predicted proteins | sample MGYA00250047_ERZ773371 | MGnify/ENA primary metagenome ERZ773371 (study PRJEB29103, sample SAMN06111975) | human gut metagenome | biome: human gut; feature: ankylosing spondylitis patient; material... | reverse complement strand
ATATGCCGCCTGGTTTCACCCGCTCTTTTGCCGACAGACTTAATAAGCTTTGTCAGATCGGGGTTAAAGAAGCCGAAGACGGAGAACGTGTTTTGCCGGGGCATGCCTATATCGCGCCGGGCGATCGGCATATGGAGCTGGCGCGTAGTGGCGCAAATTACCAAATCAAAATTCATGATGGCCCGGCGGTTAACCGTCATCGGCCTTCGGTAGATGTGTTGTTCCATTCTGTCGCCAAACAGGCGGGGCGTAATGCGGTTGGGGTGATCCTGACCGGTATGGGCAACGACGGCGCGGCAGGAATGTTGGCGATGCGTCAGGCGGGGGCATGGACCCTTGCGCAAAACGAAGCAAGTTGCGTGGTGTTCGGCATGCCGCGCGAGGCCATCAATATGGGTGGTGTCTGCGAAGTGGTCGATCTTAGCCAGGTAAGCCAGCAAATGTTGGCAAAAATTAGTGCCGGACAGGCGATACGTATTTAAATCAGGAGTGTGAAATGGCGGATAAAGAACTTAAATTTTTGGTTGTGGATGACTTTTCCACCATGCGACGCATAGTGCGTAACCTGCTGAAAGAGATGGGATTCAATAATGTTGAGGAAGCGGAAGATGGCGTCGACGCTCTCAATAAGTTGCAGGCAGGCGGTTATGGATTTGTTATCTCCGACTGGAACATGCCCAATATGGATGGCCTGGAATTGCTGAAAACAATTCGTGCGGATGGCGCGATGTCGGCATTGCCAGTGTTAATGGTGACTGCAGAAGCGAAGAAAGAGAACATCATTGCTGCGGCGCAAGCGGGGGCCAGTGGCTATGTGGTGAAGCCATTTACCGCCGCGACGCTGGAGGAAAAACTCAACAAAATCTTTGAGAAACTGGGCATGTGAGGATGCGACTATGATGCAACCATCAATCAAACCTGCTGACGAGCATTCAGCTGGCGATATCATTGCGCGCATCGGCAGCCTGACGCGTATGCTGCGCGACAGTTTGCGGGAACTGGGGCTGGATCAGGCCATTGCCGAAGCGGCGGAAGCCATCCCCGATGCGCGCGATCGTTTGTACTATGTTGTGCAGATGACCGCCCAGGCTGCGGAGCGGGCGCTGAACAGTGTTGAGGCGTCACAACCGCATCAGGATCAAATGGAGAAATCAGCAAAAGCGTTAACCCAACGTTGGGATGACTGGTTTGCCGATCCGATTGACCTTGCCGACGCCCGTGAACTGGTAACAGATACACGACAATTTCTGGCAGATGTACCCGCGCATACCAGCTTTACTAACGCGCAACTGCTGGAAATCATGATGGCGCAGGATTTTCAGGATCTCACCGGGCAGGTCATTAAGCGGATGATGGATGTCATTCAGGAGATCGAACGCCAGTTGCTGATGGTGCTGTTGGAAAACATCCCGGAACAGGAGTCGCGTCCAAAACGTGAAAACCAGAGTTTGCTTAATGGACCTCAGGTCGATACCAGCAAAGCCGGTGTGGTAGCCAGTCAGGATCAGGTGGACGATTTGTTGGATAGTCTTGGATTTTGATTTGTATTGCCTGATGTGGCGTGACCACGTCATATCAGGCGGTCTGATAAGGCGATGACGCCGCATCCGACAAACGCACACTATGCTTGATGTGTGGCAGCAAAAGCCCTAAATCCCGCCTGTTTTGCCCCTTACTCAAACCATTGAACGCTTTGCGCTCTGGCATCATTCACGCTTAATACTCTTTCCAGGATTGGCGACGTGTCTGACGAGAGCGACGACAAAACAGAAGCCCCCACACCTCACCGACTAGAAAAAGCGCGGGAAGAGGGGCAAATCCCGCGTTCCCGTGAACTGACCTCACTGCTGATTTTGCTGGTGGGCGTTAGTGTTATCTGGTTTGGCGGTGTGTCGCTGGCCCGTCGATTGTCGGGCATGCTCTCCGCTGGGCTGCATTTTGATCACAGTATTATCAAAGACCCGAATCTGATCCTCGGGCAGATTATTCTGCTGATCAGAGAAGCCATGCTGGCGCTGCTGCCACTGATTAGCGGCGTGGTACTGGTGGCGCTCATTTCTCCGGTCATGCTGGGAGGGCTGGTATTTAGCGGCAAATCCTTGCAGCCGAAGTTTTCCAAACTCAACCCGCTACCGGGCATTAAACGGATGTTCTCGGCTCAGACTGGCGCGGAGTTGCTTAAAGCAATTTTGAAAACCATCCTGGTTGGCAGCGTGACGGGGTTTTTTCTCTGGCATCACTGGCCGCAGATGATGCGCTTAATGGCCGAGTCTCCGATTACCGCCATGGGTAATGCGATGGATTTGGTAGGGCTATGCGCACTGCTGGTGGTGCTTGGTGTCATTCCAATGGTGGGATTTGACGTCTTTTTCCAAATCTTCAGCCACCTGAAAAAGCTGCGAATGTCGCGGCAGGATATTCGTGATGAGTTCAAACAAAGCGAAGGCGACCCCCATGTTAAAGGACGGATCCGTCAGATGCAGCGAGCTGCTGCACGGCGTCGGATGATGGCCGATGTGCCGAAAGCGGATGTCATTGTCAATAACCCGACCCACTATTCGGTAGCGTTGCAGTATGACGAAAACAAAATGAGCGCACCGAAAGTGGTCGCTAAAGGTGCAGGGCTGGTCGCGCTGCGCATTCGTGAAATTGGCGCTGAAAATAACGTCCCGACGCTTGAAGCGCCGCCGCTGGCGCGAGCGCTGTATCGACATGCGGAGATTGGTCAACAAATCCCGGGTCAACTGTACGCCGCGGTGGCGGAAGTGCTGGCCTGGGTCTGGCAACTGAAACGCTGGCGTCTGGCTGGTGGACAGCGCCCTGTACAACCTACTCATCTTCCGGTGCCGGAAGCCCTGGATTTTATTAACGAGAAACCGACCCATGAGTAATCTGGCCGCGATGCTGCGCCTGCCCGCAAACCTGAAATCGACACAATGGCAGATCCTTGCCGGACCGATTTTGATCCTGTTGATCTTGTCGATGATGGTGCTGCCACTGCCCGCATTCATACTCGACCTGTTGTTTACCTTCAATATTGCCTTGTCGATCATGGTGTTGCTGGTGGCGATGTTTACCCAGCGCACGCTTGAGTTTGCTGCGTTTCCGACCATTCTGTTGTTTACTACGTTGTTGCGTCTGGCACTTAACGTGGCTTCAACCCGTATCCTTTTGATGGAAGGGCATACCGGCGCGGCGGCGGCTGGGAAGGTGGTCGAAGCATTCGGTCACTTCCTCGTTGGTGGCAATTTCGCTATCGGTATCGTGGTGTTTGTCATTCTCGTGATCATCAACTTTATGGTCATTACCAAAGGTGCCGGGCGTATCGCAGAAGTGGGTGCGCGCTTTGTTCTCGATGGTATGCCGGGTAAGCAGATGGCGATTGACGCCGACCTTAACGCTGGATTGATTGGTGAAGATGAGGCGAAAAAACGCCGCTCCGAAGTGACTCAGGAAGCCGATTTTTACGGCTCAATGGACGGGGCAAGTAAGTTTGTTCGCGGCGATGCCATCGCCGGGATCCTCATCATGGTCATTAACGTTGTCGGCGGGTTGCTGGTCGGCGTGCTGCAACATGGCATGAGCATGGGACACGCGGCGGAAAGTTATACGCTATTGACCATTGGCGACGGTCTGGTGGCACAAATTCCGGCGCTGGTGATTTCTACCGCCGCGGGGGTCATCGTTACGCGTGTCAGCACCGATCAGGATGTTGGCGAGCAGATGGTGAATCAGCTTTTCAGTAACCCAAGCGTTATGTTGTTAAGCGCCGCCGTGCTCGGTTTACTCGGCCTGGTGCCTGGAATGCCGAACCTGGTATTTTTGCTGTTCACTGCCGGATTGCTCGGGCTGGCCTGGTGGATACGCGGACGCGAACAAAAAGCGCCTGCCGAACCCAAACCGGTAAAAATGGCAGAGAATAATACCGTTGTCGAAGCGACGTGGAACGATGTACAACTGGAAGATTCTCTGGGAATGGAAGTGGGTTATCGACTGATCCCGATGGTCGATTTCCAGCAGGATGGTGAGTTGTTGGGCCGTATACGCAGTATCCGCAAGAAATTTGCCCAGGAGATGGGATTTCTGCCGCCAGTGGTGCACATTCGCGACAATATGGATCTGCAACCTGCCCGCTATCGCATTTTGATGAAAGGCGTGGAGATTGGCAGTGGTGATGCTTATCCGGGGCGCTGGCTGGCGATTAACCCTGGAATCGCTGCCGGGACGTTACCTGGTGAGGCGACCGTCGATCCGGCATTTGGCCTGAATGCTATCTGGATTGAAAGTGCGCTAAAAGAACAGGCGCAGATTCAGGGGTACACAGTGGTTGAGGCCAGCACGGTGGTAGCAACGCATCTTAACCACCTCATTAGCCAGCATGCCGCAGAGCTGTTTGGTCGTCAGGAGGCGCAACAGCTGTTGGATCGCGTCGCCCAGGAGATGCCAAAGCTGACGGAAGATCTCGTTCCTGGCGTCGTCACGCTCACCACACTGCATAAAGTGCTGCAAAATCTCCTCGATGAAAAAGTACCGATTCGCGATATGCGCACCATTCTCGAAACGCTGGCGGAACATGCGCCCATCCAAAGCGATCCACATGAATTAACCGCCGTCGTGCGCGTGGCGTTGGGACGGGCGATTACCCAGCAGTGGTTTCCTGGCAAAGATGAAGTCCATGTTATTGGCCTCGATACACCGCTGGAACGTTTGTTACTACAGGCGCTGCAGGGCGGGGGAGGACTGGAGCCAGGGCTGGCGGATCGTTTACTGGCGCAAACTCAGGAAGCGCTATCCCGTCAGGAGATGCTGGGTGCGCCGCCAGTATTGTTGGTGAACCACGCGCTGCGACCATTATTGTCTCGCTTCCTGCGCCGCAGCTTGCCGCAGTTAGTGGTCCTGTCGAATCTGGAACTGTCTGATAACCGACATATCCGCATGACGGCGACAATTGGCGGCAAATAATGAGAACCTTATTAGCAATATTATTGTTTCCGCTGCTGGTGCAAGCCGCCGGGGAGGGGATGTGGCAGGCAAGTAGTGTAGGAATTACGCTAAATCATCGCGGTGAGTCGATGTCGTCTGCGCCTCTTTCTACGCGACAACCTGCTTCAGGATTGATGACGCTGGTAGCGTGGCGTTATCAGCTTATCGGCCCGACACCTTCAGGACTGCGGGTTCGCTTGTGTTCGCAATCTCGTTGTGTCGAATTAGAGGGGCAGAGCGGAACCACCGTGGCCTTTTCCGGTATAGCGGCAGCAGAACCGTTGCGATTTATCTGGGAAGTGCCAGGCGGTGGGCGGTTAATTCCACCGCTAAAGGTACAACGTAATGAAGTGATTGTGAATTATCGCTGAAGGACAAAAAAATTACGCGCTCGCGAGTATGTTTAATAACTCAGTGAAAAAGGCTCGATGTTTTGTTGCAATTATTTATCAGGAATAGCTTGCAACAAAACATGCCAAAAAGATGTGAATTATCCTCTTGTCAAAGGGCTTGGATAAAAATCTTCAGAGTTACGGTATAGCTGCAACTGGCGAGTTCGCGTATTGGTCTGTATGATCATACATGAGAGCCATTCTGATTCAGAATAAGGGTCACTTAAATCCTGAACGTCCTCATTTGAAAGGATTAATTCACATTCTTTGTCCCTAAAATCCAGCCAGGCTCGCTGTGATTTTTTAAGCAAGTTAAGTTGTTCGGTATCAGGTTTTTTTACACCTGTGCGTGGCACTTGTTCTATATAACGATAAGCTTCACCATAGGCTTTATTTAATTGCGCATCGACGAGATTGTATTCTTGTCGCAGGCATGATTTGATCACGTTAATGTCAGTATCATCATCTGAATTTTTTTGCCAACAATCTTTGATGGCTGAAATGTCATGGTCGTTTACTATAACCGTATCTTCTGCGTAAGCCTGGCAAGAGATAATGCCTAATGTTAATACAAGAAATTTAAACACTGCGGTATTCCTTAAATTCAACCGTTATCGTTTCCCTGGGGCCGAATATTACGCTTCTGACTTCTTACCCAACAGTGAGAAAACGATGGCATGTCCATTTCCAGAATACATTTAGATGGCAATAAAAAAGCCTGATCAGGTAATCCTGATCAGGCTTTACTCTCACGAAAAATCGATTACATACGCTCTACAGTCTCAATACCCAGCGTATCCAGACCCAGCTTCAGCGTCTTCGCCGTCAGTTGTGCCAGTTTCAGACGGCTGTTACGCACTTCTTCGTTTTCTGCGCTGAGGATCGGGCAGTGCTCGTAGAAGCCAGAGAACAGACCAGCCAGATCGTACAGGTAAGCACACATCACATGCGGCGTGCCTTCACGGGCAACCACGGTGAGGGTTTCTTCAAACTGCAGCAGGCGAGCTGCCAGTTGCGCTTCACGATCTTCACGGATGATTACCGGAGCTGCAGCCAGTTGCTCTTCGTCAATTTCTGCTTTACGGAACACGGACAATACACGCGTGTATGCATACTGCATGTATGGCGCGGTATTACCCTCAAACGCCAGCATGTTGTCCCAGTCGAAGATGTAGTCCGTGGTGCGGTTTTTGGAGAGATCCGCATATTTCACCGCACCAATACCAACCGCGTTAGCCAGTTTTTCCAGCTCGTCAGCTGGCATATCCGGGTTCTTTTCTGCCACCAGACGGCGTGCACGTTCCAGGGCTTCATCCAGCAGATCGGCCAGTTTCACTGTACCACCCGCGCGGGTTTTGAACGGTTTGCCGTCTTTACCCAGCATCATGCCGAACATGTGGTGTTCCAGCGGTACGGATTCCGGTACATAGCCTGCTTTACGGACGATCGCCCATGCCTGCATCAGGTGTTGATGCTGACGGGAGTCGATGTAATACAGCACGCGATCGGCATGCAGTGTTTCATAACGATATTTCGCACAGGCGATATCAGTGGTGGTGTAGAGATAGCCGCCATCTTTCTTCTGAATGATCACGCCCATCGGTTCGCCTTCCTTGTTTTTAAACTCATCAAGGAATACAACGGTCGCCCCTTCGCTTTCTACTGCCAGACCTTTGGCTTTGAGATCCGCCACAATTCCTGGCAGCATTGGGTTGTAGAGGCTTTCGCCCATCACGTCATCACGGGTCAGCGTCACGTTGAGACGATCGTAAGTGATCTGGTTCTGCGTCATGGTGATGTCGACCAGTTTGCGCCACATCTCGCGGAAATATTCGTCACCGCTTTACAGTTTTACCACGTAGTTACGTGCACGCTCGGCAAACTCTTCATCTTCGTCGTAATGCTTTTTCGCATCGCGGTAGAAACCTTCAAGGTCGGCCAGCTCCATTTCACCGGCGTTTTCCTGCTGCTGCTTTTCCAGCCATGCAATCAGCATACCGAACTGAGTGCCCCAGTCGCCGACGTGGTTTGCGCGAATCACTTTGTGACCGAGGAACTCCAGAGTACGCACTGCTGCGTCACCAATAATGGTAGAGCGCAGGTGACCGACATGCATCTCTTTCGCCACGTTTGGCGCAGAGTAGTCAACCACAATGGTCTGTTTTTCTGGCGTAGCAACACCGAGACGATCGGACGCCAGCGCCTGCTGAACATGTTCAGCCAGGAATGCCGGATCAAGGAAAATGTTGATAAAGCCTGGACCGGCGATCTCAACTTTGCTGGCGATACCGTTAAGATCCAGATGAGTCAGCACCTGCTCTGCTAATTGTCGCGGTGCCATACCCAGTTTTTTAGCAACTGCCATCATGCCGTTAGCCTGATAGTCGCCGAACTGAACTTTTGCTGACTGACGAACCTGCGGTTCGCAATCCGCAGGCGCGCCTGCCGCAATCATGGCCTGACGGACTTTTTCTGAGAGAAGAGCCTGAATATTCACCGGAATACCTTACATTGATGAAGCGAGCAAAAATTGCCCGCACCAGTTAAAGAAATTAGGGCGGGAGTATACTGCAAATGGCTGTTTTCGTCAGCAACGTGCGCGTGGCGTATTGCCGTTTTCACTATTGCATCAGAAGCGGCGTGAAATCAGCGGTTGGTTGGCACAGGGCAACAGGGTAAATTAACGCTTTTACTGAAAGACGAAGAGTGATTATGGCGAACTGGCAATCTATCGACGAGCTGAAGGATATTGCATCGGATTTACCGCGATTTACCCACGCATTAGATGAACTTTCCCGCCGTCTGGGGTTGAATATCACTCCGCTGACTGCCGATCACATTTCTTTGCGTTGCCATCAAAACGCCACTGCTGAACGCTGGCGTCGCGGGTTTGAACAGTGTGGCGAGCTTTTGTCAGAAAATATGATCAATGGCAGACCGATTTGTCTGTTTAAATTGCATGAACCGGTACAGGTTGCGCACTGGCAGTTTTCTATTGTGGAGCTACCGTGGCCCGGGGAAAAACGTTACCCACACGAAGGTTGGGAACATATTGAAATCGTTCTGCCGGGTGATCCAGAAACGCTGAATGCCCGTGCGCTGGCATTGCTTTCTGATGAAGGACTCAGCCTACCGGGGATCTCAGTGAAAACCAGTTCGCCAAAAGGTGAGCATGAGCGATTACCGAATCCGACGCTGGCGGTCACCGATGGCAAAACAACTATTAAGTTTCATCCGTGGTCCATTGAAGAGATCGTTGCCAGCGAGCAGTCGGCGTAATTAAGGAGTAAAAATGGCATTACTGGAAATTTGCTGTTACAGCATGGAATGTGCACTAACGGCGCAGCAAAACGGCGCAGACAGAGTTGAATTATGCGCAGCCCCAAAAGAGGGGGGCTTAACGCCGTCGTTGGGTGTACTGAAATCCGTGCGCCAGCGGGTGACGATCCCTGTGCATCCGATAATTCGCCCACGCGGTGGTGATTTTTGCTACAGCGACGGTGAGTTTGCCGCCATTCTTGAGGATGTGCGCACGGTCCGCGAATTAGGTTTTCCTGGACTGGTGACGGGCGTTCTCGATGTTGACGGGAATGTCGATATGCCACGAATGGAAAAAATAATGGCTGCTGCCGGTCCGCTGGCAGTGACTTTTCATCGCGCCTTTGATATGTGCGCTAACCCTCTAAATACACTCAATAATCTTGCGGAATTGGGCATTGCCCGGGTGCTGACATCAGGGCAAAAATCAGACGCACTGCAAGGTTTATCAAAAATTATGGAACTTATTGCCCATCGTGATGCTCCAATCATTATGGCCGGAGCAGGAGTCCGTGCAGAAAACCTGCACCACTTCCTCGATGCCGGAGTGCTGGAAGTCCATAGCTCCGCGGGAGCGTGGCAAGCCTCACCGATGCGTTATCGTAATCAAGGATTGTCTATGTCATCAGATGCACACGCGGACGAGTATTCGCGTTATGTCGTAGACGGGGCGGCGGTTGCTGAAATGAAAGGAATCATTGAACGCCATCAGGCCAAATGATTTTTACCGTTGCATCATGTCGCCCAATATGATGCTTGCTCGTACCAGGCCCCTGCAATTTCAACAGGGGCCTTTTTTTATCCCTGAGCAGTATAAAAAACGAACGATAACCGTGATCTGTTGAGCGGGTGACAGTGCGCATAGCGTTGTGCTAAAAATATTTTTTATATTCACATTGATTATGGGATTTAAATTGCTAAAACTGATAAATATATATTCTAAATAGCAACTGGGTTATTCCTTAGCAATTAATGATTACATTGTAATAAATCATATTCTTTATCGATTATTTCAGGCAGTGTTGTGCCGAGTTATGCAAGCGGTTAATTCGTTGTGTATTTAATTATACAATGATTTCGGTGTTCTGGAATTTATTTAGAGGAATCTATGCGAGGGAAAAAACGCATTGGGTTATTGTTTTTGCTGATAGCGGTTGTGGTTGGTGGCGGCGGGTTATTGCTGGCGCAAAAAGCCTTACATAAAACGTCGGATACAGCATTTTGCCTTTCCTGCCACTCGATGAGTAAACCTTTTGAGGAATATCAGGGAACTGTCCACTTTTCGAACCAGAAAGGGATACGTGCGGAATGTGCAGATTGCCATATTCCAAAGTCAGGGATGGATTATTTATTTGCTAAATTAAAAGCATCTAAAGATATTTATCATGAATTTGTTAGCGGCAAAATAGACAGTGACGATATGTTCGAAACTCATCGCCAGGAAATGGCCGAAACAGTATGGAAAGAATTAAAAGCAACTGACTCTGCAACGTGCCGTAGTTGCCATTCTTTTGATGCCATGGATATTGCCTCGCAAAGTGAATCTGCGCAGAAAATGCATAACAAAGCACAAAAGGGCGGCGAAACCTGTATCGATTGTCATAAAGGCATTGCCCATTTTCCGCCAGAAATAAAAATGGATGACAACGCGGCGCATGAGCTGGAAAGTCAGGCCGCTACTTCAGTGACTAATGGCGCACATATTTATCCTTTCAAAACTTCTCGCATAGGCGAGCTGGCTACCGTGAATCCTGGTACCGATCTCACCGTCGTTGATGCCAGTGGCAAACAGCCGATCGTTCTGTTGCAGGGTTATCAAATGCAGGGCAGTGAAAACACGCTCTACCTGGCGGCAGGTCAACGGCTGGCGCTAGCCACATTAAGTGAAGAAGGTATCAAGGCGCTCACGGTAAACGGGGAATGGCAGGCTGACGAATACGGCAATCAATGGCGTCAGGCGTCTTTACAGGGTGCGCTTACCGATCCCGCATTAGCGGACCGTAAACCGCTATGGCAATACGCTGAAAAACTTGACGATACCTATTGCGCTGGTTGTCATGCCCCTATTGCCGCCGACCATTACACCGTCAATGCGTGGCCGTCCATTGCCAAAGGAATGGGGGCACGAACCAGCATGAGCGAAAACGAACTGGACATTTTAACGCGGTATTTCCAGTACAACGCCAAAGATATTACCGAGAAACAGTGATCCTCGTTGATCAGGGAGGAAGTTATGACATTAACAAGACGTGAATTTATTAAACACAGCGGTATTGCCGCTGGAGCGCTGGTGGTGACATCGGCAGCACCGCTACCCGCATGGGCAGAAGAGAAGGGCGGTAAAATCCTCACCGCGGGACGCTGGGGAGCGATGAACGTAGAAGTGAAGGACGGCAAGATTGTTTCTTCGACAGGCGCGCTGGCGAAAACCATACCGAATTCCTTACAGTCTACGGCGGCGGATCAGGTACACACCACGGCGCGTATTCAGCATCCGATGGTGAGAAAAAGCTATCTCGATAATCCACTGCAACCGGCGAAAGGTCGTGGCGAAGATACCTATGTACAGGTGAGCTGGGAACAGGCATTAAAACTGATTCATGAGCAACATGATCGTATTCGTAAAGCTAACGGACCATCGGCCATTTTTGCCGGATCTTACGGCTGGCGCTCTTCTGGCGTGTTGCATAAAGCGCAAACCTTACTGCAACGTTATATGAACCTGGCGGGCGGTTATTCCGGGCATAGCGGCGATTATTCAACCGGGGCAGCACAGGTGATCATGCCGCATGTGGTCGGTTCTGTAGAGGTGTATGAACAGCAGACCTCCTGGCCGCTGATTCTGGAAAACAGCCAGGTTGTGGTGCTGTGGGGAATGAACCCGCTGAATACCTTAAAAATTGCCTGGAGCAGTACCGATGAGCAAGGGCTGGAATACTTCCATCAGCTGAAAAAATCTGGCAAACCAGTGATTGCCATTGATCCTATCCGCTCCGAAACCATCGAATTCTTTGGCGATAATGCCACCTGGATCGCGCCGAATATGGGCACCGACGTGGCACTGATGTTAGGGATTGCGCATACCCTGATGACACAAGGCAAACACGATAAAGTGTTCCTTGAAAAATACACTATCGGGTATCCGCAGTTTGAAGAGTATCTGACAGGTAAGAGCGATAATACGCCGAAGAGCGCGGCCTGGGCGGCGGAAATTACTGGCGTACCGGAAGCGCAGATAGTCAAACTCGCTGAACTGATGGCGGCGAATCGCACAATGCTGATGGCAGGCTGGGGAATTCAGCGCCAGCAATATGGTGAACAGAAACACTGGATGCTGGTGACGCTGGCGGCGATGTTAGGGCAGATTGGTACACCGGGCGGCGGTTTTGGTTTCTCTTATCATTACTCCAATGGTGGCAACCCGACACGTGTTGGCGGCGTGCTGCCGGAAATGTCTGCGGCGATTGCCGGACAGGCCAGCGAGGCCGCTGATGATGGCGGAATGACGGCGATTCCTGTTGCCCGTATCGTCGATGCGCTGGAAAATCCTGGCGGCAAATATCAGCATAACGGTAAAGAGCAAACGTATCCGAATATCAAAATGATCTGGTGGGCGGGTGGCGGTAACTTTACCCATCACCAGGATACTAATCGTCTGATTAAAGCATGGCAGAAACCGGAGATGATCGTCGTTTCTGAATGCTACTGGACCGCAGCTGCTAAACATGCAGATATCGTATTACCGATCACCACATCGTTTGAGCGCAATGACTTGACGATGACCGGTGATTACAGCAACCAGCATATTGTGCCGATGAAGCAGGCTGTTGCTCCGCAATTTGAAGCGCGTAACGATTTTGACGTGTTTGCCGATCTTGCGGAATTACTGAAACCTGGCGGAAAAGAGATCTATACCGAAGGTAAAGATGAAATGGCGTGGCTGAAATTTTTCTATGATGCCGCTCAGAAAGGGGCCCGTGCGCAACGCGTCACTATGCCAATGTTTAATGCCTTCTGGCAGCAAAATAAACTGATCGAAATGCGCCGCAGCGAGAAGAACGAACAGTACGTTCGTTATGGTGATTTCCGCGCCGATCCGGTGAAAAATGCGCTGGGTACGCCAAGCGGCAAAATTGAGATTTACTCCAAAACGCTGGAAAAATTTGGCTATAAGGATTGCCCGGCACACCCAACCTGGCTTGCGCCTGATGAGTGGAAGGGTACCGCCGACGAGAAGCAGTTGCAGCTTCTGACCGCACATCCGGCACACCGTTTACATAGTCAGCTTAACTATGCGGAACTGCGTAAAAAATATGCGGTTGCAGATCGTGAACCAATCACTATTCACACCGAAGATGCTGCTCGCTTTGGTATTGCGAATGGTGATCTGGTGCGTGTGTGGAACAAACGTGGTCAGATTCTGACAGGCGCGGTGGTGACTGACGGGATCAAAAAAGGCGTGGTATGCGTGCATGAAGGTGCATGGCCAGATCT
>ENA-UPXC01004296-UPXC01004296.1-human-gut-metagenome-genome-assembly--contig:-NODE-4296-length-13195-cov-22.802943_pt1 | contig 13195 bp, 16 predicted proteins | sample MGYA00250047_ERZ773371 | MGnify/ENA primary metagenome ERZ773371 (study PRJEB29103, sample SAMN06111975) | human gut metagenome | biome: human gut; feature: ankylosing spondylitis patient; material... | reverse complement strand
CCCCTGATTATTCACTCTTTCTACCCTCTGCAAACTGCTCTCCCACCCCCCTTCTTTTTTTAATGATACGGCGACCACCGAGATCTACACTCTTTCCCTACACGACGCTCTTCCGATCTAATTCGTACATCTGATAAGGGGCATTATATATTTGACGACACAAAAAATGGTACTTTATCAATCTATGTAATTAGAGTAAGAAATCACAGCAAGAATGAATCAGCAAAATGTAAGTTGTGTTTTGGCAACAAAACAATTATCATAGAAAGTAGCAAAGAGGCTATACTTGCACAAATAAGCAACACATATCTCTCAGATATGTTACTTTTTACAAACAGGAAAGATTTGTTTGATAAATTGTTTGCAGGAAAATCAACGAAAAAATTTATGTCCGGTTCTTTATTATTGGATGGCTATATAGGAAAATGTGTTTTGATTAAATTAAGAAAGGATGGTGTCTTAAAATGAAAATTAGTTTGAATGATTGTGTAGTTATTGGGAAAAGCAATAAAATTTTTGATATTATGTTAGCATATAACACGTACTTAGATAATCAGATTGAATGCTCATGTTATAATGATGCAGGCAATCAAGCAAAAGGACTTTATAAGGCTTTTGCATCATATATAAGTGAAAATCCGCAAGCATTATTAACGTTGCAATTTATGAAAGATATAATAAAGTCTTGTGACGGATTAGAAAAGATAGTGTTATATCGTAATGAATACTATTATTTATATGATAATAGATTAGATTGTACAGAAATATTTATCCGTGATCTTAAAATAGTTGGCAATGTATTAATTATATTTTGTGATTGAGGAATAGCAAAATGAAAAGACAATCTAAAATCCCACTTGCAACAAGCGGTCAAAACGTAAATGTAAAGACATTGACAACGTCTGAGCTGTTGCAGTTAAGACGAAAATTAGCAAAGAGGATTAATCAGCGGATGGTACGTTTAGAGGTAAAAGGTCTTACACAAGGCGGAGCTTATGCAGATTATCAGAATATTCTTAATAGATTTTTTGGAGGAGCAAAACGAATACCGGAAAACTTGAACATTTACAAGCATTTGCCCAAGTCAGAAGTTTCAGCAATGCAGAAGCTTTTAAAGGAAAAAACTTCGACAGTGCAGGGTTGGAATGAAGTTATGAATGCAAGAGTGCAAACTATGTATAAAAAATATGGTGTACAATTTAAAAACAATCTGGAATTATATGATTTTATCAACAGTCTTGAGTTTGAAGCATTGTCAAGACTTTATTCTTCTAAACAGGCTTTGAGACTTATTGAACATAGCAAAATGACGTTAGACGAAGTAAGGTATTTGTTGAATAGATTTAGATATTCAACCAGTAAGGATAATGCATCCATTATAGCTGAGGAGTTAGGTTTTAAATCAGAAGCAGAAGCATTAAAATATAAAGGAAAGTAGGTAAAAAATGATAGTCGCTGATTATCCAGTTATATATTTTAAAAATTATGATTATATGCGACTATTTGATGGAGATTTTATAAAGAAAAGTAATGCAGGTCATTATCAAACTATTTATGAAAAAATAATAACTGTAGATACGGAAACTTATGTTTTTGATAAAAAAGACATTGGTTTTATCACTGATTGGACTATTACAATCGAAAATGATTGTTGCATATACGGCAATCATGTTTATGATCTGGTTAATACAATAGATAGAATTGCTGACATGTTGCATGCAGATAAAGAGCATCTAGTTCGTTTTTATATTCATAATTTTCCCTATGATTATATGTTTTTGCGTAATCACATGATTTCTAAGTGGGGTGAGCCTGATCGCTGTCTTGCTTCAAAAACGCATAGGTACATCTTCATGGATTGGACTAATTATGGAATAGAGTTTCGTGACAGTCAAATTTTGACACAACGATCACTTGAACGTTTATGTCAAGACATGGGTACTACTGCAAAAGCAGTAGGAACATGGGATTATAAAAAATTTCGTACCCCTGATTCTGGCAGGAGTTCAAAAGAAATAGCTTACGTCTGCACTGATACTATAGCCTTATGTAAGGCTTTGCGCAAATACATTGCAGACAGAGGATATACAGTAGCAAACGTACCCTTAACAAATACAGGTTTTATCCGGAATAAGGCAAGAGCAGAAAGCAGAAAAGATAAAAAATGGAGGAAAAAATTTCTGCAGATGCAGCTATCTTTGAAACAGTATAAACAGCTATTAGATTGTTACCACGGTGGATATACTCATGCAAACCGCTATTTTGTAAATCGATTAATTACAAAAAAAATGCAATGCTATGATTTTGCAAGTAGTTATCCTGCGGTCATATGCTATAAAAAATATCCAATGACACAATTTGTCTATACAGATGGCTTGACATTAAAAGATATTTTGGAATTGAAAGAAGATTATGCCTTTTCTGGATATATTCGTCTAACAAATGTAAGATTGAAAAAGGAATGCCCAATGCCGCCTATGGCGTTTCATAAAGCAAAAGCATGTGTGTTTCCTGATGCTGATGGACGAACACAAAAAAGTATTTTTGCTGAAAATTTAGATAATGGAAAAATTGTAAATGCAGAGTTAGTAATTTATCCATTTACTGACCCTGATTTACAAGTTATTCTCGATTCATATGATTATGATAGTGCTGATGTTGCAAGCGTCATGCGTGCTGAAAAAGACTACTTGCCAGAGTGGTTAATAAACTATGTAATGAGTCTGTATTACAACAAGTCGACGTTGAAATACAGTGATCCCGTGCTTTACATGATTTCGAAAGGAGAACTCAATGGTATCTATGGAATGATGGTACAAAGAATCATTCAGCAAATTTGTGAGGAAGATTTTCAGACAGCAAAATGGTCAAGTGGAATACCTGAGGAAAAAGAGCAGGAATTACTTGAGAAATTTTACAAAAGTAGAAATAGCTTTCTTCCTTTTCAATGGGGATGCTGGGTTACTGCATATGCACAGGAAAATCTGTATAAGCTAGGAGCATGCTGTGGTAAATGGATGTATTCTGACACAGACAGCGTAAAAGGGTATGAATGGGATATGGAAAAATTAAAATCATACAATGATGAAATAATCAGAATAAGTACAGAAAGAAATGTAGGACTTGTAAAATATAATGGTGAGGAATTTAGGCTTGGAATCGCTGATTTTGACGGTGAGTACACAGAATTTATCACTCACGGTAGCAAACGTTATTGTTATCGAGAAAAAGGTAATCTGCATATTACAGTGGCAGGAGTTCCGAAAGATGGAGTATATTGTCTTAATGATGATATTACAAACTTTAAAAAAGGATTTATTTTCAGTAATTCAAAAATATTCCGGGATAACTTTAAAAAAGCCAATCCAGATAAAGTACCAAAATGGAAAATGAAAACAGAATACGTTAATATTCCAGAAATTAGAAAAATAGAACTGGATGGAAGCAAAATAGAGTATGGCTGTGCAATCAGATTAAGTGATACTGAATATGAATTGAATCACACTATTCCATATGATGAAGAAACAGGCTTACCACTTAAATTTGAAATGGATATACCTATTTTTGATTAGAAAGGAGAAAGAATGGCAGAATGGATTAGCAGATCAGGAGCATTAACAGAAGCTGAAACACAAAATAATGGTAGTATTTTTGGCTCTGTATTTACTGGACTTGGTTACAATATAAGTACAATTTCTGCATTGGCAGGCAATGCAAATGCAGAATCAGGAATCAATCCCGGACGTGTTGAAGAAGGAGGTGGAGGTGGATATGGAATTTTCCAATGGACACCAAAAAGTGATTTGATTGACGCTTGCCAACAGCTTGGTTTAAGTCCTTATACAAATGGTACAGTTCAATGTCGTTGCTTAGATGGGGAGCTGTTTACGCTTAGAAATCAATGGTATACTACAAGAGCATTCATTACACCTTATTTATCATCCGGAGCAACTTATGACATGATCGGGATTACACCGGAGCAGTTCAGGGCAAATAGTATGGGTTGGAACCCGGATAAGTTAGCTGTTTTATTTATGGTAGCATATGAACGACCTAGTCGTGACCCTACAGTAAATCATGTTGATAGAAGAAAAGAGTATGCAAATAAATGGTATCAAATTTACACTGGAAACCCACCAGGACCTACCCCACCAGGACCGGGGAATCCTGATAAACATTTGATTGCAATTTTATCACAAAATAAACGTGGGCTTCACAAGTTATTTTAAATGGGGGGCATAATGAGAAACAAAGATTTTCTTAAGTTACTTTTTCTAACTCTTGCCTTGTTTGGGTATATTGTTGGATTGGTATATATTTTATTTAACTTTATTATTTATCTTTAAAAAGGAGAAAAACATGAACGTAAAAATCACAGTAAGAAAGTATGAATCAGAAAACAGCAAAACAAAGGCATTTGTCGAATTAAAATTAGATAATGTGCTGATCGTAAAAGGTTTGTCATTGGTTAAAGGAAAAAACGGGTTGTTCTTGTCTTTTCCGTCATCTAAGGGAAAAGACAATAAATACTACAATTCAGTATACAGTCTGGATAAAGATTGGAAAGCAGAGTTGGAAAAAGCCTGCATCAAAAAATATAATGAGCAGGGTTCCAACACAAGTGGAGAATTTCAGTAAACAATTTAATTAGGGGGGTATTGTACCCCCCTTTTTTTATAAAAAGGAGAAAAATTATGAACATATATCAAAATGATGGTTGGCTTGATGTAAAAAAGCTTGTACGGATTGCCAATAAAAATAAGATTAATTTTATTTTTATAATCGGTGCAAGACGAACTGGAAAAACCTATGGGATTTTTAATCATTTTATCAATGATGTTTTTTCAAAAAATGAGAGCATAGTTTACATGCGAAGAACTGTCGCGCAGCTTGAATCAGTCATGGCAGAAAAGAAAAATCCTTGGATTGACGTAAACATTGATTCTGGTCATTGTTTCTATTTTCGTTCTGTGAAAGGTGAAAAAAATCGTATCATTTTAGAGGAAGAATTGCCGGATGGAAATACTGAATACCGTGGTGAGGCTTTTGCCTTAACAACAATGCAAAATAATAGAGGCTTTTCAGGTTCAGAATTTACGGAGGGTTTTTATGATGAATTTATTCCCGAAGAAATGGCAAAAAGAATGAATGGAGAGGAAGAAGCTTTTCTCAATGCTGTCGAAACAATTAGCTCTAATCGTGAATTAAAAGGAAAAAAACCGTTTCGCTGGTGGTTGGCTTCCAATAGTAATACATTGGATAATCCAATCATAAATGCTTTTAATTTGTTACCTTACTTAGAAAGAATGAAAAAGAAAGGTCAAGAGTTTGCACTGTTGCCGGATGCAGGTATAATGATAATTCTGATTAACAAATCACCGATCAGTGAGAAAAAAGAAACTACTGCACTTTATAAGGCAATCAACCGAAAAAGCAAATTTGCAAGTATGGCATTAGACAATGAATTTGCTTATGATGATACAAGTGCAGTTAATTCAGAAGATTTGCGTCAATATAAATTGATTTGCACAATTGCAAATTTTGGAATCTATGAACATAAATCAGAAGCAAAGCTTTATGTTTGTGAGCATATTTCTGGATCATGCAAAGATAATTATGAAGATACAGAACACGGGAGAAATCAGCTTAGGACTTTTCACAGCTATATTTATAATTTCATCATAACAAATAGAATAAGTTACCAGAATATGAACTGCAAATTTTTTATTGACAAAATATTCAAATAGTTGTAGAATCATAAATAGGAAAGCAAGGCTGAACCAACTGCCGGAAGCAGAAGCCACGGGACGGTAACCCATAAGTGCTTTCCTATTTTTTTTAACCGTGGCAGAAAGGAAAGAAAAAATGAAAATTGAAGATGTAATTGCATTGACACAGGCAGGTTTTACAAAATCAGAAATTCTTGGCATGACACAGCCAGCACAGCAGGTGCAGCAGACACAGCAGGTGCAGCCAGCACAGCAGGTGCAGCAGACACAGCAGGTGCAGCAGACACAGCAGGTGCAGCAGACACAGCAGACACAGCAGGTGCAGCCATCACAGCAGAATGATGCCTTATTAAATGCTATCACAAATCTTACAAACGTGATTCAGGCTGGCAACCTTGCAGCAACAGGATTGCAGACTAAACATAGTCAGCCAGAAACAGCAGACCAGATTGCAAAGCGTATGATGGAGATTATGAACTAGGAAAGGGGAAATAAAAAATGGCAGTAAATGACTTTACACCGCAAGATGCCTATACTCTCATTAATGCGGTTGCAAAACAGGCAACCGGGCGGGAGAATCTTACAGCAACAGACACAAGTTCTTTTGTATCTGTCGGAGAAACACTTTTAAGAACTGGTGTAGAAAACACACTAAAAGCACTTAGTACGGTGTTTGCTTACACTTATTTTTCAAATGAAAAATACACTGGAAAATTGGCAGCAGTTGAGCAGACTTCCGGACAGTGGGGTGCAATCACACGTGAGATCACAGCACTGACACAGGATGCAGAAGCCTCACAGGATTGGAACACAGATCTCAATAATACACAGTTGAACGATGGCAAATCCGTAGACATGTATAAAATCAACAAGCCAAAAGTGATTGAGTTAAAATTTTACGGAACAAAAGTTTTACAACGTCATATCACACGATTCAGAGATCAGATTGCACAGGCATTTACAAGTGAAGCAGAATTCATGCGCTTCTATGAGGCTGTTATGATTGAGTTCAGAAATGACATTGAAATGGATCGGGAATCAGGAAGGCGTGCAACAATGCTAAACTATATGGCAGGTCTTTCCAGCATGGGAGAAGAAGTTGACCTTACAGCAGAATTTAACACAAAAAATGGTACAAAATACACAAGAAATCAGCTGCTGACCACCTACAAAAAAGACTTCATGGCTTTTACAATTGCCAGAATCAAACTGGATTCTGAAAAACTTACGGAGAGATCAGCAAAGTATCATGCTAACATTACAGATTACAATCCGATTATGAGATTCACACGCAAAGAAAATCAGCGGTTGCTGATGCTTTCTGAATTTTGGATTGATTCAACAACACAGGTGTTGCCGTGGGTTTTTGATGATAAAGAACTTACAATTGAAAACAAAGAACTGGTGAACTGGTGGCAGTCAGCCGATAAACCAAGTGCAATACAGATTACACCGTCAATTTTGGACGTTTCAACTGGTAATGCAAAACAGGCAGAAACAGAAGTCAATCTGCCTTATGTACTTGGTGTACTTTATGATCGTAGAGCAATGGGTGTACAGTATCAATTTGATTATGCTGACACAACACCTTTTAACAGTGCTGGTGGTTATTGGAACATGTATGTCCATTCCAGAAAAAACTACTGGAATAACTACACACACAACGGAATCCTTTATGTAATGGGAGAGGGGGCATAAGCAATGGCTGACACTTTCCTTACCATTTTAGGAAACTATGTTTTTCCAATCGTTGCCTGTTGTGTAATGGCTTATTTTGTCAAGTACATGTACGATCAGACCAATGCAAGAGTTGATAATCTGAATGAGCAGCATAAAAATGAAGTTGACACTCTCAGTGAAGTTATTAAAAATAACACAGTTGCTATTGAAAAAATGAATACATTGATTGAGAGGCTGGAAAAATGAAACCTAATGAATTGATTGACAGTTTTAAAAAATTGTTAGGAAAACCTTATGTCTGGGGTGGAGAAAGCATGATGGAGGGTGGATATGATTGCTCAGGTGCCTTGTATGTGGCATCAAATGATGCAGGTTACAAGGTACCAAGATTGACAGCACAGGGGTTTTCTAAACTTGGTAAAAACATTCCTATTGGAATGCAGGAACCCGGTGACTGCCTTTTCTTTGGTCCTTCAACAAATAAAATCACTCATTGTGCTGTTTTCGTTGGCAATGGATTAATGATTGAATCCAGAGGTGGAAAAAGTAATACAAAGAGTAACCCGGGCAGAGGAGTAGTTATTTCGAGCATAACCAGACGTTCCGATCTGAAAGTCGTTAGACGTTGGTGGGATGAAACAGAAGTAAAAAAATCTTTTTACAAAGTTGGTCATACCTACACAGTGCAGGTGGATCATTTGCGTGTAAGATGGTCAGCAGGAGGAAACATAAAATCACGAAATGAACTCACGCTTGACGGAATGCGACATGCTTTTGCAGATGGATGTTTGAAAAAAGGAACTGTGGTTACTTGTAAAGATGTAATTGAAAAAGATGATTGTATCTGGATTAAAATTCCATCTGGTTGGTGTTGTGCTGTTAAAGGAAAGGACGTTTATATAAAATGATCAATGTAGAATTTTTTAATTTTTCAAAGAAATCAAATAGTACAGCAAGGCCATCTGTAGGAACCGCTGTGCCTGTTGATCTTAAAAAGGGGACTACATTTCAGTCCCCTACATTTGTTTTGCGTTATGGACTAAATGATTTTTTAAATTTCAACTATGCAAAATGGAATGACCATTATTATTTTATTAATAGTGTAACGTCTATTAATGCAGCGCAAATTGAGGTGTCATGCACAGAGGATGTGCTTGCCACTTATAAGGAAGAGATTGGAAATTATACATGCGTGATTGAACGCTCAAGCCATCAATCATTGCTATATCCAGACGCAATGTATTTGTCAGATGATAGCTGGAAAAAAGATGCAACAATCATCGCTGATCCTGTTGGTTTATTTCCAAATGGCTATAGCGGCAATTTTATTGTACGAACAACTTCATCCGAGGGTATTACACTCTATTACATGACACAGGAACAACTTGACGATCTTTTATCGTTTATGTGGTCAGACGGAAGTTGGGGCGACGCGTTAAATGATGCGTTTACAAAACTTTTTTTTGATCCGTTTAAGTATATTTTGAGCATAGACTGGTGTCCAATTCTTATTGGAAACTTTTTGCATCTTACTGATACGGTAAAACTTGGCTTTTGGGATTCAAAAGTTAATGGGGAAGTAATAGGAGGAGTTAATGCTCCATCAGTTAATTTTTCTTATGACATAGGGATCACAAATTCTCGTTACAATAAGTATCAGTTTCAGTACTGGAACAGCAATTTTAGCAGATATTTTGTCAAGCTTCCATTTATTGGGGTTGTACAAATTGACATTACAAAAACAGCTAATGACCAATTAACTGCCAATTACTATTATGATGCAGTTACCGGATTGTGCGAAGTATGGTTAAGATCAGGGCAAAATGATTTAGCTCATTTTCAAACTAGATTATCAATTCCAATACAGATTGGTTTTGCAACCAATAATCCATCAAACATTTTAAACGGAGCGGCTAATACAGGGGTTCAGTTAGTTACTGGTAATGTGATGGGTACTATTTCTAGTGGTTTAGAAAGCATTAAAGGTGCTTTTTCACCTGATTCATCTGTAATAGGATCAAACGGTTCTATTAATGGCATCCTCAATAACAAAAATGCTGCACAATATACCTACACATGTTCTTCCATTGTTCCTTATCCAAATACGGAGGGTTACGCAGACGGAAACAGAAGAAAAATAAACACTTTATCGGGATATGTAAAATGCAGAAACGCTTCTGTACCTATCAATGGCTATTCCGGAGATCAAGATGCAGTGAATAATTTTTTAAATAATGGCTTTTATTATGAATAGGAGGTAAAAATGTGGACACCACAAGGAATGGAAAAAATTAATTTAGTCCAAAATTACTGGCAACCTGCCGGAATTAAAGCCGACAGCAGATATACCGACATATTTGACCGCATGCTCTATGAACGTGTGGCATCAGTATTTGATATAAAGTACAATGCCACATTTGACATTGACTATTTTAAGTATGTTTTACTGGGTGCCGGATTTATCTGTATTACTAACACGGATTTATATGGGTTAGTAGCTCAAATTTGCACTTTATACGGGTACAACATTTATTGTAAGCCTACAATGGCAGAAATTCATTCTTTTGCTGATTCTGGTTCACTTGAAAAAGACGGTATGCAAATTGGGAAAGATTGTGCAATTTTGTATTTAAAACCTACCAGATGCGGAATTTTTGACATAATTGGTTACTACTCTTATAAACTTGCATTAGTAGCAAGTGCATTTGATATGAATATTTTTAATTCAAAACTTGCATTTCTCATGGCCGCAAAAAACAAAGCAGGAGCACAGACGTTGAAAAAAATCTATGATAGTGTGCAGGCAGGGAAGCCAGCTGTTGCTTATGATGCAAGTATAAAATCTGATGATCTTATAACCGGAAAAAGTGAATTGTGGGATTCTTTTAATAAAGATTTAAAAAGCAACTTTATTGCACCAGAACTGATTGAAACGTTTGAAAAACTTTTAGATGAGTTTGATACAGAAGTTGGCATCCCTTCGGTAGGAACTGACAAAAAAGAACGACTGAATGTACTTGAAACAGAAAAAAATGACGTTGAGAGCGTGACAAGACTTACCACTTGGTTGGAAACATTGCAACAGGGTGTAGATGAAGCAAATCATTTATACCCAAATTTAAACCTGTCAATTAAATTAAAAAATTACAACACGGTTAAGGCGGTGAATGAAAATGGCTAATTATACCATGACCCTTGCAGGGTTGTATAACTGGGATGAAACCTTGTTTGATGCTATGATTTTTCCAAAAAATGCAGACAAACAGAATTTCATTGATTCACTAATTTTGTCTTATGGATCATGTGAGCCTTTATATCCGGACTGGGATTTTATGAAAAACAGTGCAATACCCGCATGGAGCAGAAAGTGGAAAAACAGCATAGAAAAAGTGTATGATCTTATGGAAAAATTAGAGTACAACCCAGTTGAAAATTATGATCGACAAGAAAACTGGACTGACTCTCCAAACATTACAAGAGAAACACAACTCTCAGGAACTGACAGCAATAAACAAACGGCAGGACAGGGAAGCACAACAAAGCAGACAGGCACAGACACCAATGAGCAGAAAGTCAGTGCGTTCAATTCTTCCGGGTATGATCCTAGTGAACAGGACATCATGACATATGGAAACCAGACACAAATTACCACTTCAGGAGCAAATACAAACGAATTCTCATATGGACGAAAAGATGTAAACACAGAAAAAGGTAACACAGAACATTCTGGACGTATTCATGGAAACATCGGTGTGACTACCACTCAGCAAATGATGGAAAGCGAAATGAGCTTGAGAAAGCAATCATTTATTGACTATTGCACAGGATTATTTGCAAATGATTTGTTGCTTTTAGTTTATTAAAAAGGAGGAAATATACATGTTTAACAATTATCCTCAAACAAGTATGCAGGACATGAACTTGGATTGGATTATAAAAATTGCGAAAGAAAGTAAAGACATTCTGGAAAGATCAGAAAAAGAATTAAGAGAGTGGTTTAATGCATGGATTGATTTGAATTATTCAAATTTAATGCTTGGTGCATTATATGATGAAAAAAACGAATCTATTTTAGTTAAGACAGATATGAGAGGTTAAAAGATGGCAAAAAAATATTTTGACAATTTACATTTCAGAGATGCAAATGAAACAATCTATGTAAAAGACAGTGAAGCAAGGGAAGAACTTGACACTTTAAGCAAACAGACAGATGACCTAAAAAATTTCAAAAAAATTACCGAAAGCAATGATACAATCTTAATTGGTGACTCATATGCCGTCAGTTCAGTAGTAGGCTCTGGGTATAGCTGGCAGGATTTATTTGAAAATTATACAGGAATCACATGCCACAAATATTCTCAAGGCTCTATTGGTTTTGTTGGAATTACTACGAATACATTTTTGAGTTATTTGAACAAAGCTATTGAAGATATAAGCAACAAAAATGAAATAAAAAATATAATCGTTTGTGGGGGGTGCAATGACAAGGGGGTAAATGCTTCAACTCTTGAAACTGCAATTTCTACTTTTATTAGAAAAGCAAAAGAAAATTTTCCAAACGCTACAGTTTATGTGGGGTGTATTGGAAATTTTAAAAATAGTTTTTCAAATCACGAATTAATGTTCATTACAAAAAACATCTACAAAAAATGTGTAAAATACAAAGCTGTTTTTCTGAATGGTGTAGATTTTGTAATGAAAAACAATGGCAATTTTCAGAGTGATAACGTTCATCCAAACACAAATGGGTGTTTGGAACTTGCAGACGCAATTGTAAATGCTTTTAAAACTGGTTTCTATCAGGGAAATGCTTATAAAAATATTACACCAACCGCAACCGGTATTGTCAGTAATTTCTCTCATAATCCTTTTAAAGTTTATCAGTTTGCTACCAATGATGGTTGCTCAACTGCAATAGCTGGAGGTTATAATGCAGGTGATGGTATTCATTGCAATCTTAGTAACAACATAAATATCAACGGTTCAAATCAGTATCTGATTGCACAGCTCAATGATTCTCTTGATCTTGGCGAAGATGCAGGTCAGAATTGTTGCATGATGCAGTGTCGACTAATGGACACAAATCCTTATCCGATAGGAACTTATCCTTGTGTTGTGTCACTAGTTGATAACAAAATATATGCAAAAGTAATTCTGCAGGCGGATGGAGCTAATTTTCAAAAGCCTGTGAACGGTGTAAGCCGAATTGATTTGCTTTACAATGGTACAATCTACACCTCAAGAGTATAGATATGAGACTACCAGATAGTTATCTGGTAGTCTTTTATTACTCCTGCATAAATTCATAGTTTTAATACAACTATGAAATATTTCTAATGCTTCTTCCGCTTACACCTCTAACCATAAAAACACATCACTCTTGTATACGAGATCTTGTGTTATTATGCCATTATAATTTTTAAATAAAGCTAATGCATCTCTAACTTCAAAATTATTTAGTGCACGTTTATACAATACTCCATTAACATATAAATCAAACCTGTTGTCCTTATAACTTTTTTCTATAATTCTTAAACATTTTTCTATATAAGACTTGTTAATTCTGTACACAATTTTTCCCTCCTGATTTATTTGTTAATCACATTTTATCCCAATTGACGTAAAATGTCAAGTCTGACTATTTAACATATTGTCAGACAATTTGATAGAATACCTGCTAGCAAAACTCATGCCAATAATGACAGTTTTAGACGCTTGGGGAAAATGTTAACAAATTGTTTACAATATGTTAAATAGTCAGATCGGAAGAGCACACGTCTGAACTC
>ENA-UPXC01004295-UPXC01004295.1-human-gut-metagenome-genome-assembly--contig:-NODE-4295-length-13196-cov-39.884290_pt1 | contig 13196 bp, 9 predicted proteins | sample MGYA00250047_ERZ773371 | MGnify/ENA primary metagenome ERZ773371 (study PRJEB29103, sample SAMN06111975) | human gut metagenome | biome: human gut; feature: ankylosing spondylitis patient; material... | reverse complement strand
GGAAGGATTCGTCTTGATTCTCTTCTATGTGATTTACATGTTCTGGTTACTTCGCGACACACTCTGACAGAGTATTCATGCAAAAATAAATTTCAAGATGAACAGGGCTGCCAGCACATACATGGTAGGGCTTATCTCCTTATGTTTGCCGCATCCTAACTTGACCAGTACATAGCACAACAATCCTAAAACCATTCCGTCGGCAATGGAATAGGTCAGTACCATCATGATCATGGTGATAAAAGCCGGAAGCGCTTCGGATATGTCGTCCATATCGACTTTTGTGATAGAATCCATCATAAACACCCCGACCAGCACCAAAGCCCCCGTCGTTGCCGCACTCGGAATCAGCAGGAACAAGGGAGCAAAGAACAAAGCAAGCAAAAACAACACACCCGTCACCAGCGAAGTGAACCCTGAACGTCCGCCTTCCGCAATGCCGGAAGCACTCTCCACATAGGTGGTAATCGTAGAACTTCCCATCATGGACCCGACCGTCGTACCGATCGCATCGGACATCATTGCCTCCTTTACGTGGGGAATCTGTCCGTCTTCTTCCATAATGCCTGTTTTCGAAGCCAGGCCGACCAGTGTACCGACCGTATCGAATATATTCATAAACAGCAAGGTAAAGATGACGATTGCCATATCCAACGTAAAAAACTCATTGAAATCAAACTGGCAGAACGTCGGAGCCATCGAATGAGGAATGGAAACAGGCAGGAACCCATCCGGAATTTCCGTCACTCCTAACGGAATACCGATCAACGTACAAATCAGAATGCTGTAGAACAACGCTCCCTTCACTTTCCTCAAGACCAGGATACCGCTCAACAGAATCCCCACCATCGCCAGGATCGAAACCGGAGTGAACGGTCCGAACATCACGAAAGTCGCCGGATTCGGAACGATGATGCCGGCATTCTTCAAACCCACAAAAGCGATGAACATGCCGATCCCCGCCGAAATAGCGAAGCGCAGGTTCATCGGTATGCTATTCAAGATCACCTCCCGGACGTTCAGAAACGTAATCAGGATAAAGATCACCCCCTCCACAAACATCGCTGTCATAGCGGTCTGCCAGGAATAACCCATGCCCTGCACCAACGTAAAAGCGAAAAAGGCGTTCAGTGCCATACTGGGAGCCTGGGCAAAAGGCAACTTTGCCATAAAAGCCAGCAGCAAGGTAGCGAGGGCCGAAGCCAAAGCGGTTGCAGTAAAAACAGCGCCTTTGTCCATCCCTGTCGTTGCCAGGATAGAGGGATTGACAGCCAGAATGTAACTCATTGTCAAGAACGTCGTAATCCCGGCAATGATCTCCGTGCGCAATGCCATTGTCTGTGGGTCGAACCCAAGTAACTTCTTCTGCATTTCCAATCTGATTAATCGAATGACCACTTAATCGCCAGTGTCGGAATAGCATAAAAACCTTTACGTGCACCGAAATTCTGGCTCAACTCTACCTCACTGCCGACACTCAGCTTGAACTTATCATCAACATGTTTCAGCTTGTTAAGATTCACCCAGAACTGCGGTTCGGCCAAGAAAATAAAGTTCCGGTGACTACCGTCCGCATAATCGGTCCGTTCCCTCCACCAGTCGGCGAAACCGCTGAACGTGCAAAGACCGTTCTTGACAAAATGAACATACCAAGTGCCTGTCAACTGGAAGTTGTTGGGTTCCCGATGTTTCTGGATATATTTATACATAGCGGTAAGCGTGAAACCTTTCGTAAAATCCGGATTATTCCAGGTATAGGTTGCACCGCCAAGATAGGCGTTATTATAGGAGAAACTGTTCGATGCTCCCCCGTTATATTCGACATGTATGGAAAAAGGAGGTTGCCAGAAACGCAGTTCGCGGGCAATCTCCCAATAGCCGGCTGCAACACCTTTGCTGGTATAATCCATGTCGACAAAAAAATAGGTACTTCCCCATTTATCCGCTTTAAACATTTCCACCGTCGAGGTCAGCACCGGACGGCCATGTAAGTCCTTGTCATAAAGAGCACCTCCGAAATCATAATGTAACTGCACATTTTGCGCTTTCCCGCAACAAACAATCGCCAGCAAAGCCGCCAGCACAAAGAGCCTTCTCATCTTATTATCCTAAATTGTTAAAGTGTTAAAGAAAGATGCAAAGATACATAAATTAATTTTACTTTTACTTCTCTCATTCGTTTGTCAGGCCGGCTAAACAGAGCTGATTTGTATTAAATAAAAATATCCTGATGCAAAATGAATTACATCAGGATATTTCTAATGACAATATAGCTGTCAGGACTCTACCAGATCACCACCCGGTCAGCCGGCAGCATATACATCGGTTCGCCTTCTTTGATATCGAATGCGCTGTAGAAAGCGTCAATGTTGCGAAGGGCGGCATTGACACGCCACTTGCCTAATGAGTGCGGGTCGATCTTGGTCAGACGCAGGATTTCTTCGGGACGGATGTTCTGTGCCCAAAGATTGGCGTAGCCCAGATAGAAACGCTGTTCATTGGTAAAACCGTCGATCGGGGCCGGTGTCTCTTTTCCTTCCAAAGAATTGAGATATGCTAAATGAGCGACCATCAGCCCCCCCTGATCGGCAATGTTCTCGCCCAAAGTGAAACGTCCGTTGGCATGAACGCTGTCCACAACAATGATATCACTATATTGCTGAGCCAGACGGTCGGCACGTTGCGTAAAGAGAGCGGCGTCTTCGGCTGTCCACCAGTCACTCAGATTGCCTTCCTTGTCATAGTTACGTCCCTGGTCGTCGAATCCGTGAGTCATTTCATGGCCGATCACGACACCGATAGCACCATAGTTCACGGCATCGTCTGCTTCCGGATTGAAGAAAGGAGGTTGTAGGATGGCGGCAGGGAAACAAATCTCGTTCGTTGTCGGGTTGTAATAGGCATTCACCGTCTGCGGGCTCATTCCCCAACGAGTCTTATCGACCGGTTTGTCTACATCCGCCAACATATAATTGACCTCAAAGATATTGGAACGGCGTACGTTCGCCCAATAAGAATCATTCTTGATCTCCAGACCGCTGTAGTCGCGCCAAGTGTCGGGATAGCCGATCTTGACGATAAAAGCAGCCAATTTCTCCTGCGCCTTCGCCTTAGTGGCATCGCTCATCCATTCCAGGCTGGAAATACGGTCACCCAACGCTTTCTGCAAGTCACCGACCATCTTCAACATCTTTTCTTTGGAAGAAGCCGGGAAATATTTAGCCACATACATCTGGCCGACAGCTTCCGACAGGGCACCGTTTACCGTAGACAGGGCACGTTTCCAGCGTGGCTGCTGCTCTTGACGGCCGGACATCGTCTTCCCATAGAAATCAAAATCGGCAGCGACAAACGGATCACTCAGGTAAGGAGCGGCAGAACTAAGCAAGTTGAATGTCAGGTAATATTTCTGTTCATCCAAAGTCGTATTCTTCATCAAGGCAGACAGACCTTCATAGAACGAGAGCTGTTTCGCATCCAGATATTTGATATCCATCATCCCCATACTTTCGAAATAAACATCCCAGTTTAACAGATCGTTCTTGGCCTTGAAATCTTCGATAGACATCTTATTATAGTTCTTTTGGGAATCGCGCAAGTCTTCACGGCTGAAAGAAACTTCGGCAATGCCCCTTTCTATCTTCATGATCGCATTGACGGCGGCATCGGCCTGTTCGGGAGAACTTCCGATCAGGGTAAACAAACGGGTAATATAGTTCTTATAGGCTTCGCGCATTTTTTGGCTGCTTTCGTCTTCCAGCAGGTAATAATCGCGATCTCCCATACCCAGTCCAGCCTGGTATAACTGTACGATATTCATGGAACTGTTCTTTTCATCGGCTCCGACATACAAGGCGAAGAAAGGAGCCATCCCCTCCTTATGCAAGGTAGCAACCATCTTGGTCAGTTCGTCCTTCGTTCCTAACTTGTTGATTTCAGCAAGCTGGTCTTTGATCGGGGCATAACCGTCTTCATTCAGTTTCACGCTGTCCATCCCCATCGCGAACAACATACCGATCTTCTGCCCGACGCTCCCCTCCTGCCCGGGTGTCTCACTGAGACCTTCGATAAGAGTACGGATCTGTTCCTGATTGTTATCCCTGAGCTGGTCGAATGTACCGAAACGGGCATATTCCGGTTTCAGCGGATTATTCTTCATCCAGCCACCACAAGCATACTGATAGAAATCGGTCCCCGGAGCCACAGCCGTGTCCAGGTTGGCCAGGTTGATAGCGTCATTCTTTGCAGCCTCCTTCACAGGAGTTTTGCTGCACCCCACCATTGCGGCCATTCCGGCGGCAACAAGCGGTATTACCATTAACTTTTTCATTTTGTTCAACGTTTAATCATTCATTTTATCCGACAAAGGTACACAAATTGAGGCAAATAGTAATATCTTTTTCTTTTTATAATTTCGTTCATAAGTGTATTTTATATACTTTTGTCCTCAGAAAAATACTTATAACCTATAATTTTATATCATGACATAGCTTTCATTCAAACAAAACATAGTAAACGAAAATAACATGAAAACAGTATTAGTAAGCCTAATGGCAGCCGCCACACTGCCCCTCTTCGCCCAGAAAGACGCGAGCATCCGTATCTATCCTGAGCAAGGAAACCAACAGATCAGCAAACATATCTACGGTCAGTTCGCCGAACACCTCGGGACCTGTATCTATGGCGGGCTTTGGGTCGGCCCCGAATCCGAAATACCCAATACACAAGGCTATCGAAACGACGTGCTGAATGCCTTGAAAGAACTGAAAATCCCCAACCTCCGCTGGCCGGGCGGCTGCTTCGCCGACGAATACCACTGGATGGACGGCATCGGCCCGAAAGAAAACCGTCCGAAAATGGTGAACAACAACTGGGGCGGCACGATCGAAGACAACAGCTTCGGTACGCACGAGTTCCTAAACCTCTGCGAACTGTTAGGGTGCGAACCTTATATCAGCGCCAATGTCGGTAGCGGGACCGTCGAAGAGATGGCCAAGTGGGTCGAATACATGACTTCGGAAGGCGACAGCCCGATGGCCCGCCTGCGCCGGCAAAACGGACGCGACAAAGCATGGAAAGTCAAATTCATCGGTGTCGGCAACGAAAGTTGGGGATGTGGCGGAAGCATGCGCCCCGAATACTACGCCGACCTCTACCGCCGTTACTCCACCTATTGCCGCAACTACGACGGCAACCGCCTTTTCAAGATTGCCAGCGGAGCCAGCGACTACGACTACAACTGGACGGAGACGCTGATGAAGAACGTCGGCGGCCGCATGGATGGCATCTCCCTGCACTATTACACGGTCACGGGATGGAACGGAAGCAAAGGATCGGCTACGAATTTCAACAAGGACGACTATTACTGGACGATGGGCAAATGTCTCGAAATAGAAGATGTCGTCAGGAAGCATATCCAGATCATGGACAAATACGACCCGCAGAAGAAGATCGGCCTGATGGTAGACGAGTGGGGAACCTGGTGGGACGAAGAGCCGGGCACGATCAACGGCCACCTGTACCAGCAGAACACCATGCGCGATGCTTTCGTGGCAGCCCTCACTTTGAACGTATTCCATAAATATACCGACCGCGTCCGGATGACCAACATCGCCCAGATCGTCAACGTGCTCCAATCCATGATCTTGACGAACGGCCCGAAGATGTTGCTCACGCCGACTTATTATGTTTTCCAGATGTATAACGTGCACCAGGACGCCACTTTCCTGCCGATGGACTTGATCTGCGACAAGGCCAAAGTGCGCGGAGGCCGAGAAGTACCGATGGTAAGCGCTTCCGCCTCCAAAGACAAGAACGGACGTATCCACATCTCTTTGGCCAATGTAGATGTCGACAACGCCCAAAGCATCACCCTCGACCTGCAAGGACAAAAGATCGGCAGCGTGAAAGGACGTATCCTGACCTCCGCCTCCATCAATGACCATAACACCTTCGAGAAACCGGATGTCGTAAAACCGGCAACCTTCGACGGTGCGAAAATCGAAAAGGGACAGCTCAAAATCGACCTGCCCGCCAAGTCTATCGTCGTACTGGAAGTGAAATGATGCTATGATTTATGATTGAACATGGTGTTGTCTATGGTATCAAGTCAGGAGCAAACGAATAAATCATAAATCATAAACCAAAAATCATATTTATTTTCTACTTTTGCCCAAAGAAAACAAAAACACTATATAAACTTAAAGATTTATGAAACCTACATTATTTTTATTGGCTGCCGGAATGGGAAGCCGTTATGGAGGCTTGAAACAATTAGACGGACTGGGTCCTAATGGTGAAACAATCATGGATTATTCCATCTACGATGCCATTCGCGCCGGTTTCGGCAAACTCGTTTTCGTTATCCGTAAAGATTTCGAACAGGATTTTCGCGACAAAATCCTCTCCAAATATGAAAGTCACATTCCTTGCGAACTGGTATTCCAGGCATTGGACAACCTGCCCGAAGGATTCACCTGCCCGGCAGAACGTACCAAACCGTGGGGAACGAACCATGCCGTCATGATGGGCGCCGACGTGATCAAAGAACCGTTTGCCGTTATCAACTGCGACGACTTCTACGGACGCGATTCTTTCCAGGTAATGGGTAAATTCCTTGCCTCCCTGCCCGAAGGTTCCAAAAACGTATATTCGATGGTAGGTTTCCGCGTAGGCAACACATTGAGCGAAAGCGGTACGGTATCACGCGGAATCTGTAGCACAGATACAAACAATCTGTTGACTTCGGTTGTCGAACGTACCAAGATCCAGCGTATCGACGGAGAAGTCAAATACATCGACGACAACGGCGAATGGACAGCTACCCCCGACACGACTCCGGTAAGCATGAACTTCTGGGGCTTCACTCCTGATTACTTCGCTTACAGCCAGGAATTCTTCAAGACTTTCCTGAGCGATCCGAAGAACATGGAAAACCTGAAGAGCGAATTCTTCATTCCGCTGATGGTTGATAAATTGATCAATGACAAGACGGCTACGGTCGAAGTATTAGATACCGCCAGCAAATGGTTCGGCGTCACCTATCCGGAAGACCGTCAGGAAGTAGTAGACAAGATCCAGGCATTGATCGACGCGGGCAAATATCCTACTAAATTGTTCTAAGCGAACAAGATCAGATCCAATAAATAAGAATCCCCACAGTGCTCTCTGTTTCACTGTGGGGATTTTATTGTTCACTATGATAATAACTGTTACTTTTGGCTTGACCCAAAAGTAACCAAAAGATCAAGGCTTAACCGTCCGGTCTACTCCGGGCAAAGGTTCCGCTGTCGCCTGCGAAACTCGCTTCGCTCAAACAGCGCAGGCTCCGGCCGCTCCACCTTTACCCTCCGCTTGACGACCGTCCGCTTAGGCCTTTCATAGAAAGCTCCGCTTTCTCTTGGGATGGCCGATACCATCTGTTATATAGGTGTCGGTATCGGCCATCCTCAAAGAGCCGTCAGGCTCTATATCCGGCCTAAGCAGGTGAGCGTTAAGCGCAGAGACTGGAGTGAGCGTCCGGAGCGTCTGCTGTTTGAACGAAGCGAGTTTCAGACGCGACAGCGAACGAAGGGAACGGAGTAGCGAGCCAGCTTAAGCCTTGATCTTTTGGTTACTTTTGGATCAAGCCAAAAGTAACAGATAAATCATCATTTAAAGGCTCTAATCTTCTTAGAAACTATACTGTACCGCCAGATTCACCCGGTTCGCATGACGTGTGTCACCGTTGAAATCCGTACGCCAGCCACGCAGATATTCGGCTCCGGCCTGCAGGTCGGACGTGATGTTCCAGAAAAGCGTGGCGTTCAGGTATTGTCCGTAGCGGTACTGGTCGGAAGCGACGGCAGGATAACCATCATGGCTATACAAGCGTGACTGCCCGTATGTACTGGTGATAAACACTTTCGGAGAGAAATTATACTGCATCCCAGCAAACCATCCCATCATCGGGAGTACCTGCATCTTCCCTTCTTTTCCTGGGTTCGGAACCATATCGACATTCAACATGCTCATGTCGTTCAGGAACTGTCCGATACCTTTGCCATACACCCCCTGCCCATAGACCTGCAAACGGTTTGTCAGGTTAAAAGTGGCAGAAGCCAGAACACCCCATCCGATCTCCGACTCGGCTTTGCGGGCCGTCAAATTATCGTAAGTCATGCTCCGAATGATAGCCGCTGCCCGGAAATGGCTTTTAGGGTTCCAGCCGTACTGCGCATAGACCGGAAAGTTCGGCATCCGCTGCTTGGCAATACTGACATGCTCGTTTGTCAGCCCGTCCACAACCGGCATTTCCACCCCGATACCGGCTTTCAAGCCTTTGGCAAGCGCATGTTCGTAACGGATCTGCGTTGCGTGGTAGATCGACATCCCGTTAGGACCGGCAAAGTCGATCGTGGCAGGCACATTGCCCAAGTCCATGAACGAACCGTAATCATAACCCGCCGTAAAGCCACGTGCCGATACATAAGCATTCCTCAACTCGAATATTTTGCCGCTTCCGCCACGGAAGTTACCGGCTGTATACACCACGAAATCCCCCAAGAGATCCGTATGCCCGACCAGCTTCAGGAAAATCGTACTCGTGGTGGCATCCATCTGGAACTGGTTCCGTACAGACGATTGTCCTCTGCCGGGAATCAATGCCGGATAAAAGTCGATATTATCGGAAATACCGCCAAAATCATATTCGGCTGCCAACTTCACATATCCTCCGATACCAAGTGCGAACTTGCCTTTCCGGTCTGTCAGCAAGAAGCGGGGTACTTTCGGTTCGTGGAAACGGGGACTCTGTGACTCATTCATGATCCGGATAATCTCATTGCCCGCCTTATCGATCGTGACGAACATGACGGAATTCGGTTCTTTATCCTCAACCACCACTTTCTGAGCTTGGGTATGGGTAGCAACCAATCCCATTCCAAGCAATAGAACTGCGCTTTTCAACAATGTTTTCATAAATGTGCTTTTTGTTTAGATGAATTACCAACTTGAACAGATGCCAACGGAAAAGGTTGTGTCAAATGATTGCTTTAACGAGTAAATATCACTATTTTTGTTGCCATAATACAAAAATAAGATGAAGATGAAAAAGCTGTTTGCTATATGTTTAGTGGCCCTCTCGGCTCTGATATCCGTCCATTTGCAAGCGCAAGAGGTTGAAACGCTGGTACTGATCGACACCGATATGGGAAAGATCAAAGTGAAACTTTTTAACGACACGCCCCAACATCGTGATAATTTTATCAAAAATGTGAAGGAACACCGCTATGACGGACTGTTGTTCCACCGTGTCATCAAACAATTCATGGTACAGGCAGGCGACATCAATTCCAAAGACGCCCCGATGGAACAGCACTTAGGTGACGGAGATCTGGACTACACCATTCCGGCAGAGATCGTCTACCCGAAGTATTTCCATAAACGCGGCATGTTCGCCGCCGCCCGTACAGGCGACGACGAGAACCCCGAACGCGCCTCGTCGGCCACCCAGTTCTATATCGTAACCGGCAAGTTCTTTACGGAAATGGAGCTAGACAAGATGGAGAAGGAACAAGGCATCACCTTCACCCCCGAACAACGCCAAGCCTATATGCTGGAAGGAGGCACGCCCCACCTGGACGGTAAATACACGATTTTCGGCGAAGTCGTAAGCGGCATGAAAGCAGTCGACAAGATCCAGTTCACCGAAACGAACGCAGACGACCGTCCTGTCAAGAACATCAAAATCAAGTCAATGAAGATAGTCAACAAATAAACAACAAAGAATGGAAACAAAAGAAACATTAGTGGTGATGGACACCACACTCGGAAAGATAAAATTCAAATTATACAACGATACACCTCAGCACCGCGACAATTTCATCAAGCTGGCAAAAGCCGGACAATACGACGGCCTGCTATTCCACCGCGTCATCAAGGACTTTATGGTACAAGGTGGCGATGTCACTTCCAAAGACGCCCCGATGAACAAGCAGTTAGGAGCCGGCGACCTAGGCTATACCATTCCGGCAGAGTTCAACTATCCCCAATATTTCCATAAAAAGGGAGCCTTGTGCGCCGCCCGCACCGGAGACGAAGTGAACCCGGAAAAAGCATCGTCAGCCTCACAGTTCTATATCGTCACAGGCAAGAAATATTCGGAAGCCGAACTCGGCCAGATGGAAAAGCAGATGGAAGGGCGCCTGAAACAGGCCATCTTCAACCGCCTCCAGACAGAGAACAAGTCCAAGATCATGGAACTCTACCGCAGCGGCAACAAAGAAGAGCTCGCCGTGTTCCGCGACACCCTGATCGGCAAGACCGAACTGGAGGCCGAAAAGCGTAAAGACGAGACGAAGATGCCCGACGAGTTGCGCGAGACCTACAAGACAATCGGCGGCGTGCCCTTCCTCGACAACCAGTACACGGTCTACGGCGAAGTGGTGGAAGGCCTGGATGTGGTAGACGCGATCCAGCAAGTAAAGACAAATAAGCAAGACCGCCCGACGGAAAATGTAGTAATTAAGTCGGTAGAGGTTTTGGAATGATGCAACTTTCGGTTTACAAGGAACATTACAAAGAAACGATACGCCTGGGTGTCCCGATCATGTTGGGACAGCTGGGCATTATTGTTGTAGGCTTTGCCGACAACATCATGGTCGGGCATCACAGTACGGCCGAGCTGGCTGCCGCCTCGTTTGTCAACAACTTTTTCAACCTCGTGTTCATCGCAGGGATGGGATTTTCCTATGGACTGACTCCCATCATCGGAGGGTATTTTGCGCAGAAAGAATATGCAAAGGCAGGCGAGACACTGAAAAACAGCCTTTGTATCAACCTCATCGTGGGATTGTTACTCAGCCTCTGCATGTTGACACTGCTTCTGAACATCCATATCCTGAAGCAGCCGGAAGAGTTGATGCCCTATATCGTGCCTTACTATATCCTGCAACTCTTCTCGGTCATTTTCGCCATGCTGTTCAACTCGTTCAAGCAGTTCAGCGACGGCACGACAGACACGGTCACCCCGATGTGCGTCATGTTAGGAGCCAACGTGCTCAACATCATCGGGAACTACTTGCTGATATACGGCAACTTCGGATGTCCTGAACTTGGGCTTACCGGAGCCGGTATCTCGACACTCGCCAGCCGTATCCTGACATTCGGGATATTCTGCGTCCTGTTTGCCAAGCATTCCCGTTACAAACTTTATAGGGAAGGGTTCAAGAAAGGGACAGTCAACCGGGCGAACATAGGCAACCTGGTCCGCCTCGGCCTGCCGGTCGGCTTCCAGATGGGAGTCGAGACAGGCTCGTTTAGTCTGAGTGTCATCATGATGGGGTGGCTGGGAAGCACGGCGCTCGCCGCCCACCAAGTGGCAGGCGTGATCACCACGCTCGGCTTCATGGTCTATTACGGCATAGCGGCGGCGGTTACCATACGGGTAAGCAACTTCCGGGGCCGGAACGACTGGCCTGCCATACGGCACGCATCTTTTGCCGGCCTGCATCTGGTCATGGGGACGGCAACCATCGTTGTTCTCCTGATCGGGATTTTCCGTAACATCATGGGATATATCATCACTCCGGAAAAAGAGGTGGTCGAACTGGTCGCCCTGCTCGCCTGGTCAGTGATCCTGTATCAGGCAGGCGACGGGCTGCAAATCCTCTTCGCCAACGCTCTGCGAGGTATCTCGGATGTCAAATACATGGCTTATATGGCTTTCTTCTGCCACTTCGGACTGGCACTTCCCATCGGTTACCTGTGCGGGTTCACTTTTGGTTGGGGAGCCATCGGCATCTGGTGCGGCTTCCCGATCAGCCTGACCACGCTCGGACTGTTACTTTGGAGACGTTTCAATCGATTGACAATAAAAAAATAGGGTATGACTAAAGATATAACAGCAGAACACGTATTAAACGACCTGCGCTACCTGACGCTGCTGGCACGCAGCTTTCCGACGGTGGCAGACGCCAGCACGGAAATCATCAACCTGGAGGCCATCCTGAACCTGCCGAAAGGGACGGAGCATTTCCTGTCCGACATCCACGGCGAGCACCAGGCTTTCAACCATGTGCTGAAAAATGCCTCCGGTGCGATCAAGCGCAAAGTGAACGAGATATTCAGCAACACGCTGCGCGACTTCGAGAAGAAGGAGCTTTGCACGCTGATCTACTATCCGGAACAAAAACTGGAACTGATCCGGCAACGCGAAAAAGACCTGGACGACTGGTATCTGATCACACTGAACCAACTGGTGCGCGTCTGCCGGAACGTCTCGTCCAAATACACGCGCTCGAAAGTGCGCAAGGCCCTGCCGAAGGAGTTCTCCTACATCATCCAGGAACTGCTCCACGAGTCGAGCGACGAGCCGAACAAGTCCGCCTATGTGGACCAGATCATCAACACGATCATCTCGACCGGCCGGGCCAATGACTTCATCATCGCCATGTGCAACCTGATCCAACGCCTGACGATCGACCTGCTGCACATCATCGGCGACATCTACGACCGCGGGCCGGGCGCCCACATCATCATGGACACGCTTTGCAACTACCATAACTTCGACATCCAGTGGGGCAACCACGACATCCTCTGGATGGGGGCCGCCGCCGGCAACGCGGGGAGCATCGCCAACGTGATCCGCATGTGCATGCGCTACGGCAACCTGGCAACCCTTGAGGACGGCTATGGCATCAACCTTCTGCCCTTGGCGACATTCGCCATGGAAGTCTATGGAAACGACCCCTGCGAACTGTTCATCCCGCGTACGAACGCGTCGGATGCGACCTTCGATGAAAAGACAACCCAACTGATCGCCCGCATGCACAAGGCGATCACGATCATACAGTTCAAGCTGGAAGGCGAGATCATCCGTCGCCGTCCGGAATTCGGGATGGACGACCGCCTGTTGCTCCACCATATCGACCTCCACCGCGGGACGATCCGTATCGAAGGAAAGGAATACGAGTTGAAAGACAAGAACTGGCCGACTCTCAATGCCAAGGACCCCTATGCCCTTTCGATCGAAGAAGAAGAACTGATGCGGCGCATCAAGCACTCGTTCGAATGTAGCGAGAAACTGAAAAAGCACATGCGCTGTCTGTTCACGCACGGCAGCATGTACCAGGTCTGCAACTCCAACCTGCTCTTCCACGCCTCCGTCCCGATGAACCCGGACGGCACGCTCAAGGCGATCCGTATCGAAGGAACGG